>SXGU01004917.1_pt1 | contig 24540 bp, 24 predicted proteins | sample 3174531 | NCBI WGS metagenome assembly SXGU01 (sample SAMN11356863, study PRJNA531348) | freshwater metagenome | isolation source: freshwater sample F1-140 | place: China: Fuxian Lake, Yuxi | collected 2017-12-25
GCCCCGTTCGATGTCTATTACGACGATGCGGTGCGTGGCCTGAGGTGGCCGGTGGTCCTGAAGGACGGCAAGTGGACCGAGACCAAATGGCGCTTCAACTCTGATTACGACCCCTATTGCAAGCCGGGCAGTGGCATTGATTTTTACGGCAACAACGGTAATGCCCTGGTTATGGGTGACCTTGATAAGCCGGGTGACGGCAGCGTCAAGGTCAAACTCGATGGCAAGGCCAAGATCTACTTCCGTCCCTATGCCACCCCGGTCGAAGAGCCGGATACCAACTTCAACCTCTGGCTGTGTACGGGTCGCGTTCTGGAACACTGGCATTCCGGTTCGATGACGCGTCGCGTGCCCGAACTGCACCGCGCCGTGCCCAACGCCGTGTGCTGGATCCATCCCAAGGATGCCGATGCGCGCGGTCTGAAGCGCAACGATCTGGTCTGGGTCGAGTCGCGGCGCGGCAAGGTCAAGGTGCGGGTCGAGACCGGTGGACGCAATCGCGTACCGCGCGGCCTAGTCTATGTGCCATGGTTCGACGAATCCGTGCTGATCAACAAGGTCTGCCTGGATTCGACCTGCCCGATCTCGAAAGAAACCGACTACAAGAAGTGCTCGGTGAAGGTCTACAAGGCCTGATCCTGGCGAGACGGCCTCCCTGCGGGGAGGTCGTGGTGAGGGGGTCCCTCACCCGGTGGCATAGCGTGTCCCCGGGTAAGTGGCTCCAAAGATTATGGAAAACGAAGCATGTCCGCCAACCGTCGTGATTTTCTGTTGCGCTTGATGCAGGGAGCGACCTTGGCCTCCACCGGGGGTCTGGGTTGGGCCTACCTGTTGCGTCAGGAGGCCCGTGCGCAGCCCTTTGCGTTGCGCCCCCCCGGCGCCCTGCCGGATGACGATTTCAATGCCGCCTGCATCAAATGCGGTCAGTGTGTGGTGGCCTGTCCGTTCGATACCCTCAAGCTGGAACCGGCCGGTGGCAATTTGCCTATCGGTATGCCGTTCTTCGAGCCGCGTGAGATTCCTTGTTATCTGTGCCCGGATATTCCGTGTATGAAGGCGTGTCCAACCGGGGCCTTGTCGCCGAAGTTAAAGAATATCAATGACGCGCGCATGGGTTTTGCGCTGGTTGATACCGAGAACTGCCTGTCCTGGAAGGGTTTGCGTTGCGAGATCTGTCACCGCGAATGTCCGCTCAAAGGTAAAGCCATCACCCTTGAGACGCATCCACGGCAGATCTCCAAGCACGCCATGTTTATCCCCGTGGTGCATTCGGATGCCTGTACGGGTTGCGGGATCTGCGTCAAGGCCTGTCCGACAACCGAACCGGCCATCCGCATCCTGCCGCACGCCCTGGTGCAAGGCAAGATTGGCGATCACTACCGTCTGGGCTGGACCCGCGAGGATGCCATTACTCAAGAGTTTGATGCTTCGGGTGCTGCACCCACGATCGCGGCGCCGACCAACGCACCGTCCGGCCCGGTCAAAGGCAATGCGACCGATTACCTTAATGATGGCGGGCTATGATCATGCGTACAGCTCATGAAAGTTCGCATGACCTCGCCCAGCGCAGCCTGAGCCAGAAGCTGTGGTCTTGGCGTTATATCGTTCTGCGACGCCTCAGCCAGTTCGTGATCCTGCTGTTGTTCTTTGGCTCTGCGCACTGGGGCTGGGAGGTGGCCAAAGATGTGCCCCTCCTTTCGGGTAACCTGTCAGGTTCCAAGTTCATCGGCCTGATCCCGATGGCTGATCCCTTTGCGGCGTTGCAGATTTTTCTCGCTGGCCATGTCCTGCAGACCGAGGCCATCCTTGGCGCGGCGCTCGTGCTGGGTTTCTATATTCTGGTCGGGGGGCGGGTGTTCTGTGCCTGGGCGTGTCCGGTCAATCCGGTCACTGACCTGGCGGGCTGGTTGCGAGTGCGTTTTGACATTCGGCCGACCTTTATCCTGTCGCGCAACATGCGTTACTTTGTGCTGGCGTTGACCTTGGTGCTGTCGGTTCTGACTGGGGTGGCGGCATTCGAGTGGGTGAGCCCGGTTGGCATGGCACATCGCGAGATCATTTTTGGGGTGGGCTTTGGTGCGATGGCGCTGTTGTCCATCTTCTTGTTTGACCTGTTTGTCCTGAAGCATGGCTGGTGTGGCCATCTGTGCCCGCTGGGGGCTTTCTGGTCGGTGGTGGGCAAGATCAATCCCACGCTACGGGTCCGTTTTGACAAGACGACCTGCACGCACTGTGGTGAGTGCGCCAAGGTCTGTCCGGAACCCCAGGTGCTGAATCTGAAGCACTTGGAGGAAAAAGGTTTCGTGTTCTCCGGCGAGTGCAGTAATTGTGGGCGCTGCACGCCGGTGTGCCCGGAAAATAGCCTGGTTTTTGATTTCAAGCCCCTGATCCGCGCGCATAACGCGCAGGTGCAGGGTTCTGTTTCCGTGAGTGAGACGCAAAGGAGAGTGTGATGAGCAAGAATATGGCATGGGCTGGACTATTGGCTGGCGCGATTTTGGGTCTTTCCGGCTGTGGCCAGACGACCAAGGCACCCACCGTGAAGGTGGCCTCGATCAATGACGCCAGCTTGGGTTTGGAAAAGACGAGCGTCTACGATGTACCGACACCCCCAGTGACGCAGTATTCCAAGGCAGATCCGGGATCCTCTACATCGCTGGGGGTCTCGTATCACACGGCGCCCCCTCAGGTGCCCCACAATATCGATGATTTTGTGCCGGTGACTCGGGACAACAACATGTGCGTGGCTTGCCACAACACGCCGGATCTGATCGGTACCAAGCTCGAGAAGGGCCAGGCCACCCCGGCACCGCGCAGCCACTATATCGGCAAGAGCAGTGACCTCTACATGGGCCGCTGGAATTGCGTCCAGTGTCACCGTCCGCAGTCAGATGCCGCACTTCTGGTTGAAAGCGTGTTCAGCCCGGATAAACTGAACTGAGGCTGTGCCAGATCCAAACCGGGCCATTGCGCGAGGCACGCCGAACCGCTGAGTTGGTTTGGCTAAGAGCTGATCGGGTGCGTCACCCGGTCAGACTTTGTGGCATTGTTGCCTTGTAGCTTTATGGATGGGCCCGTTGCGATGCAGTAACGGCGAGGTTGAACAGGGCTGCACGATTGCAGCCCTTTTTCGGTGGGCGCGCATGGTGCGCTGACGACATGCCTTGCAATCGCCCGGGGCCCTCACTATCCTGTGGCCTCGATCTGGGAAAAAGGGTGGCGATGGGCGGTTTGATTGCGGTAGGCATTGGCGCGGCCATGGGGGCTTGGTTCCGCTGGGGCTTGAGTCTCTGGCTTAATCCGCTCTTTCCGGCGCTGCCCTACGGCACCTTGGCCGCCAACCTTCTGGGCGGCTATCTCGTCGGCCTTGCCTTGGCTTTCTTTCTGCACAACCCGGACTTGGCGCCGGAATGGCGATTGTTTTTAGTGACCGGCTTTCTGGGCGGATTGACTACCTTTTCGACCTTCTCGGCCGAAGTATTCACCCAGCTTGCGCGCGGACAACTCGGCTGGGCCATGCTGACGGCTGGCCTGCACCTGTTTGGCTCGTTGTCGATGACCGCGCTGGGGGTCTGGAGCGCGCGGTTTTTTCGCTGACTAGCGGGGCGCGGCGGTGATGACCTTGTCCGGTATCGATACCCTAGTTTTGTTTGCCGCCTCGTTGCTGGCTAACTTTTTCTCCGCCCTTTCGGGTGGGGGTGCTGGGCTTATCCAATTTCCCATTCTGATCTTTCTCGGCCTGAGTTTCGGGGTGGCTCTGGCGACCCACAAGGTGGCGAGCGTTTTTCTCGGCGTCGGCGCTATCCTGCGCCATTGGCGTGAAGGACGGCTGGCTAAACGGGAGAGCTTCATCATTCTGGCCGCCGGGTTACCGGGCGTGATCCTGGGTGCCTCGTGGGTGCTGCAGGCCCCGGAACGGCCGATGATCTTCTTATTGGGCCTCCTGACCGCCGGGTTAGGGATTTATTCCGTCTTCAAACCACAACTCGGCCTGATTCATGCGCCCCGTAATTGGCAGGGGCGAGGGGTGTGGATAGGCGCGGCCGGTCTCTTCGTGGTGGGTTTTCTCAACGGCTCCATTACCTCAGGCACCGGCCTGTTCCTCACCCTGTGGCTGATCCGCTGGTTTGGTCTCGATTACCAGCGGGCCGTGGCCTACACCCTGATCTTGTGCGGATTTTTCTGGAACGGGACGGGCGCGGTGGTGCTGGGTATTCTGGGGACCGTCGCTTGGGATTGGATGCCGGCCTTGCTGATAGGCTCTATTCTGGGCGGTTATCTCGGCACGCATCTGGCCATTCGCCAAGGTAATCGCTGGATCAAGCGCGCTTTCGAGATCACCACGATTCTTATTGGCCTAAAACTGCTATTGTCATGATCGTTATAAGGGTTATTTGCGGGCCAACCCGACCGTCACTAAGCGCTAACCGGATAGACATCTCCTAATCTTGACAAAATCAGTCAAGTATTTAGAATGCAGGGCATCTGACCCGAATTGGGTTAGCCAGTTTTTGTAACTTATTGATTTTACTGAGAGGAATAAACATGGGCAGTATTTTTCAATCGTTGGGTCGCACGGTGGTGGCGGGCTTGGTCCTCTTGGCTGGCGTTATGGCTGCAACCGGAATTGATCTGGTTAATGGTTTGCGTTGGGCACACACGATTTCGGGTGTCTTGTGGATTGGCCTCTTGTACTACTTCAATTTTGTGCAGATTCCGTCCATGCCGAAGATCCCCGACGAGCAGAAGCCGGCCATCGGCAAGGTGATTGCCCCGACCGCGCTGTTCTGGTTCCGTTGGGCTGCCCTGGCGACGGTGGTCACGGGTTTGGTGGTCGCTGCCGGTGCGGGCTACTTGGTTCCGGCCTTGACTCTGGAGATGCCTATTATCGGCCTCGGCATGTGGCTGGCCCTGGTCATGGCCTTCAATGTCTGGTTCATTATTTGGCCGAACCAGAAAAAGGCCCTCGGAATCGTTGTCGTGGAAGCGGCTGATAAAGCCAAGGCCGCGCGCCTGGCCATGCTGACTTCGCGCTTCAACACCATGCTATCCATGCCGATGCTGTGTTGCATGATTGCGCAGTCCTAAGGAAAGAGGCCCGTCCGCGTGCGGGCCTTTTTTAGCCCTTAATACTTGATTAAAACTGTCAACAATAGATCTGTGCAGCCGTTCGCTGCTTTTGCCTGAAAGGAAAGAACATGGAACTCAACATCAATGGCCAAATCGTTGAAACCGACCCGGAAGGGTATTTGGTCAACTTGTCGGATTGGTCCGAGGATGTCGCCCGCTATCTGGCCAGCCAGGACAAACTGGAACTGGGTGAGAACCAGTGGAAGATCATTCATTACATGCGCGACTATTTCAACGAATACGGTACGGCGCCCAACCTGCGCATACTGCAAAAGGGTTTGAAGGAAGAATTTGGTTCCGAATGGGGTGAGAAGAAATTCCTTTTCGACATCTTTCCGTTTGGTCCGGCCAAACAGGCTGGCCGCTACGCCGGCACGCCGAAGCCGACCGGCTGCGTTTAATCAATGGCGCTGATTTTCTGCCATTGAGTCCTAACCGCTAATCCGTCCAGACGCGTTCAACGGGTCTGAGGCTCGGCTAAAATGGGGCCCCTTAATGGGGCCCTTTTCTATGGAGTGGTGACGATGAAAAACCTAATTGCTGTTGTGGGGTTGATGCTTGCCAGCGCAACCGTCCACGCCTTTCCTCAATACGCCTCGGGCGGTTTTCGCGGTGCCGAGCTGATGACGGCGGAAGAGCAAGCTGCCCACGCCAAGAAATTGCAAGAGATGCAGACCTACGCCGAGTGCAATGCTTACATGATCCAGCACCGGCAAGAGGTGGATCGACGCGCGGCAGCCAAAGGGGTTGCCCTGCCGACCGTGCGTGGCAACCCCTGTGATGTCATGCGCACCTTCGGCCGAGTCAAGTAGCCTCGCCGCGGGCGGGTGAGCGGTTCCGAAGGCGCGATTAAAGTCTTTGGCGTTACCGTTAGAGCGGCGGGCGTGCCGACCTATGACCGATCGTGCGTCACTTTGGACTCAAGGCTTCAGGGAGCCATTTCCCAGGGTACCCAAACGGTGAAGCGGGATCCCTGGTGAGGGCGGCTTTGCAAGGCAAGCGCGCCACCGAGTTGTTCGACAAACCCCTTGGTGAGCGCTAGGCCTAACCCTGTGCCCTCGAAGGCACGGGAGAGCGTGCTATCTATTTGGGAAAAAGGCTTAAAGAGTTTCGCAAAGTCAGATTCGGCGATGCCTATGCCCGGGTCTTCCACACTGATTTCCAGGAAATCAGTCCTGTGGCTGCGCTCAAAATTGAAATGAATGGCGGGACGCGCAGCGCTGGGCAAGCCAATCTGGGCACGGCTTACCCGTTGCGCGTGAAGGGTGACATGGGATCCTGCCGGGCTAAATTTGACCGCATTGGAGAGCAGATTAAGAGTGATCTGCCGGACCTTGCGGACATCCGTCCAGATCGGTCCCAAATTCTGAGCCGCGTCCAGTATCAGGGTGATGCCCTTTTTCTGGGCCTGCGTTTGCAGACTGGTCAGGCAAGCGGACAGCAGAAGGTAAACATCCTCATGATCTTTCTGGAGGAACATTCTGCCGGCCTCGATTTTGGCCAGATCCAGGGCGTCATTGATGAGTGACAGGAGATGTTTCCCGCTGCCTTGAATATGGTTCAGGATTTCTTTCTGCGCTGGGTCAGAGTGGGCATCCGCGAGAATTTCGGAGAAACCGAGAATCGAATTCAGCGGTGTGCGGAGCTCATGGGACATGGTCGACAGAAATCGTGATTTTGTCTGCAGGGCGTTTTCCAGAAGCTGGTTTTGCCCGGAAATGTAATGGAGGAGATTTTCCTTTTTGGCGATTTCTTCGGTGAGCGAATTGGCTAGATTTAAGGTGCGTATCCGCGCCTGATTGAGCAAGAGCACTAGGGTGGCGACAAACAGGGCGCTGGCGACTCCGAGCATAGCGATGAAGGTTGATTTATCGTAACGGGGGTCGTTCTGATCCTGGAGTTCCTGGATGGTCAGGGTCCATAGATTGTTTCCAGCCTGAAGGGTTTGGGTTGACGAATAGGGCGTCTGCGGCGTTTGGGCTTGGCTCGGATCACCATGACGCCAAGCGATGGCGCTTTCCGTTGTGGCATTGCCTTCATACAAGGCCGCGCTTATCCCCGGGCGTTGCAGCGGCCTGAGTAGCCTTTGCAGATCGATGCCCGCATAGGCCCAGCCGAGCAGATTGGCGCAACGCAAAGCGGGAGTGTCATGGGGGCTGCCATTATGAAAAATGGGGTAAACCATGACGGCGTTGAAGGCGTTTTTTTGCGCGCCCGCAAGGCTTGCCTGGATGGGTAGCAGGGTGGGCCGTTCGGAGATCAGGGAGCGGCTGAGTCCCCGTTGCAAGGCCGGACTCCAAACCAGCCGTTGCAGGGGTTCGGCAGGGGTAGTGTGAATGCGTGGAGCAAGGTCTTCGGTTCGAACTTTAAGCGCCGGTCCATAACAGTTGCGGTGTAAAGAGTTGGGCTGACCGAGGTCTTGCGGATGGAGGATCCCTAGTGCCTGAACACCGAAGTGACGCTTCGGGTAAAAGGTTCTGGTCGTATAGGTTCGAAACTCGTCTGAGTCAACCTCTTTGGAGCTGGCATAAAACGCCGCCAGTCCAAGCAACAACTCGCTTCGAGTGTCCATTTCTTGCGCGATATCTTGGACATAGTCTTGGGCCAGATGATCAAACTCAAATCGGGCTTGCTGTTGGGTGGCTTCTTGTTGGCCTTTCCAGGCCAGAAAAGTGAGGCTGGTCAGCAGTAGAAAAAGAAACAGGGGCAGTGTCTTCTCTGAGTGGATCTTGATCTGGCTGTCTTTAAAGGCATTGAATTTTGCGGTGGCGAAGTGGCCGAGCACGATCACCAGAACGAGCATGAGGGCGACAAAGGCTAGTAGCAAGGTGGGCGTGAGGCTGCCGGGGTCGGCAAGGCAAAGGCTGTCGGGCCGGAACCCTGCCGCCGCCATGCCGGTGTAATGCATGCCTGAAATTCCGGTGGCAAGGAAGAGGGCGCTTCCCAGTCGTAACCATGGAGCTTTGGGATGGTCACGATAGTCCGGGAGAAGGAGCATGACCTTGATTGCGGCATAGGCCGCCGCGATGGCGATGAGGATGGATAGAGCGAACAGGCCGGGATCGTAGTGGATCGTCGGTTGCATTCGTATAGCCGCCATGCCGGTGTAGTGCATGATCGAAATGCCTGCCCCCATGGCAATAGCCGTCCCGGGCAAGGGCAGGCGGTAGGGAGCTGAGCAATGGATTTGCCACAAGCCAAAAATCATGGCCAGAATGGCAAACAGACCCGAGACCAAGGTTATCGGGGTGTCGTAATACAACGGGATGGGAAGGTGCAGGGCCAACATGCCGATAAAGTGCATGCCCCAAATACCCGTGCCGAGGGTGATGCCACCGATCAAGATACGGATCCGGATCTCGGCCGCATCCTGGCGGGAAGGTTCATTCGCGATATGGATGGCCCGATACGCGGCGAGCAAGGCCACTAGAAAAGATAGGGCGACAACCCAATAATTATAAGAAGGGGTCACAAACCACCCGCTTGGGAAGGGAAGCGCGCAGACTGCCACGCAGGCGTGGCAGCGGTCAATAGGTTTGCCGGTGATTGGGGCGGACTGCCCATGGGAGGCATCGATTTGCGATAAAATTGCCCTGATATTGATCCGATCTCCTCTTTGAATAGAAGGGGTCGAAGTGGCCGCAAGGAGAAATAGCGATGCGTGAACGCAAAGACTGCATCCTGATTGTTGACGATACCCCGCAGAATTGTGCGCTCCTGGTGGCCTTGCTAGGCGCCTATGACACCGTGGTTGCCAACTCGGGTGAAGAGGCTTTGGCGGTATTGGCGGGGGCGCAGGGCGATGCAATGCCGGATCTTGTCCTGCTCGATGTCATGATGCCCGGCCTCAACGGCTATGAGGTGGCCCATCAGATCAAGGCCAACCCGCAGACTCAGGGTATCCCCATCATCATGGTGACGGCGCTGGATGACCGACAGGCCAAGCAAGCCAGTCTGGACAGCGGTGCCGAGGAATTTCTCAGTAAACCGATCGACCGTGCTGAATTGTTGGTTCGGGTCCGTAATATGCTGCGCTTGCGGCGGCAAAGCTTGGCCTTGGCTACTTACAATGAGCAACTGGAGGCGCAGGTGCAGGCGCGTACTGCCGCCCTCAGCGCAGAAATTGTGACGCGCAAACAGGCGGAGGCGGAGGCCCACTTCCTGAATCGGCATGATGCCCTGACTAAACTCCCCAATCATGTGTATTTTCAGGAGACCGTTCGGTCGCTTCTCGATCAGGCTAGAGCGGAGGGGACTCAGGTCGCCGTTGTCATATTGGCGCTGGATCAACTGCGCCTCGTTATACAAACCCAGGGGCGTCCGGTTCGGGACCAACTGATTGCTCAGGTGGCGATGCGACTGAGTTGCACCGAGTTGGGCCAACATTTCCTAGCTCACCTGGAACCGGGCGTTTTTGCTATTGCCCTGGGTCCGTACCCTGGCCTTGATCGCGAGCGTCTCAACGGGGCCATAACGCACTGTATCAATGATGCCCTTAACGCGCCTTTTGAACTGGCAGGTATCGTCCTGCAACTGACGCCCCGGGTAGGGATCAGTCCAGCCTCGGTTGGGATGGACACGCCAGAGAGTTTGATTCAGGCGGCGGATCTTGCCCTTTATTGGTCCGGGCAACCCGGCCAGGAAGCCGTGCAATGGTATTCCCCCGAATTGGCGGAACAGGTGCGCGAGAGTCGTCAGACCTGGGCCGATGTGGGTCTGCGTATTGGCCGTTTGTCGCCCCGGGAGCGGGAGGTGGCTGATCTGATCGTGGCTGGGAATTCCACTAAGATGATTGCCTACAAATTGGGCACCAGTGACCGAACCGTCGACGCGCAACGCGTCCGGATCATGGATAAGCTTCAGGCCCATACGCTAGCCGATGTTGTGCGCATGATGATGGCACCCTCGGTTCGTGCTTAAGGATCTTAAGGATCAAGCCCGCAGCCGGGATTGTAGGACTGGGGTTGAATGACTAAAGCCAATGCCTTTATCGGGGGCTAGGTGTTTTTACTTAGGTATATCCTTTTCTTGATCCCGATATCCGTTGTTCTATGATGCGCTCCAAGTAGGTTGTGATTAACAGGTTGAACCGGCGCGTTGCTCCATACAACAAGACCTGACCCGCAAGGCCCTGCTTACTGCATCTGTAAGGAGTACATCATGAAACACGCATACACAAAACTCGCTATTGCCATGTTGATCGCCACTTCGGGCGCGGCCTATGCAGCGGGAACCAACTTTTCTAACTTGAGTGCAGGTACGGTCACCAACTTGACCATCAGCCAAACGGGTACGGGCAAAAGCCGGATCAGTGGCGGTAATGCCTTGACCTCCTCGCGCGGGGACGATGTAAGTGGTACCGGCGCAAATGGGACGAGCTTTGCTGAGGCTGCCGAGGCTAGTACCGCTTTTACCCATGTCGGTTCCTTGACCACCTTGAGTTTGACCCAGGTCACCAGTTCGGCCAATACCGAGGGTGACAATAATGAGAACACCATCACCGGCACGATGTACACCACAGGTGGTAGCGTGACCGTGGCCCAGACGGGTGATGCCAACGCCGTTGATTTGACGATTGGTGGCTCTGGCAACAGCCTGACAACGCCCACCATCTCGATCACTCAGACCGGTAACGACAACCAGACCGAGCTGACCCGCACGGCCGGTACCAACACCGATACGATTGCCATCACCGGTAATAGCAACGCCGTCAAGGTGACCGGCGCTTCGACGGGCGCCAACAGTGTTCACCTGACTCTGGGCGGTGATAGCAACCAGGTTTGGGCCGAACAGAGCGCTGGTTCTGCTAACGCCATGAAGGTCAATGTGACAGGGGGTACCAATGTTCTGGATCTGACCCAGTCGGGTTCGAACGGCAGCTTGACGGGAGCCGTGAGTGGCACTGGCGCGACCATCGTCGGAAGCAATAACTACCTCTATTTGGCCCAATCGGGTACGGCTAACACTGCGACCGTCGATATCACCGGCAGCACTAACAAGGTAGATATTAATCAGTCGGGCGCCACGACGGCTGCCACGCTGGCCCTGACCGGCAGTAGTAACGATATCGGCATCACGCAAAGCGGAGCCGGTACAAGCGTGAATCTAACCCTCGCCAGCACGAGCGCGACCGTTGCCGTGACGCAATCGACGGCGAGCGCTTCGTACGCCTATACGGGAACGGTTCCGTCGGGTGGCTCCATCTCCGTTACGCAGTAAGCCGGCAGTTGTCCATTGGGGGGCGCAAGCCCCCCTTTTTTTGCTTGGGGCAGAATACGAGGTGCTGGCGGGGAGATCTGGCTTGACGATGTTAGACTAGACGGACTGGATGATATTTTTCCATGCGCACCAACCCGGGTACCTCTGAGAAAGGCTGCATCATGTTTACGCTGAACATCAAGGGTCTGTTTGATTCTATTGCCACCGGTATCGGGTCGGTCCGAAGGGCCGGCTTGTTCCTGCTGGGGGCTACTTTGCTTGGCCCGGCCGCCGCCGCGGAGCTGTCGTACCAACTGCAATCCACCTTGGTTGGCGGCAACAACGCCGCTTTGCTGGCAGCGGAAAATACCCGCGCTAACGCCGTCAAACAGGCCAAGGAGCGCGCTGTGGCCGATGAATTACAGCGAATTCGCGACTTGGAGAATGCCGCAGCGGCCACGCCTGAGGCCCGCTTCTTGAGTTCCTTGCAATCGCAGATTTATTTTGCGGTCTCGCAGAGGATCGCCGCGAGCCTTGCCGATCCCAATGCGGCCCTGGCTCCCGTTACGATGGGGGACAGTACGGTCACTTTTGCGAGAGGGGTGGGGACCCTGACGGTGACCGTCGTGACTCCTTCCGGCACCTCGGTCATGGTCTTGCCCATCCCGCAGTGACCATGAGGGGGCTACTGTTTTCACTTTTGGTCTGCGGCCTTGCGGGCTGTGCGGTACTCTTGCCGCCGCCGGCCCCGCCGGAAACACTGGTGGTACCAACAGCCGGCAACCTGTCTCGCCAGGCCCTGATCGCCCGCCGACCGGCGCAGCATGTGCCCTATAACATTGGTATTTATAACTGCTTTGATACCACGGGTCAGAAGCGCAAGGGCGCCGGCGGAGGATCCGATTTCTCCAGCGCTGTACCGCAGGATTGCGCCCCTTTTCTGATTGCTTCATTCCGTGAGATGCCGTTTTATCGCGTCCTGGAGCGTAGCCGGATCGATGACATTATCAAGGAGCGCCAGTTGGCAACTGCCATGCACGGTGAGTTGGGTAAAAAGATCCTCGGCACCATGCACATCGCGGATGCCATCATGATGGGCCAGATTATCAGTTATGACCGGACCTCCAGCCAGGCGGCGGGGGGCGTGGCTCTGTCCGCCCTGGGGGGCTCGCGCGAGCTTGTCTCTGATACCTTTACTTTCAGTTTGCGGGCGGTCTCGACCAAGACCGGCGAATTTATCGACGAGGTGTTGGTGAAGAAAACCGTAACCTCGGTGCAGGTGGATGGTCATGTGTTAAGGCTGATCGGCACAGACATGGCTAGCGTGGAATATGGCATGGCCCAAAACGAGACCGTGGGCATCGCCTTACAGGAGGCTATCGATCTTGCGGTGCGGACCTTGACCGAGCAAGGCATCAAAAGGGGTTGGTTGATTGATCACAACTGACCTGCGCTAGCAGACGGGCGTTGTCCGGAGGCTGCGCGGATTCAGGCGCGGGGGTTATTGCGCAACGGAGAGCCGGCCCTTTTCAGCCAGCGTGCCAGAAAAGATGAAGGTGGCGTCTTTGGAGGTTTGCTGCACAGAAAGGTCGGCCGCTTTAGCTTGTACCTCCATCTTGATGGTGCTTCCGGGGCCGGTCTGGGTGATTCTCACTCGGTTGGCCTCGCCGGAAAGCTGTAACGCGGTGTTTGCTCCGTACCCTGTTTGGCGGATGTCCAGCCGGTTTCCGGAGCCGGGGACCTGAAGCTGTACTTCGGTCAAAGGCGCACTTTGCGTCACCGCAATGATATTGCCATGGCGATCTTGATGGCAGTGGCTCTGGGGTGTCCCTGTCTGGTTGAAATAACCGCGTTCCACACTGGAGAGGTGAGCCGGCGCACCAACCTCAGGCAAGAGGCGCTCGGCAATGGGCATCTTAAGCTCCGACACGGTTGCCATGCCTTGGCCCGCGTCGCGGAACAATCCCTGAAACCCCAGAATCTGCTCAAAATCGCCCGCATTACGGGTCACACCTCCGGGTGTCAGCGTCGGAGGATAAGCGCCCGGGTAAAGGGGCGGATAGATTGGAGGCAGGTCTACGCCGGATACCCCGGTTCCGGCCAAGCTCAGCAGGAAACCCAGTAGCGTTCCCGAGGCCTTTCGCGGGCAAATTGGGTTTTTTTTCGTGGGGATATGGACCATGCTGGCCCCTCGCCTTGGTTTAGTAGCGCTAGGGATGCAATATGCCATTGCTACGCCTAATGAATCAATCAACTTTCCAGTGCCCTGATTTGCCGCCCTTTTTTTCGACCAGCCGGATGGCGTCGATGACCATGCCGCGATCGACGGCTTTGCACATGTCGTAAATCGTGAGCAGGGCAACGCTGGCGGCGGTGAGGGCCTCCATCTCGACCCCGGTGCGGCCTACGGTCTCGGCAGTGGCGGTGCATTCGATGGCGTGCTCGGTGGCGTTTAGATTGAAATCAACGCTAACGGCCGACAGGGCGATGGGGTGGCAGAGCGGGATCAGGTCGGCGGTGCGCTTGCTGGCCATGATCCCGGCCAGTCGGGCGACGCCGAGAACATCGCCTTTCTTGGCCTGGCCCCCGGCAATCATGGCGAAGGTGGCGGCCTGCATGGTGATGCGGCCCCGTACTACCGCCACGCGGGCGGTTTCGGCCTTGGCGCCGACATCGACCATGATGGCGTGGCCGGCGCGGTCAAAATGAGTGAATTCGCTCATGGCGTGTACATCCTTGGCGTTACAAATCCGATACAAAGGGAGGCGGCGGTGTCGCCCATCTGCCTATATCATAGCCACATGCGTTTGCTTTCGGCTCTCTTTCTTGTTCTCCTCGTGGTGTCAATGCCAATGCCTGTGCGGGCGGCGGTCGAGTTACCCGATCTGGGCGATCCTTCGCGGGTGGCCTTCTCGGAAGAGGCCGAGGCGCGGCTGGGGCAGGAGATCATGCGGCAGATCCGGGGAAGTCGCGATTACTACGATGACGCGGTGCTAAAAGACTACCTCAACCGGCTTGGTGAACAACTGGTGGCGGCGAGCGATGAACCGGGGCGGCGTTTCGAATTCTTTGTGGTGCGCGATCCCAGCATTAATGCCTTTGCCTTGCCGGGAGGCTATATCGGGGTCCATACGGGCCTGTTGTCGGCAGCGCGCTCCGAGGCCGAGCTGGCGGGTGTCTTGGCGCACGAGATCGCTCATGTCACGCAACACCATCTCGCGCGTCTAGTGAAGGGGAGCGAGGGTTTGACCGTGGCGGCTCTGGCCGGCATTGCCGTGGCGATTCTGGCCGCGCGCTCGAATCCGCAATTGGCGGATGCCGCCTTGCGGACTTCGCAGGCCTACGGACTGCAGCAGCAGATCGATTTTACCCGGGCGCATGAACACGAGGCAGACCGGGTCGGTTACCAGATTCTTGAAGGGGCCGGTTTTGATCCGACCGGGATGGCGAGTTTCTTCGAACGGCTCATGGCGCAGGGGCGCCTGTATGACAACAGCGCGCCGGTGTATCTCAGGACGCACCCGCTAAGTCACGACCGGATGGCGGACATGCAGAATCGCATCGCCCAGCGCCCCTATCGTCAGGCGCGTGAAAATTCGGAGTCGGCTGCGTTCGAGTTGTTGCGGGCGCAGATTCAGGCGCACGAAGGTGGCGTGGCTGAGGCGGTTAAACGCTTTCGGACGCGGGTTAACGAACGGCCGCAGGACCCTGCGGCGCGCTATGGCCTGATTGAGGTCTTGTTGCGTGACAACGACGCGCACTCGGCCCTGGCCCAGGTTGAGCCGTTACGGAAGCTATTGACTGCGCCACTGGTCGAGATGCAGGCGGGGCGCGTGATTCGTGCGGCCAAGGGTCCCCAGGCTGCCTTGCCCGGGCTGCAGACGGCGCTGGCGCGGTGGCCCGGTGAGCGCGCCCTGGGCTATTCGCTCGTGCGTACCTATCTGGCGGCGGGGCAAGCGCGTTTGGCTCACGCCCTGGTCGTAGAACGGCAGCGCACATGGCCGGAAGACATTCTCCTTTGGCGCCTTTTGGCCGAGACGGAACTGGCCTTGGGGCATCCTCTGGAGTCGCATTTGGCTGAAGCCGAGGCCTATGCGCGTGAAGGTTTGCTCCAGGCGGCGATCGATCAGCTGCAAACGGCGTTGCGAGAGGCCAGACACGCTGGAAAGGCGGGGACGAGCGACGATTTTTATGCCCTCTCCATGGCTGAATCGCGCCTCAATACCCTGCATGAGGCCCTGCAGCGCCAGAATGCCGACCGTCGGGAACACCGCAAAAACGGATCCCTGTGAAATGGCGTTGGAGCTTTGTAGGCGGCCAGCCCTCTGGCCGATGAATTGCAGAAATCGGGCCGGGGTGTGGTGGTAGGTCCATACCGTTTTTTCCGTTTATCGTACTAATTCCGGGTTTAGGTCTTGGTGAAGCCGTCCAGGTTCCGGTAATCTTCGCCCGCCTGATAAATCAGGGCGTATGTTGCCTAGGATACGACCTGTTGACCTGTTTATTTCCCAGCAAAGGAATATCTCAATGAATCGTCGCGAATTTTTGCAAGTCTTGGCTGCGGCCTCTGCTAGCGGCTTGGCGCTGGATAGCCGCGAGGCGCTGGCCGGCAAGGCCCCCAATCATTATTACGACCTGCCGGCCTTTGGTAATGTGTCGTTGATGCACATGACCGACTGCCACGCGCAGTTGAAGCCGATCTGGTTCCGCGAGCCGAATGTGAACCTGGGCGTGGGTAGCGCGATTGGTCGCGCCCCGCACTTGGTCGGCGAACACCTGCTCAAGGCTTTCAATGTCAAGCCCGGTAGCCGGGACGCGCATGCGTTCTCTTATATCGACTTCACTGCGGCCGCGCGTACCTATGGCAAGGTCGGTGGTTTCGCGCATCTCAAGACGCTGGTGGACACGGTGCGTGCCACTCGTCCCGGTTCCTTGCTGATGGATGGCGGCGATACCTGGCAGGGCTCGGCCACGGCGCTGTGGACCAACGCGCAGGATATGGTCGATGCCTGTATCGCCCTGGGCGTGAATGTGATGACCCCGCACTGGGAAATGACCTACGGTGCGGCGCGCGTGCAGGAAATCGTCAATGGCGATTTTAAAAAGGCCGGGGTGGATTTTGTGGCCCAGAATGTGGTGACCAATGACTTTGGCGACCAGGTCTTCCAGCCGTATGTGATAAAGGTCATCAACGGCGTGCAGGTGGCCATTATTGGTCAGGCCTTCCCCTATACGCCGATTGCCAACCCGCGCTGGATGGTGCCTGACTGGTCCTTTGGTATCCGCGACGAGAGCATGCAGAAATTTGTCGACGAGGCCCGCGCCAAGGGCGCGCAAGTGGTCGTGGTGCTGTCGCACAACGGCATGGATGTGGACCTCAAGATGGCCAGCCGCGTGACGGGAATCGATGCCATTTTCGGCGGCCATACGCACGATGGCGTGCCGCAACCGGTCGAAGTAAAGAACGCGGGCGGCATGACTCTGGTGACCAACGCCGGTTCCAACGGCAAGTTCTTGGGGGTGATGGATTTTGATGTCAAGGGTGGCAAGATCCGCGGTTGGAAGTATCGTCTGCTGCCGGTGTTCTCTAACCTGCTGGCGGCTGATCCGAAGATGGAGGCGTTGATCAATACCATCCGCAAGCCGTTCGAGGCCAAGCTATCCGAGAAACTGGCCGTTACGGAAGACCTGCTCTACCGTCGTGGCAATTTCAACGGCACTTACGATCAGATGATCTGCGATGCGTTGATGAAGGTGAAGGGCGCCGATGCCGCCTTCTCGCCGGGCTTCCGCTGGGGCACTTCGCTGCTGCCGGGCGATGCCATCACCATGGAGCAGTTGATGGATCAGGTGGCGATCACCTATCCGCAGACCTCGTTGACCAACATGAAGGGTGAGCAGATCAAGACCATCATGGAAGATGTGTGCGACAACCTGTTCAACGCTGACCCGTATTACCAGCAGGGCGGCGACATGGTACGCGTGGGTGGCATCCAGTACAGCGTGACGCCCAACGCCACGATCGGTAACCGGATTGGCGATATGACTTTGCGCGGCAAGGCCGTTGACCCCAACAAGACCTACAAGGTGGCTGGTTGGGCGCCGGTGGGCGAGGGCGCCAAGGGTACGCCGATCTGGGAGGTAGTGGCTGAATACCTGCGTGATGTAAAGGTGGTCAAACAGGTCAAGCTCAATCAACCCAAGGTGATTGGCATGGGCAACAACCCGGGTATGGTTGTCTAGTTCGGCTTGTTTCACGCTACAAAGGCGGGCTTCGGCCCGTCTTTGCGTTTGTGGTGTGTATAATGAAGCCCTGCGCGCGCCCGGCCAATCGGCGCGCGTTCTTTTTTATCTTCCCCTTGTTTTCTCTGCCTTGATTGGCGCTGCAGGAGTGTGGCGGGCCGTCGCAGGAGCTTTACCTTGAATTCCCTCGTTACTTCGAATTTTTCTGATCTCGGCTTGGCCGCGCCCTTGCTGCGCGCCATTCAGGACACCGGTTACACCTCGCCCACCCCAATCCAGGCGCAGGCCATTCCGCTGGTACTGGCCGGGGGTGATTTATTGGCCGCCGCGCAGACCGGCACTGGCAAGACGGCAGGTTTTGTTCTGCCGATCTTGCACCGCTTGCTGGACACGCCACGGGTTCCCAAACCGGGTCGCCCGCGTTGCTTGATCCTGGTGCCAACGCGTGAACTTGCCGCTCAGGTGGAGGAATCCGTGCAGACCTACGGCAAACATGCGAGCTTGACCTCGATGGTTATGTTCGGTGGCGTCAACATTAACCCGCAGTTCAAGGCTTTGCGCGGCCGAGTGGATATTTTGGTCGCCACGCCTGGTCGCCTGCTTGATCATGTTGGCCAGCGCACTGTCGATCTGTCTGGGGTTGAAATTCTGGTGCTCGATGAGGCCGACCGGATGCTCGATATGGGCTTTATTCGCGACATCCGTAAGGTGATTGCGATCCTGCCCAAGCAGCGCCAGACCTTGTTGTTTTCGGCTACCTTTTCCGACGACATCCGCGCCTTGGCTGGCACCCTGCTCAACAACCCCGGCAGTGTCGAAGTGGCGCGCCGCAATACCGCCTCCGAGATGGTCGAGCAATCGGTGCATCTGGTACCGCAACTGCACAAGAAGGAGTTTTTGTCGCATCTGATTCGCCATCACAACTGGCAGCAGGTCCTGGTTTTCACCCGCACTAAGCACGGTGCCAACAAGCTGGCTGAAAAACTGCTCAAGGACAAGATTCCGGCGGCAGCTATCCACGGCAACAAGAGCCAGGCGGCGCGCACCCGCGCCTTGGCGGAGTTCAAAGATGGCACCCTGCAGGTGTTGGTGGCGACCGATATTGCCGCGCGCGGTATCGACATTGACCAACTGCCACAGGTGGTCAATTTTGAGTTACCCAATATCCCCGAAGACTATGTCCACCGCATTGGTCGTACGGGCCGCGCTGGCAGTACCGGGGCAGCCGTGTCGCTGGTGGATCGCGAGGAAATGGGCTATCTGAAGGACATTGAGCGGCTGATCAAGCGCAGTATTGTTCGCGTTGAGGTGGAGGGCTTTGTAATGCCAGAAGGGGCTGCCAGACAGTCAGCCCTGGACGATGAGCGTCCGCCTCGCCCGCTGGGCCAGCGTGGTGGCCCAGCCCATCGCAGTGGTCCCGGCCAGCGCGGTGGACAACGGAGTCCGACGGGTGCACCGCGTTCGCCAGCCAAGGCGGGCCAGTCCGGCAAGCCGTCTCGTCCGCCGGCTGCCGCGCCGGGGCGCCATGCGGTCCGCCCCGCGACCACTTTGACGGGTACTGGTGCGCCGAAGTCAGGTGCCACTCGCCGCGACAAGGAATAGGTCGTTGGCGGGATTCGAGGCGGGTTCTGGTATTCTGAACGCCCTGATCCCGCTATGATCCTGCCATGGAACTGACTCTCGCATTCATTCTGGGTCTTGCTGGCGGGCTGGGGTTGTGGCTCTGGCAGCGGGGGCGTTGGCTGGCACAGTTGGCTACCCGGCAGGCAGAGACAGCGGCGTTGCAGGCGCAACTTGAGGCGCGCCAACTTGCCGAGGCCGATCTGACCCAGGCCTTCAAGGCCCTGGCCGCTGATGCTTTGGCTGCCAACAATCAATCCTTCCTGCATTTGGCCGAGCAAAAACTGGGCCACAAGGAGCAGGCCGTGGCCGCTCTGGTTAAACCCTTGCAGGACAGTCTGGACAAGATCAGCACCCAGCACCAATCCCTGGAGAAAGACCGTTCGGCCGCCTATGCTGGTCTCACCGAGCAGGTCAAGGCTATGCAGGAAGCGCAGCAGTCGCTTCGCGCCGAGACGGTGCGGCTGGTGGCGGCGTTGCGTCGTCCGGAAGGGCGTGGACGCTGGGGCGAGGTGCAGTTGCGGCGCGTGGTTGAGCTGGCCGGGATGCAGTCGCATTGTGATTTTTACGAGCAGGAAAGCACGGAGGGGGGGCGTAAGCGGCCCGACATGGTGGTGCGTCTACCGGGTGGAAAAACCTTGGTGGTCGATTCCAAGGCGCCGTTATCGGCCTTGCTCGATGTCGCCGAGGCCGCCGACGAAAAACACGCGACGGCCCATCGGCAGCGTTTTGCCCAGCATGTGAAGGACCATATCAAGTCTTTGTCAGACAAGGCTTATTGGGCTCAGTTCAGTGCCGCGCCGGAGTTTGTAGTCCTTTTCTTGCCGGGCGAATCCTTCTTTAGCACGGCTTTGCAGTATGACCCTGAGCTGATTGAGTTCGCGGCCGAACGGCAGGTTATTCTGGCGACGCCGACGACTTTGTTGGCGCTCTTGAAGGCGGTTTATTACGGTTGGCGTCAGGAGGCTCTGGCCGAGAATGCTCAGCGCATTAGCCAATTGGGTGCTGAGTTGTATCAGCGTCTCGCTACCTTGGGCGGACACTGGAATGGGGTTGGCAAACATCTGGGTCAGGCCGTGAAGGCTTATAACGAGGCCACGGCATCGCTGGAGTCGCGGGTCATGGTCTCGGCCCGGCGCTTTGGCGAAATGCAGGTGGCCGCTGGGGAGTTGCCAGTGTCCATGCAGGTTGAGCCCTCGCCGCGCACGGTGCAGGCCGTTGAATTGCGCGACTTGCCCGCCGCCCAAGCGACTGAATCGTCCCCAGACTCGTGAGCCGCGCCGTCCTTCCATCGGGACCTGGGTGGATGCTCTTGGCAGGCTTTTCCTTCGCGGTGATGAGTGTCTTGGCCAAAGAGGCGGTCACTTTCGGTTACGGTAGTATCGAACTGGTCTTTTATCGCTCCTTGCTAGGCTGGATGGTGCTGGGCTGGTGGTTGCGCGCGGCGGGTCAGCCGCTGTTTCGGGTTCCGCATCGCAACATGCTGCTGCGCCGTGCCTTGGTTGGACTGGTCGCCCTGACGAGCTATTTTTATGCGATTGCCCATCTGCCCGTGTCGGTGGCGGTGACTCTCAATTACACCTCGCCCCTGTTTCTGGCGGTGCTCTTGCCCTGGACCCTGCGCGAGGGGGTCTCGGCGCTGCAATATGCGGCCGTCGGCTTGGGTTTTGTCGGGGTGTGTCTGCTCCTGCAACCGTGGAACACCCCGGCGGCCGATATCCTGGCGGCACTGATTGGCCTCGCTTCCGGTCTGCTGGCTGCCGTGGCCTATCTGCATGTGCGACAGCTCGGTGTGCTGGGAGTGTCAGAGGCCCATGTCGTCGTCTGGTTTGCGGCCACTGGAACCTTGGTGGCGGGGTTGTTTGCGTTGGCGGGCGACTGGCAATGGCCGACCCTTGAACATGCCCCGTGGCTGTTGGGAATGGGCCTGTTGGCGACCTTGGGCCAGTTTGCGGTGACGCGCGCCTATCGCTATGGCCATGCTGCGGTGACGGCGGCCTTTGCCTATAGCACGGTCCTCTTCAGTAGTGTGCTTGATGTGCTAATCTGGGATCATCAGATGTCGTCTTTGGCTTGGTTTGGGCTGGTCACGACGGTACTGGCTGGAATCTGGTTGACACAGCAGCCGCAACATCACAGAGGGGAAACACTATGATTGCCATCGAGAGCCGTAATCACTTGATCACCGTGTCGGTGTTGGGGGAGTTTACCTTGGCCGACTATCAGGCCTTTGAGCAGCAAGTCTTGCACGATGTCGCTATGCAGGGCGGTGTCTATGTCTTGATGGACTTGCGCGACATGTTGAGTTACACGCTGGATGTCGCCTGGGAAGAGATCCGTTTTACCCAACAGCACAAGTACGATTTTCGCAAGATCGCTATCGTCACGCCCAATGACTGGCCGGGCTGGTTGGTCTGGATTCAGCGTTTGACGGTGGATGGCGAGGTGCAGTCCTTCGACGATCCGGCCATAGCCATGGCGTGGCTTAATATTCCGGTTTAGATCGGTTTTCGCTGGGCGCGGAAGACGGTGCGATTGTCGTAGTAGGTTGGGTTCGTATTGGCAGGGTCCATTCCGGGCACGCCGAGCACCGGGATGGCAAACAGGTCGGCTGGGCGTTGGGCCGTGCCGTTCTGCCAATACTCGGCCAAGGAAGCGTCCAGACCTTCGGGCGGATTTTCCAGCGGGCTATCCAGGGCGGGCCAGGGCAGATACAGGGCTTTAGTAATCATGCCCGGATACGGGGCCAGCGCCTTTTCCAACACGGCGTGGCCGACGATGAGCAGATGGTTCGTTTGCCACCGCTCGCGTTGTTCGACGAAGGCCCCCTTCCAGTCGTGATTCTGAAGTTGCTCGGCCAGTTTGGCATCCGGCCCGATCAACACGGCGCCGCTCTCGTCGAAGACGGTGGCCGCATCGGAGCGTGCTCCCCGTTCTGTGCCACGCTGCGCCAAGGCATCGCATTGGACGGCGTTCAGGGCGGCCTTGAGGCGGGGGAAGTTTAACCAGACGAGGGCGTTAAAAAAATCGTGCCAGTTGGCCACCCGGGTGGGGACGCGGCCTGTGGCAAGAATTTGGGCCTCGTAATCGCGTTGTCCGCAGGCGTCTGTCTGGGAATCAAAGGCAAGGGGCTGGTCGGCCGCGTTGCGCAGATCTCGGGTTTGGGCCTCAGCCGTCAAGCGGTCAGCGGCAGGCCAATTCTCGAGAACGCTAAAGATGCCGGCCATGCCCCGGTAGCCGGAAAATAACGGGTGTTGCGCAAAGTTAGTTTGCCAGAGCTGAGGGGCGATTTGTTTGGGCATGGGGCCAGACAATATTTGACCGCAGGATGATTTTAGGTGCGGCCGTCGCAGTATGATGACAGCATTATGGTATGCCATGAAAGAGGCTGTGATGCATCACGGATCGATAGATGACGAGGCCGCCATCCTGTTACGCGAGGAGGTGGAAATGCTGATGGCCGAGCGTGAGGCGTTGCTGCGTGTCGCGGGTGCTGCGGCAGTTCTGGTGGCCAATCTGGATGAGGCGAGTTTGCCTCATGAGCAGGATACGATTGATGCGGCCGAGGTGTTGAGCGAATCACTTAATGCCTTGAGTGAGGATACGCTGAGCGAGGCACTGGAGATTGTGCAGGCCGAACCGGATCCGCGTGAGGATACTGGGCGTCTGTAAGTTGGTTTAGCCGGTGGTCTGGCCAGAGACGGGCCTGACGCACCGGGCAGCGGCTTGAGCGCGCCGGCGGGCCTCGTCGGTGGTGTCGGCATTGGTAACGGCAACCCCCATCCGGCGTTTGCTAAAGCTCTCTGGTTTGCCAAACAGGCGCAGGTCGGATTCCGGCACCTGCATGGCCTCGGCAACCCCCTCGAAGGCGATACCTTTCTCATTCACTCCACCGTAGATGACGGCTGAGGCGCCGGGTCGGCGCAGGCGGGTGTCAACGGGTAGACCGAGAATGGCGCGGGCGTGGAGCTCAAATTCGGACAGGCGCTGGGTGGCTAGCGTGACGAGGCCGGTATCGTGGGGGCGTGGGCTGACTTCGGAAAACCAAACTTGGTCACCTTTGATGAAGAGCTCGACCCCGAACAGGCCGCGTCCACCGAGGTTGTCAGTCACGGCTTGGGCGATGGCGCGGGCGCGTTGCAAGGCGAGCGGCGACATGGCCATGGGTTGCCAGGATTCGACATAGTCGCCATTGACCTGAACATGGCCGATCGGCTCGCAGAAGTGGGTTTCTATGGTGCCGCTTGGACCCGATGCGCTCATGGCGCGGACGGTGAGCAGGGTGATTTCGTAGTCGAAATCGACGAGGCCCTCGACAATGATGCGCCCCGGTCTTTCTAAATGCGCGACGCGTCCACCGGCCTGGGCGTAGTCCCACGCCGTGGCGATGTCGGCTGGATTCCGGATCAGGGACTGGCCTTTACCGGACGAAGACATGACCGGTTTGACAATACAGGGGAAGCCGATCTCGTCGGCGATGGCCGTTTCGAGTTCGGCCAGGGAGTCGGCAAAGCGGTAGGCTGAAGTGGGCAGGCCAAGTGTTTCGGCGGCAAGGCGGCGGATGTCTTCACGGTTCATGGTGAGTTGCGCGGCGCGGGCAGTCGGAATGATCTCGGCGAGGCCTTCGCTTTCAATCTCGACTAGGGTCGCAGTAGCAATGGCTTCAATCTCGGGTACAACGAGGTGCGGGCGCTCTTGTTCGATTACGGAGCGCAGGGCGGCGCCATCGGTCATGGCAATGACATGGCTGCGGTGCGCGACTTGCATGCCCGGGGCATCGGCATAGCGATCGACGCCGATAACCTCGCAGCCTAGGCGTTGCAGGGCGATGATGACTTCCTTACCGAGTTCGCCGCAGCCCAGCAGCATGACTCGGGTCGCGGAGGGTGTGAGCGGGGTGCCGAGGCGGGGAGGTTGTCTCATGGGCGGTGTCGCAACGCTGACCGACGCCTAGTGGTATGGGTCGTTGTTACCTGGGCGGGTCTTTCCCGAAGATTAAAAACAGCAGGAAAGACGGGAAATTGGTCGGGGTGAGAGGATTCGAACCTCCGACCACACGCCCCCCAGACGTGTACGCTAACCGGACTGCGCTACACCCCGATGACCGTCAAACGGTCCCCGGCTTGAGCCGGGTCGCAAATATACACCGATGCAGTGACGTAGCAAGGCCAAAGGTTCTGCTAGCCGATCTACACGTTTATGAGCGGATAATGCCCTGCTTATGGCTATTTTGCGCTTGCAATTGGGATATAAAGCGATGAAAGTACTGGTTACAGGGGCCAACGGCTTGTTGGGGCAGAAGTTGCTCAATCGTTTGGTTAAAGAGCTTGGTTTTCAAATTATGGCAAC
>SXGU01451280.1_pt1 | contig 24526 bp, 19 predicted proteins | sample 3174531 | NCBI WGS metagenome assembly SXGU01 (sample SAMN11356863, study PRJNA531348) | freshwater metagenome | isolation source: freshwater sample F1-140 | place: China: Fuxian Lake, Yuxi | collected 2017-12-25
GTCGAGGGTTCGATCCCCTTCTTCTCCACCACCCCCCGACGGAGCCCCGGGCGGCGCGGAAGCGCTCCCGGGGCTTTCGTATGTCGCGCGTCGAGGCCTAGGTATCGACGAGTAGGGGTGCCTGGCCGGCCATGCCGAGCAAGCCCTGGAGCAACTCGGCGGCGCGAGGCTCCAGCATCACGAACTGCACGCCGCAGCCGATCGGCTCTCCGTGGTCGTCGCAGCGTTGCCACCGAACCTCGCCGATGGCCGCCACGGCGGGCTCGTTTCCCACCCGCACGTTGATGTGCACCAGCTCCCCGACGCCGGGGCAGGGCGACATCGCGATGAAGACGCCACCTTCTGAGAGATCCTCGGTGAACCCGCAGTAGAAGTTCGTCTGGGAGCTGGCGGTGATGTGGGCCTCCATCGCGCGCCTGGGCGCCTTGCGGCGCTCCTCGACGGCGGGCGTGGGGACAGTCTGGGGCGTGGTCATACGGGGTCGCTCCTTGCACCAGGGATCGGCTTTGCGCCCACGAGACGTTAGCCCCTGCGCGAATGAGCCCCGTTCCGACTGCCGACAGCGCCTTGTCGACTCGTGCCGAGCGCGCAGGCCTCGCCCTGGCAGAGGATGGCGTTCACCTCTACTGGCGAGCCGTTGGGCAGGGCCCGGTGATGGTCTGCAACAACGGCGTGGGCGTCAGTACCTTCTTCTGGCGATACACTATCGACCAGTTCGCGGGCACCCACACGGTGCTGACCTGGGACTACCGCGGCCACGGTCGCAGCGACCCGTTGCCCGATCCCACGGCTGGCGATGTCACGATGCCGAGGCACGCTCGGGATCTGCTGACGGTGCTCGACGCGGCCGGGGTGACCGAAGCGATGATCCTCGGCCACTCCATGGGCTGCCAGGTGGCGCTCGAGGCCTATCGACTCGCGCCCGAGCGAATCCTAGGCATGGTCCTCGTGCTCGGCACGGCTGGCCGGGCGCTGGAAACGTTCATGGGTAACCCCCGCTCGCCCGCGTACTTTCGCGCCGCCGGCCGCCTGATTCGCCGCCTCGGCGACCGCACGCATGCGGTGGTGCGCCCCATCTTGCAGTCACCCGTGGCCTGGGCCTTCACGCGGCGCGCCCAGCTCGTCGACCCGATCTACGCCTCCCGCGACGACATGCAGCCCTACCTCGACCACCTCGCGACGATCGACATGCGCATGTTCATCCGCACCGTTTTGGCGATGCAAGACCACGACGCCTGGGACGTGCTGCCCAGGCTGCGCGTGCCGGTGCTCGTCATCGGCGCCGAGCGCGACGCGTTCACGCCCATCTCGCTGTCTAAGGACATGGCGCGGCGCATCCCCGGAGCCGAGATGATCGTGCTCGCCGATGCCTCTCACGCCGCCATCATCGAGCAGCCCGAGACGATCAACCACCGCGTGGAGCGTTTCCTCCGGGAGCGGCAGCCCTTCTCAGCGCGCTGAGTTCATCCTCGTCGATCCGCCGCCAACCGTCCGTCGTGTGTTTCCATGTGACGACACCGTCGACCGCGAGAGACCAGCGCAGGCAGACACCCGCACCCTCGGCCTCCACCGACAGCGCCATCCGCTCCGGGCGGGGACGCAACGACAGGGCGGTGCACAGCTCGCGCGCGTGATTGCTAAGCTCTACCCGGACCACCCAGCCGGCCAGCCATGCCAGCCAGGCCGCGAAGAGGACGAGGAGCACGGCGGCGAGCACGCTCTCCACGTTGGATTGGTCGAGGTAGAGCGACGTTACCCCGAGAGATCCACGTCTTCCCCCTCCCGGGCCACGACCACCCGCATGCCATCGAGCCCACCCGACCAGTGGGCGGCCAGGCGGTCGAGATCGTCATCCGTCGCATCCGGCGCGTGATGAAACAGCCCGAGGCATTTCACCTCGGCTTCGCGACACAAAGCCGCAGCATACTCTGGATACCCGTGGCCCCAGGTCATCTTCTCGAGGTACTCCTCCTCCGAGAACATGGTGTCGATCGCCACGTAGTCCGCGCCCTTGATGGCATTGATCACGGCGAGCTCCCGGCCCGTGGGCCGACCTCCGCCCGCCACACCCTCGCCCGGTCGCGACAGCGGCGAGGTGTCGGTGAGGTGAGCCACTTTCTTGCCTCCCCCCTCGATCACGTAGCCACAGGCGCCGCCCGGGTGGTTGAGCTGCACCGGCGTGACCCGGTAGGCGCCGCGCTCGAAGCTGCGCCCCGGGCGACACGATCCATAGTCGATGGGGGCGGGCAGCTCATGCACCCGAAGGGGGTGGAGCACACCGTTGAGGTAGCGGCCTAGGCGGTCGCGGGTGGCCTCGGGCGTGAATGTAGGCGCCACCACGTTCACCCGAAACGACGGCGCGAAAAGCGCCGCGAAGAAGGGAAAACCAAAGACGTGGTCGAGGTGGAAGTGCGTGAAGAGCATCGTCACCTCGCGCTCGGGGCGCGAGAAGAGCTCCTGCCCCAGCGCTCGAACGCCCGTACCGGCGTCGATCACCAGCGGCCCCTCGCCGGCGAGCTGCACCTCCACGCAGGAGGTGTTGCCGCCGTAGCGCTGGGTCTGCGCGCCCGGGACGGCGATCGACCCGCGCACGCCCCAGAAGCGCATCCTCAGGCTCACGAGACCTCTCGCAACATCAACCCGCTGCCTCTGCTGGCGAGCCAGAAACGTAACAACAATCCAGGTGGACGCTGCCGGGCGGTTCCACTTGAGGAGGAAGGTGGTGCGCGGTACAGGATTCGAACCTGTGACCTTCGGCTCCGGAGGCCGACGCTCTATCCAGCTGAGCTAACCGCGCGTTCGGACCGGGGTTTACCCACCGACTTGCGCCGCGTCAAGCGCCGCCCAGCGCACCATGCGCGGGACCACCTCCCCGGACCAGCGCGACGAGGTGCGCACCGTCGCGAACGCGCGCAACAAGCAGGCCACGATCCAGTGAAGCTCCTCGTAGAGGAACATGCGGTCGTACAGGACCTCCGCCACGTCGCCAGACTTCACCTGCGAGGGCAGCTTCGCCTGCGCAATCGACACGCGCGTGCCGCGGAGCGTCACGTGGTAGTCGCGGTCCTCACGTCGGACGTACAGCCGTATGTCCTTCGGCACCTTCCCACCGGCGACCGCGGCACGCGCCTCGGGCGTCGTCCCTGGGCTCTCGCCCGTGAGCACCGCGCTCGGGCGCTCCTCCCCGGTAGAGCGCAGGGAGATTCGGTCGTCGACGTACACCTCGACCAGGCTCCCCGTGCCGCCGTCACCCGTGTCCTCCACCGCGAACTTTCCATTCTCTTCCTCCGATTTCCACCAGAGCCAGAGATAGAAGTCTGCGGACACGTGAGGGGGCAAGAGCTCGGTGGCTCCGCTCGGAACACCGCCGTCGTCCATCCGTTCGTCGCTCATCCCGCCCTCCCCCGCAAGTCAGTCGTGCCCGCGCTGGCCAGCGCCTCGGCGAGGCCCTCGGTGCCGGTCAGCTCGTCGAGCGGGCTCCAGGGCACCGCGCGAAGGGCGAACGTACGTAGGAACAACTTCTGGAAACGCTCGTTCGGCAGCTCGGAGTCGTTGGTGAACAGCGCCCAGCCGTCGTTGACGTTCCAGAGGACCTCCCAGGTCTGCACCCGGGGGAGGCACTTCTGGAGCAGCTCGAGTTCGAGCGCTTCTTTGAGTTCCTCGCGCACGGCAGCAGGCGCCTTGGGACGGTTGTTCGCCTTGCACCATCCCAGGAGGCGCTTCTCCAGGTGGGCCCGGAGGTACTTCGCCGGCACCGTCTTCTTGTCGACGCGAAGCGAAAAATACGCGTAGCGGTCGTAGAGCCACTGGTTGAGATCGGTGAAGTCGGTGTCGAGCAGGTTGTGGGCCTGCGCCCAGCCGGCCACCTCCCCCTTGTGCGTGGGCGATTGCGGTTCACGGAACTGGTGCGTGTTGAGCGCATCGATCCACGCGTCGCGGAAGCCCTCCGGGACCTCACCGACAATCCTGTACCGGCGCCCCGATAGGGCGCCCTTGAGAATCCCCATCCCCTACTCCCGGAAATCGTCGAGGGCGTGGCGGAAGATCACCACGTCGGTGCCCGCCTTCGTGCGCACGCCGAACTCCCAGCGGGCCACGTAGCTCACCTGCCCAGCGAAACTCTCACCCTCGAGCGTGACCGCGACAACGTCGGCTTTCTGGTCGCACGCCTCGCCAAGTCGTCGATTGCTGCAACCATAGCGGTCCTGCGGCCGCATCACCGGCTCGGCCGTCCTCGCCTTGCGCCGGTCGTCCCAGGTCATCGACTTGCGAGCCTTCTGCCAGCCCTGCGCGTCGCAGGCAAATTTGATCCGAGTCTTGTGGATCAACTCGTTCGCGCCGGTCTCGAGGTCGAGCACCTCGATCTCGTAGGCGCGCGTGGCGAGGACCTTCACCCGGCGCAGCTGCCGACCGTGAACGCCGATCGTGAGCTCCACGCCGCTCCCGGCGGCAGCATCAAGTACATCACGATTACGATGTTCCGCGAGATGGGCGTCGACTCGGCGGCGGCGAAGGACCAGCTGCAGATCAGCCTGCCCGAGCGCGATCTGGGTGGCGAGGGCGCGCTCCAGGCCATGCCGCGACATCAGACCCTCGATCTCGTCTCGCTGGGCCATGTGCTTGATGGCTTCGTTCAGATCGAGCCGACCCTGCGCAACGCGCATGGCGACGTCCAGGGGCACTCCCGTCGTCTTGACGATCTGCTCGGCCTTCGCACGCGTGGGATCGACCTGCGGACCAGACGGACCACTCCGGCCCGGACTGCCGCCGTGACCACCGCCGCCCTGCCCCTTCCCGCCGGGACCTCGCCCGTGATCGCGGCTCCCGCCGCGCGGGTCGTACCCGCCCACCATGCGTCGCATTGTCTCGACATAGTGACCTCCGGCCACGCGGTCAACGGTCTGGGGCCCAGGTTATGTCACGGCGATGTCCATGCTTTCCCCCGGCGCCGCGGCGCCCGAGTTCACCGCGCCCACCAGCGCGGGCTCGGTCACTCTCTCCGATTTGCGCGGCCAGCGCGTGCTCTTGTTCTTCTACCCGAAAGACGCGACCCCTGGCTGAACCATCGAGGCGCGTGGCTTCGCCACGCACGCCGAGCAGTTTGCCCGGCGCAAAACGGTGATTCTCGGCGTGAGCAAGGACAGCGTGAAGTCCCACGCGAAGTTCAGGGAGAAGGAGTGCCTTCCGTTCGAGCTCGTGAGCGACACCACCGGCATCTGCGAGGCCTACGGCGCCTGGCGCCAGAAGAAGCTCTACGGGCGTGAGTACGACGGGATCGCGCGCATCTCCGTGCTCATCGACGAGGCGGGGATCGTGCGCAAGGTCTTCGACCCGGTGAAGCCGTCCGAGCACGCGGAGGAAGTCATTCGAGCGATCGACGCTCTCTGATCGCTTCGAGCACCGCCTCCAGGAGCACCTCGGCCGGTGCGGGTTTGCGCACGCGCCGGGCCACGCGTTCGCGGGTGAGGTCGAGAATGACGTGGTCGCGACAGGCGGTATGCAGCAGCGTGATCGGTGGCTGGCGCACCCGTTCCAGCTCGTCGAGCAGGACCAGCCCGCCGATGTCGCCGAGGTTCTCCTGGTACTTGCGCGCACGCGGACCGAGCACCGCCCGGGGAGTGTCGCCCAGCGGAATGAAGAGGTCCATCACGAGGATGTCGATGGTCTCGGCCTGCAGCGCGGCCACCGCCTCTTCCACCGAGTGCACGCTCAGCACCTCGGCCACGGCCGCACTCTGGAGAGTGCGCACGCAAAACGCCACGTTCTCGGGGTCGTCGTCGACGAAGAGCACGCGCACGCCGCCCCGGTAACGTGGACGGCCTAGTCCGCGTGTACGCGCGACTCCAGGCCGAGCAACAGGCCCACGCCCACGCCCTCAAAGTGGGTCCCAAGGCAGGCCTCGAGACGCAGCGCCGTTGCTCGGCCCGCCCCGCTCCCGCCCCCGCAGGCGGCAAGGAGCGGTCGGAGCTCACCGGTCGAGCCCGGAAAAACCGCGCCCACGTCGAGCCCAATCTCCGGCGCGAATCCCGGACCCCGTGGCGACCATCGACCCCCCGCGCGCACAGGGACGGTCGCGTCGATGCCGGGCCCGAGCGTGTCGAAGGTCGCAGTCGGTGCATCGAGGCCCGCCGCCCAGGCTACGCTCCAGGCCTTCGCCACTCGCACACGACCCGCCACCGCCCCCGCGAGCGAGACGCCGTCAGCCTCATCGTCGTAGGGCACGGAGCTCCACGCGCCGCCGAGAAACACCCCCGCCGAGGCGTTCCAATCGTCATCGCGCCGCTCGGGCCGCTCGACGCGAGTCGGCGCGGGCCGGGACTCCTTCTTCCGGGGGGGGGGCTCAGGCGAGGGTTCCGCGACCACCGGGGCCAGTTCGAGAAGTCCATCTCCCGAGGCCAGCCAAGCCCTAGCCTCGCCCGCCTCCCAACCTACGAATACCACGGGCTCGGCGCGAGCGGCGGCCACAGCGAGGAGCAAGCTCTCCTCTTCGGGATCGGGGGCGCCACGGACTAGGCCCTCCACGGCCCGACCCAGATCCTCGGCGTCGTCCTCTGCGCCGACGGACAGGACAGTACCTTCCCCGCCTACCCGGTGGATACGCAACGCCCCACGCACCTTGCCGCCGCTCACCAGTTGAACGATGTTGTCGCCCGGCACACCGACCGCGGGGCCGGTGACCGGACGTCCATTGAGGCGCACCTCGAGCGTGCCGCGTCCAATCACCGCAATGGGGACGGGACGCTCGCGCGAGCGTCTCGTGCGAGCCACCTCCAGGGCCTGCATGACGTCGGCGCCCACGTCGGCGGGGATCGCGGTGGCAGGGGCCGCCGCGGCCCGGTCGAGCGCCGTGGTGGCCTCGGAGGCGTAGAAGGCGGCGCGCGTGGGGTCGTCACCCGCAGCGGCGCTGGCCAGCAGAAGGTCGGCCTCGGCCCGGGCCAGGTCGAGCGCCGCGAGGTCGGCGGCCGCGAACGGTCGCGACAGGCATTCGAGTTCCAGATCGAGGCCGATGAGGTCGCCGAGCGCCGCCTGCACCTGCAGCACGAGCACGCGGCGACGCGCGGCGGCCAACCGCGAGCGCCACGCGTCCAGATCGACGGGAGCCTCGCAGTCCGGCCCGAGGCCATCGACCAGGGGCACCACTTCAACGCCCCGCAGGGCGCGTCCCGTGTCGAAGGTGGCCCGGCGCTCGAGGTCGTGGTCGGCGAGGATTGCGTCGATGGTCGCGTCGTCAGGCCCCCCCATCGAAGGCACGACCACTAGGACCGGGTCGGCGGCGTAGGCAAAGCCGAGAAAGAGACTCCCGAGGCCGGTCACCGGCCCTCGTCCTCCCAGCTGGCCTCGTCGAAGTTCCACACCCGCTGCGTGACCGCCCCCGGCGCGACGTCCACACGAAAGCTCTTTCGACGTCCATCTTCGGTCACGAGCAAGACCACGTGATTGCCAGCCGGCAAGCTGTATTCAAGCAGCGGCGTGAACTTGACGTAGGCGCCGTCGATGGTCACCTGCGCGCGGGGCGTCGAGCCCAGGCTGAGGGCGCCATCCTGTGTCGCGACAACAGCCACACTGGAAACGGTGACGGTGGGCGAGGAACTGACCGGCGCCGCCACCGGCGGCGCGCTCGGCGGCGCCTCGATGGTGCCAATGAGCGTGGCGGGAGTCCGTCCCGACACCGGCGCCCTCTCCACGCGGGCCGTCGGCACCTGGGACACGGGGACCGGAACGGCCTGAATCGGCGCGGCGGGCGCTGGCGACGCTGTCGTCGGCGAGGTGGCGGGCGATGGCGCTGTCGACGTCGTCGTCGCGAGCGGCAGCACCACCTCGGTGGCCGCCGGCGCCGGTGCGGGATCGACCGCCGACTCGCTTGCCGCCGGCCTGGGCGCGGGCGTCGAGCGCGGCGCTAGGAACAACTTCCAGGCGGTGAAACAGAGGATCACCACGCTCACCGCGGCGAAACCGAGGGAGAACAGGGCCCCCGACCAGGCCGACGCACGCTTTGCCGAGCCTTTCGTCGTCGGCGCGGGCTTGCGAGGGGCGTGCATCGTCCCCGCCACCACCGGCAGCCCCGCCACGCTCGCAAGCGCCGGGGCGCCCGCGACCCCGGGCGCCGACGCGCTCGCCGACGCGTTGCCGTTCGGGGGTGCGCCACCGACAGCAGCGAAGGTCGACACCGAGGCGCTCGAACCGGCGCGGTCGGCGTTGGCGTGTTTCGCCGCGTCGCCCCGCCGGATGTCGGCCACCATTCGCACGAGGCGGTCGCGCGCGCCCATCGGATCGGGCACCAGGGCGCCCAGCGCTCGCCCCATGGCCGCCGCCGAGCGGAAACGCGCCGCGGGATCGCGCTGGAGCGCGCGCACGAGGAGGCCCCCGATCTCCGCCCACTCGCCGCCGAGCCGTGCCGCCCGCCGCGCGGCCTCGTCTTCCGCCAGCCGCCGGCGGATCGTCGCGTTGTCTTCTTCCGGAAACAGCGGTGCCTTCGCCGCGAGCTCGTAGAGGACGGCCGCGAGACCGAAGAGATCGGCCGCCGGACCCACCGGCGCGCCTGCCGCCTGCTCCGGTGCCATGTACCCCCAGGTGCCCTTCACGGCGCCCGTCGATTCCTCAGCCCCGTGCGCGTAGGAGATGCCGAAGTCGAGCAACTTCGCCACGCCCTGCGAGTTGAGCATCATGTTCGAGGGCTTCATGTCGCGGTGCACGAGGTGGAGCGGCTCGCCATGGTCGCCCACGAGGGCATGGGCGTAGGCCAGTCCATCGCACACCTGCCGACCCAGCTCGGCGAGCAGCTCCGCGTCGAGAGCAGCGGCGCCGTCGCGATAGGCCGAGATGATCTTGCGGAACGTGACGCCTTCAATGTACTCCATCACCAGGAAGTACAGCTCACCCTCTCGGTTGAACTGCTGCACGCGCACGAGGTTCAGATGCTCCAGACGGGCCGAGATGCGCGCTTCCTGGATGAAGAGGTCTCGGAAGCCGTCCTCCGCTGCGAAATCGGGGTGGATCACCTTGATGGCCACGCGCGTCGACACGCCGGCGAGCGACTCGAAGCGCCCCTCGTACACCCTCGCCATGCCGCCGGCGCTGATGGGGCGCACGAGGCGATAGGGCCCGAGGGTTTCCCCGGCCACGGAAGGCCCGAGCGGCGGCGAGGCAGGCATCGCTCAGCGCCATCCTAACGCGGACCGAAGCGCCGCTACGCAACGGTCGGGCCCATGCTTCGCGGCGAGTGCGGCCTGGACGGCCTCCGAGCCGGGCAGCGGCGGGATCTCGTCGCTCTCGGGATCGTCGAGCACCACGCTCGCGGCCTCGGGGATGCCGCCGCAGCGGCTCCCGATGGTTGGGATCCCGCGCGCCGCCGCCTCAAGCATCACCAGCCCCAGGCCCTCCTGGCCAGAACCGTCCGCGTCGGGACGAGACAAGAGTGCGAGCGCCCACGCTTCCGACCAGGGGATGGCCCTCGTCGCGCCAAGAAACTGTGCGTTTGTCCCTAGCTCCATCGCGAGCGCCTCCAGCCGGCGTCGCTCCGGACCATCACCGACGACGATCACGCGCCGCCCCAGCCGATGCCCCAGGCGCAACGCCCGGTCGACCCCCTTCAGCGGCGTGAGCCGCGCCACCACGAGCAGGGCGTCGCCCCCGGAGGCGAGCGCCATGGGCGCGATCGGAAATGGCAAGACCCAATACGCCGCGCCGAGCAGTCCGCCGAGGTCGTCGCTCACAGGCAGGTTGACGGCACCCTGCACGACATTGTCGCGACCGGCCACCAGCGGCGGCCGGGTGAGGTCGGAGCCGTGGTAGGCCACCGCCAGGGGCGCGACACCGAGCAGGTGGGCTGCGAGCGGCCAGGTGGCGGCCAGCACCGCGTCGCCGCTCCGCAGCCGGGGACGAAGATGGAGCGCCGACCAGACCGGTCCCCAGCGTGCCCAGGAGCGTCCCCAGATGCGCGTCGCCCCCTCGGTTCGCCCCGGCGCGTGCACCACCGTCTCGATGCCCGCGTCGCGACAGGCACGGGCGACCGCATAGGCCCAGCTCGCGATGCCACCGATCACCGGCGGGTACTCCGGGCTGACCAGGTGGAGCCGAGTCAAACCAACGACCTCACCGCGGACAGCACCTGATCCGGGTGGATCTCGCGCAGGCAGGCATGATCGCCCACGGGGCAGGTGGGGCCCCCGAAGCGCGAGCACGGACGGCACGCCAGCGGGAGTTCCACGGCGCGCCCGCGGTCGCCGTAGCAATAGAAGCCGTCGTCGGAGGTGGTCGGACCAAACAGGCCCACGACCGGCAAGCCCACCGCCGCGCCGAGGTGCAACAGCCCCGTGTCGCCCGCGACCAGCACCGCCCCCCCCTGCATCGCCTCGAGGGTGCGCTCGAAGCCGGCCTCGGCCACGCCCCCCAGCTCGGTGACGATGCCCTCCTCGCCCGGGCCGCCAACCGCGATCACCGGACCGTCCCAGGCGCGCGCCAGCTCGCGCCAGTAGGGCCAGCGCTTGGTGGCATGGGCCGCCCCCGGCGCGAGTACCAGTCGCGACCCGCGCTCAACCGGGGGCAACCAGGGCGGGGCACTCGGTTCCACGCCCGCCGCGCGCCCGTAGCGGGTCACCACCGGCTCGGCGGGAGAGGCCTTGAACCACACCCGAGCCCGCCGTCGCCAGTCCTGTCGCGACACGCGAACATCCGCACGGTATTGTCGCGACCTGAGGTTGTTGTGCAGGTCGATCACCCTTCCACCGACGGCGGGTTCGCCCGGGTCGAGCACCCTCACCACCCCCGGCAGGCGAAGGGCGAGCTCGCGGTAGCGGGGCAGCGTGCGAAAGCTCACCTCGCCCAGCTGACCGGTCACCGCGCCGGCGAGGACGATGTCGCCGAGCGAGGAGAAGCGGATCACCGTGGTCATCCGAGCGCCGCTATCACCGCGTCGACGCTCACCCGGTCGAGGCAGGGGCGCCCCCAGAAGCAGGTCTTGCGGTAGCAGGGCTGGCACCAGAGGGGCGCACCGACGACGGCCCGCCCGGCGCCCGTCAACGAGGGCGACGTGCTGCCGTGCACCATCACCACCGGGCGACCACAAGCGGCCGCGAAGTGCGCCGCGCCCGAGTCGTTGGACACAAAAACCCGGCAGTGATCCAGCGCGGCCGCGAAGTCGGGAAGCGACAGTCCGGCAACGACCTCGCGCCCCATCATCGTGCGCACGAGGGCAGCCTCCCCCGGCCCGCAGTACACCACCACCTCGCCACCGTTGCCCTCGATCCGCTCGGCAAGGGCCCTGAAGCGGGGCCAGCGCACGGTGGCCGACGGGCTCCATGGGTTTAGCCCCACGTGCCGGGCGGGCACCGACGGCGCCTCGCCGCGCGGTCCGTACACCGATGTCGCGACCTCGCTGGCCCCGGCAGCCCGAGCGATCCGGGCGTAGCGCTCGCCACGATGCTCCGGCATCTCGGGAAGGGCGGTGCCGACGAGAGCCGCCGGGCCGACGCCGATGGTGGGCAGGCTCCGCCAGAGCCAAGCCGCGTGCCAGGAGGGCTTCAGCAGCACGGCGCGAGCCGCATCGAGCGGGGGGCCGTCCCCGGCGTGGACGGCGGCCGCGACACCCGCGTAGAGCTCGGCCCCCCAACGCCCTCGCGTCCACACTTCCACGGAGTCAAGTCGCGACAACGCGGTGATGGTACCGAGGGCCATCACCGCGTCGCCGAGGTGATCCGGCGCCCGGACCGCGATCATCGAAGCGGCGCTACTCGCTCAGGCCGTAGAAGAGCCAGGCACCGCCCGAGTTGCCGTAGCCGAAGCCGTCCCAGCTCGTCGCACCCGACATCCAATCGGCGTTGCCGTCGGCATCGACGTCGCCACCGCCGTCGATGACGTAGCCCACCGCGTCGTTGTTGTTCGCGCCGGTGAAGAGCGCGTCGAAGCTCGACGCCGACACCGTGCCCGAACTGAGCGGCCCGTACCAGAAGTACACCGCGCCCGCCCCACTGAGCGCGCTCACGTCGTAGCCCGTGGCCCCAATGATCACGTCGGCGAATGTGTCGCCGTTGGTATCGCCCGCCATGGCCGCCGTGCGACCGAAGTAGTCGGTCGCATTGCTGCCCTGGATGATGGTGTCGGCAGCAGCCGACGCGTTCATCGAACCCGACGGCCAGGTGGTGATCACGTAGGCTGCGCCGGCGTCGGAGGCCGCGCCGTCGTTCTTGTCGGAGGTGGTAACGATGTCGGCGGTGCCGTCGCCATCCACGTCGCCGAGGCAGGCAACCGCGAGGCCCTGCCGATCCCCGTTCGAGGAGCCCGCGAGGATCGCGTCGGCGGTGCTCGCCGAGGCCGAGCCCGACATGGCGTTCATCCCGTAGAAGATGTACGTCTTGCCCGGGACGGTGGTGGCCGAGGCGGCCGGCGCGCCGAAGATGCCGTCGTCGAAGCCGTCGGCGTCGATGTCGCAGAGCGCGATGCTGTAGCCGAGGTTGTGGCCCGCGCTGGCGCCGGTGATCAGGATGCTCGCTGCGCTCAGGTCGTTGCTCGAGCTGATGGCGGAGTCGAGCCATACCCCGGCCGCGCCGGCGCTGGAGGAGTAGCCGTAGGCACCCACCGCCACGTCGCCGAGGCCGTCGTTGTCCACGTCGCCGCCGTACACCGAGGAGCCCATGTACACGCTGGCCGTCGTCGTGGTGAAGGTCGCGTCGGCTCCGGACACGCTGGTGGCCGTCGTGTTGCCCTCGAACAGGTAGGCCGCCCCGTAGTCGCTCGAGCCGGCCCGGTTGGCGGCCACGAGGATCTCGTCGTCGAGATCGCCGTCGTAGTCGGGCATGAAGCGCACCGCGCTGCCGAGGTAGTCGCTGTTCTGCGTGGTGTCGCCGTCGAAGGTCTGGTCGGTGGTGCTGAGGCTATCGGTGCTGTCGACCGGGCCCAGCCACAGGTGGAGTCGGCCGTTGTCGGTGGCAGGCGAAGTGTCGCTGTAGAACTGGCCCACGGCCACGTCGTCGAAGCCGTCGCCGTCGAAGTCACCGTTGTTGGCCACGGACGAGCCCACCGCGTAGTCGGCGGCAGTGCCGTAGGCGCGGAAGTCGTAGTCCGCCTTGATCTCCTGCGTGCCGTTGAAGGTGCAGGCCACCGTCATCGGGTCGCAGTCCTGGTCGATGCCGTCGCTGCACACCTCAGTGGCGCCCGGGTTGATCCCCGCGCTCGCGTCGTTGCAGTCGGTCGCGTCGGTCACGTAGCCGGTGGGCATGGTGCAGGCGGTCGAGGTGGTGGCCGCGTCGCCGTAGCTGTCGCTGTCGGCGTCGGCGTACCAGGTGCTGCCGCCGCTGGTGCCCTCGTCGATGCTGCCATCGCAGTCGTTGTCGATCCCGTCGCACACCTCGGTGGCGGCAGGATTGATCGCCGGATCGGCGTCGTTGCAATCCTCCGGGTTGCTGTACCCGTCGCCGTCTTCGTCGGCCACGCAGTCGTAGTTGCCGCCGCCGGGCGTGCCGTGCTCATCGTTCGGTGTGCCCGACACGTCGTACCAGCGGTAGCTGGTGTTGTTGGACGGGGTACCGGCGCCATTCGACGCGGTGAGGCACCAGTTGTCGACGGTGTCGTTGTCGATGCTGTCGAGGTGCACCGGGTCGAGAGAGAGGGAGAATCGAACGTAGTTCGGGTAGCTCGCGGTGTAGCTGATGTCGTCGATCACCCGGCCGGTGGTGCTGTCGCCCTCGATGGAGAGGAAGATGTCGTCGGCATCGCGGCGCAAGTAGAAGGTGTTGTCGTGGTAGTCGCCCACGTAGCCAGAGGGCTGGCTCTCATCGCCCCAGTAGTAGTCGCAGGCCAGGGGGTAGGCCGCCGACGCGCCCTCGTAGTCGTTGCTGTCGCAGAACACGAGCATGCCGCCGGCCACGACGGTGAGCGCCGAGGCCGGGTCGATCATGATGCTGTTGGCCGAGGAGCCCGAGCCGCGCTCGAGCACCCAGTTGCTGAGGTCGACGGCGCGGGTCGACACGTTCACCACCTCGAGCCACGAGGCGTTGTTGACCACGCCGCTCCCACCGATGATCGACCGCTTGTTCACCTCGCTGATGACGATGTCGCCGGCAACGACGAAGTCCTCGTCGACCCAGCCGTCGCAGTCGCCGTCGACGCCGTCGTCGGCCTCGGTGGCGCCGGGGTTGACGCTCCCGTCGGTGTCGTCGCAGTCGCTGTCGTTACTCACACCGCCGCTCGATCCACAGGAGATCGGCGTGGCGGGGTCGCCGTAGCCGTCGCTGTCGGCGTCGGCGTAGCCCGAGCCATCGTCGACCACGCCGTTGCAGTCGTTGTCGATACCGTCGCAAGCCTCGCTCGCGCCGGGGTTCACCGTCGCATCGGCCTCGTCGCAGTCGGTGGCACCGGTGTAGCCGTCGCCGTCGAGGTCGGGGTCGTTCGGGCAGTCGTAGTTGGCGCTGTTGGGGGTGCCGTACTCGTCGGTGGTCACGCCCGAGGTGTCGTACCAGCGCCAGGTGTAGTTCCCCGCCACGCCGCCGGTGGCGTTGCTGGTGGTGGAGCACCAGGCCTGCCGGTTGTCGTTCAGGCCGCTGGTGTAGTACGCCGAGTCGAGCGAGAGTGAGAAGCGGGAGTTATTCGCCCAGTACCCGTTGGTGACGTCGTAGTAGTAGCTGACACCGTCGATCAACGTGCCCGTGGTGCGGTTGCCGTTGATGTAGAGCGCGAAGCGATCCTTGTCGCGACGCATGTACCAGGTGTTGTCGTGGTTGGTGCCGACGTACGAGGCCGCCTGCGTCTCGTCGCCCCAGACGTAGTCACAGGCCAGCGGGTAAGAGACCGCCGAGCCCTGGTAGTTGTCGGTGTCGCAGAAGACCGCGTAGCCTCCCGCCGCGATGACCGGGGCGGTGGCGGGATCCAGGTAAATCTGGTTGCCCGAGCTGACGCCGCGCGCGATCACCCAGTTGGCCAGGCTCACGGTGCGATCAGAGGTGTTGTAGACCTCGACCCAGCTGGCGTCGTTGACGATGGAGGCGGTACCGATCTGGGAGCGCTTGTTGATCTCGGTGACGATGATGTCGCCGGCGGAAACGAAGTCCTCGTCGACGTAGTCGTCGCAGTCGTCGTCGGTGAGGTTGTCGCTCTCGCTTGCCCCCGGGTTGATCGCGGCGTTGTTGTCGTCGCAGTCGACGGACTCGTCGTAGCCGTCGGCGTCGCCATCAGCCTTGGCGGCGGCCGACCAGCCCCAACCGCTCTCGTCGAGGGCGCTCTCACCCTCGCCCTCGGCGCAGGCAGCAAGCCCGAGCAAGACAACAGGCCACAGGCGGGAAAGGGACAGGGCGGAAGCGTTCATGGATGTTTCACCGTAGCCGGGGGGTATTCGGGCGGGGGACTGCGTTCTGTATAGCCGGTGCGGGGCGTTTCCGCGCGGGCTTCGCGACGCAGGTGCGTCGCAGCACGCCAACGTGGTAGCCTGAGCAGCAGAGGCGCAGGATAGGCTTGGCTGGGCTGGGACTTCGTGGGAGGACGCTCGGAGTCACGCTCGTCGTGTTGCTCGTCTCTGGAGCTGCTTCCTACGTATTGTCGACACGCGCCCTCGACGCGAGCCGGATCAGCGACGAGGCCCACGAGGCCGAGTTGGAGGCCGCGCGCGCCGCAGCGCTGGTGGCGGCGGACCGAGAGCGACTGGTGGGCACCGCGCGCGACTACGCGGTGTGGGACGACACAGTGGCGTACGTGGAAGGTACCAACCCCGGCTACCTGGAGGAAGGCCTCAATGCGGCCACCTTCGAGAACCACGACCTCGACGTGGTCCTCGTCCTCGACGCCGAGGGACGCCTGATCTGGGCCGGCCAACAGGCCGCGGATGCCCGGGGCCTCCTCCCCTCTCCTCCGGCCCCCGCGCTCGAAAAGGCGCTGCTCAACATCCCGGGCCTGCGCGATCCGAGAACCCGGGCCGAGGCGGCGGGCGGCGTGATCTGGATCGACGACCAGCCATGGCTGGCTGCGGTGTGCCCGATCCTCCCCTCCGACGCCACCGGCGAACCCCGAGGCGAACTGCTGATCGGGCGTCGACTCGACGCACCACGGCTCGAAGCCCTGGCCGCCATCGCGGGGGCCTCGTTCACGCTCGCGCTCGAGCCGGCGCCGCCCACCGAGGGCATGGTCCAGGGCATCGCCGAGGTGCCCGCAGGCCTGGGCGGGCAGGGCTCCCGCGTGGTGCTCTCCCGCGCCCCTCACGACGCCCACGGCGGCACAGCGGCCCACACGGCGCTCGCGGTCAACCTCGTGCTGGTGAGCATCATCTCTCTCGGCTCGCTCGGCGTCTTGCTCGACCTGCGCGTACTGCGACGACTCGCGAAGTTCTCCGATTTTGCCGCCCAGATTCGACAAGGCCGTGCCGAGGGCTCGCGCCTGCCTGTCGACGTGGGCGACGAGATCGACAATCTCGCGGCCTCGGTCAACGCGCTGCTCGACCAGGTGGAGCGCAGCACAGCGCAACTCCGCCACGACGCCCTGCACGACCCGCTCACTGGCCTCGCCAATCGGTCGCTCCTCGCAGATCGGCTCGATGTGGCGCTGGCGCGGGCGGCGCGGAAGCCTGGGCCCGGGTTGGCGCTCCCTTTCCTCGATCTCGACCGCCTGAAGGCGATCAACGACCAACTTGGCCACGCCGCGGGCGACCACTTCATCAGCACCGTGGCTGGCCGCCTGCGGGGTGCGGTCCGCGGCGGCGACACGGTCGCGCGCGTCGGTGGAGACGAGTTCGCCGTGCTTCTCGACGACGTGAGCACCGTCGAGACAGCGGTCGCCCGCGCCAACACCCTGCTCGGGGCCGTTCGCGCGCCCCTGGTCTTCCACGGGTCGACGTTCGAGGTGACTGCTAGCGTGGGCGTGGCCTTCCCCGGGGCCGATCGCGACCGCGACCGCCTCATCCGCGACGCGGACACGGCGATGTATCACGCGAAACAGGAAGGCCGTGACCGCGTAGCCGTGTACGACGAGGCCTTGCACGGGCGCATGACCGAGCGGCTGCAAGTGGAGCACGAGCTCCGTACGGCCCTGTCCACCGGGCAGATCGAGGTGTGGTTCCAGCCCATCGTGCGTGCCAGCGATGGCGCGGTGGTGGGCGCCGAGGCGCTCGCCCGCTGGTTCCATCCTCACCGAGGCCCGGTTCCGCCCGACCGCTTCGTGGCGGTCGCCGAGGAATCACACCTCGTGGTGGAGCTCGACCGCTACGTCTTGCAGCGCGCTTGCGCAGCGCTGGCGCGCCTCCGGGAGGACTGCCCGGGACTCAAGGTCGCGGTGAACCAGTCGGCCCGGCAACTCGACACCCCCGACTTCGCCGAGTCGATTCGGCGCGCGCTGGCCGACAATGGTCTGGAAGCCGGCGCCTTGCACCTCGAGCTCACCGAGACGCTCCTCTCGCGCAACCAGGATCGCTGGCAGGCCCAGATGCACAGCCTGCGCGCCGAGGGCGTCAACTTCGATCTCGACGACTTTGGCCTCGGCTATTCCTCGCTGGCTCGCCTCCAGGCGCTGCCGATCAACGTCATCAAGCTCGACCGAAGCTTCGTGGCGGGACTCGCCACCGACCAGGAGGCGATCTGCCGCGCGATCGTGCGTATGGCACTCGAGCTCGGGAAGGAGATCGTGGCCGAGGGCGTAGAGCAGGATTGGCAAATGGAAAGGCTGCGCGGCCTGGGTTGCCACCTGCTCCAGGGCTACCTCTTCGCCAAGCCCATGCCCGAGTCCCAGCTTCGTGACTTCTTGCGGAAGAAGGCTTGATATTCTGGCTCGTCGGCTGCGACCCCTACGCCGACTGGCCCGAAGCGGGCACCTACTTCCCCTGGGTGTACACCCCGGAGACCGAGTTGGAGCCCTACGAGTCGGTGCGCTGGGAGACCGAGACCTGGTCGCCGGAGGACGATGCGGACCAGCTCGCCCTGTACCTCCTGAAGGCTCAGAACCACAAGCCGCGTGGTGTCACGGAGGTCGAGCAACACTTCTCGGCGCAGGCCCTGCCGGCCGCGGGTGATGGGTTGACGCTCTCGCTCGCCGGGGACGTGATGCGGGTGGGTGACAACTGGTCGAGCTTCGCGACGCCCGCGGCCGAGTTGCTCGACGGCGATCTCCGGGTCGGCAACCTGGAAACGCCTGTCTCTGCCCTGCACAGCACCGAGCCGGGCGATCTCGGACTATACGCCTTCAACGCGCCTGAGTCCATGCTCGACGCCCTCCCCTTCGACGCGCTCCAACTGAACAACAACCACAGTCTCGATGCCGGCGATGAGGGTCTCGCGGCCACGGTCGAGGCGGTCGGCCAGGGATACGTCGCCACCGGGATCGATGGGCACGCGACGGTCGACGACATCGCGCTTCTGTCCTACACCTGGGGCACGAATGTTCGCGAGCCGAGCGTCCACGAGCTGTTCATCGAGCCCTTCGGGCATGCCGATCCCGACATCGACTGGGACCGCGTGGCGGCCGACCTCTCGGTCGACGCGCGCTGGAAGGTGGTGCTCGTGCACTGGGGCTACGAGTACGAGTACTTCCCCGAGCCGCAGTTCATGGTGCAAGCTCGTGAGTTCATCAGGCTCGGCGCGGATCTGGTGGTGGGACAGGGCCCGCACGTGGTGCAGCCCGCGGAGCTGTGTCACTTGAACGACCCCTCGCAGGTGCCCGGCGTGGGGACCTGTTCGGTACGCACGGACGACGGCGAAGCGCGCACGGCGGCCGTGATTTACAGTCTCGGCAACTTCGCAACCAACATGGCGACGATTCCCTGCCAGGTGGGGATCGTGGGCACGGTGACACTCGGCGACGACGGCGTGACGGGGCTCGGGTGGGAGGCGCTCGCCACGGTGGACGGTCCCGAGGTGGTGCCGCTCGATTCGCTCGACGCGGCGGAGTACCTGGCGGAAGGCGAGAGACTGGAAGGGCACCTTGCAGGGTGGGGTCGGCGGTGACCTCCCCATGACACGCCCCGGGCTATGCGCGCGGCCGTGAGCGCCACCGCCCTTTTCGCCCCCGCCGAGATCGCCGCCGCCGTCCAGCACGTGCGGGAAACATTGCATGTCGTACGCCGTGAGTCGGGTGGTGCCGCCGAGATCGGCGTGGCCCTCGGCGAGCTCCCCACAGGGGTAGACTGGGTGGGCACGCTGCCGCCGCTGTACCCCGAGTGGCTCGGCGACCGCTCCTTCGCGGAGGCTCACGGCACCCGCTTCGCCTATTGCACCGGCGCGATGGCCAACGGCATCGCCACGGTCGAGGTCGTCGAGGCCGCCGCGAGGCACGGCTGCCTCGGCTTCTTCGGCGCGGCGGGGCTCCTCCCCGGTCGCGTCGCGCAGGCCGTCGACCGGCTCAACGCGGAGATTGGTGGCCTGCCTTTCGGCGTCAACCTGATCCACTCGCCGCAGGAGCCCAGGGTCGAGGCGGAGGTGGCCGAGCTCCTGGTGCAGAAGGGCGTGATGGCCGTGGAAGCGAGCGCCTTCATGCGCATCACGCCCCCCGTGGTTCGCTACGCGCTCGCCGGCGTGCGCCGGGCCGACGACGGTGCCATCCAGCGCCCCCGGCGCGTGGTCGCCAAGGTGTCGCGACCCGAAGTAGCCCGACAGTTCTTGTCTCCCGCGCCGGAGGCGATGCTCCGCGAGCTCGTTCAGCAGGGCCTCCTCACCGCGGCCGAGGCCGAGCTTGGCCGTCGCCTGCCCGTCGCCGAAGACCTCACCGTCGAGGCCGACTCGGGCGGGCACACCGACAACCGCCCCCTGGTGGCCATGTTCCCCGCGATCGCCGACCTCGCTCGGCAGATCACCCGCGAACAAGGCTACACCCGTCCCCTCCGGGTCGGTGCGGCCGGCGGCCTCGGCACCCCGGCGTCGGTCGCTGCCGCCTATGCCCTCGGCGCGGCGTATGTCATGACTGGGTCGGTGAACCAGGGCTGCGTCGAGTCGGGCGTGGCCCCGGCGGCTCGGGCGCTGCTTGCCAAGGCTGACGTGGCCGACGTGGCCATGGCCCCGGCGGCGGACATGTTCGAGATGGGGGTGAACGTCCAGGTCTTGCGCCGCGGGACGATGTTCGCCGCCCGTTCCCAGAAGCTGCGCGAGTTGTACCTCGCCTACCCGTCGATGGACGACATCCCCCCCAACGAACGCGCCAAGCTGGAGAGAGAGGTGTTCCAGGCGCCGCTGGCCGATATCTGGGCCCAGACCGAGCGCTATTTCACCGAGCGCGACCCCGCTCAGGTGGAGCGCGCGCGGAAGGACGGCAAACACCAGATGGCGCTCGTCTTCCGTTGGTACCTTGGCAAGGCCTCACGCTGGGCCATCGACGGCGACCCAGCTCGACTCATGGACTACCAACTCTGGTGCGGTCCCGCGATGGGCGCGTTCAACGCGTGGGCACGTGGCAGCTTCCTCGACGACCCCGCCCAACGGAGCGTGGGGCAGGTCGCGCTCAACCTGCTCGAAGGCGCCGCCGCCATCACCCGCGCCGGCCAGCTCCGCAGCTTCGGCGTGGCGATCCCGGCGGAGGCCTTCAGCTTCGTGCCGCGGCCACTGGGGCTCTGACGCCCACACCCACAGATTTCCACCCCGCCGTGACGCGCCCGTGACCCTGGCCGCGGTGGGATCGGGTAGACATCGGCCCCCCTGACCGACCCTCGTCGCAAGGCTTTCCCGATGCCCACTTTCGCTCCCCTCGCTGTCGTCGGCGCCGGCGCCATCTTCCCCGGCTCGCTGGACTACCCCGGCTTCTGGAAAAACGTCCTCGCTAAGAAGGACCTCGTCACCGAGGTGCCGGAGAGCCACTGGCGGGTCGCCGACTACTACGACGCCGATCCCAAGGCGCCAGACAAGACCTACGCGAAGCGCGGCGCTTTCCTACCCGACGTGCCCTTCGACGCCATGGGCTTCGGCGTGCCGCCGAGCATCCTTCCTGCCACCGACAGCTCTCAGCTGCTCGCGCTCATCGTCGCCAAGATGGTACTCGACGACATCGGTCAGAGCGGCGAAGACCTGTCCCGTACCAGTGTCATCCTCGGCGTGACCGGCGCGCAGGAGCTGCTCGGCTCACTCGTCTCCCGCTTGCAGCGTCCCGTGTGGGAACGGAGCCTGCGGGAGCTCGGCTGGGAAGAGGAGAAGGTCCAGGAAGCCTGTGCCAAGATCTCGAGCCACTACGTCCAGTGGCAAGAATCGAGCTTCCCCGGCCTGCTCGGCAACGTTGTCGCCGGGCGCATCGCCAATCGACTCGACGTGGGCTTGACCAACTGCGTGACCGACGCCGCCTGTGCGAGCGCGCTCACCGCCCTGCACATGGCCGCTCTGGAGCTACACGCGGGCCACTCCGACATGGTGATCACCGGCGGGGTGGACACCATGAACGACATCTTCATGTACATGTGCTTCAGCAAGACGCCGGCGCTCTCGCCCTCTGGCGATTGCCGGCCCTTCGACGCTTCGGGCGACGGCACCCTGCTCGGCGAGGGCATCGGCATGGTGGCGATCAAGCGCCTGGCCGACGCGGAGCGTGACGGCGACAAGATCTACGCCGTGATCCGCGGCCTCGGCTCCTCCTCGGACGGTCGCGCCAAGTCGGTGTACGCGCCGGTGCCCGAGGGACAGGCGAAAGCGCTGCGCATGGCCTATGCGCAGGCCGGCTACGGGCCGGAGACCGTGGAGCTCATGGAAGCCCATGGCACCGCCACCAAGGCGGGTGACGCCGCCGAGCTCAAGGGCTTGCAACTGGTTTTCCAACCTGACGCCGATCGGGGACAGTGGTGCGCGCTCGGCTCGATCAAGTCCCAAATCGGACACACGAAGGCCGCCGCAGGCGTGGCGGGCCTGCTCAAGGTGGTGGCCGCGCTCCAACACAAGACCCTCCCGCCCACCATCAAGGTCACCCAGCCGACGCCGAGCGTGGACTGGAAGAATAGCGCGTTCTACGTGAACACCGAGAGCCGTCCCTGGGTGCGTGGTCCGAGCCACCCGCGCCGCGCAAGCGTGTCGAGCTTCGGCTTCGGCGGCTCTAACTTCCACGTGGCGCTCGAGGAATACACCGGTGCGGGTCGCCGTCCGGCGCGCATGGACCCCTGGGACAGCGAGCTCGTTCTCCTCTCGGCGGACTCCCGCGAGGGCCTACTCGCGAAGATCGCCGCCGCCAAGAGCGGCAACGCCACGCAACTGGCGTTGGCCGGGCAGGCGGAACCACACGCCGCTTGGCGCGTGGCCATGGTCGTCAACGGCGACCTCGACGCGAAGCTCGACCGCGCCGCTGCCACCGTGCGTGACGGCAAAGAATCGAGCAAAGGCGACGTCTTCTTCGCGCCAACCCGCATGGAAGGCAAAGTGGCCTTCTTGTTCCCGGGGCAAGGATCGCAGTCGCTCGACATGGGCGCCGGCTTGCACCGTTTCGCCGCCGTGGCCGACACCCTCGACGGCGCCGAGGCGGCCGTCCCCGGCCTCGCCCGCCGACTCTACCCGATGCCTACGTTTGCGACGGAAGACCGCAAACGGCAGGAGGCCGAGCTCACCCGCACCGAGTGGGCCCAGCCCGCGCTCGGCGCGGTCTCGGTCGCGATGGCTCGCCTGCTCGGCCAGCTCGGCCTGCGCGCCGATCTCGCCGGCGGACACAGCTTTGGCGAGCTCGTGGCGCTGCACCTCGCGGGCGCCATGGACTTCGAGGCGCTGATGCGCGCGGCGCGGACCCGCGGCGAGTGCATGGCGGCGGCCGCCAGCACCCCGGGGACGATGGCGGCGGTCATGGGGCCAGCCGACGAGGTGCGCAAGAACTGCGGCGACGACGTGGTCCTCGCCAACCTCAACGCCCCGGAGCAGACGGTGATCGCCGGGAGTGTCGACGCTATCGAGGCGGCGATGGTCAGGCTCGACGCGGCGGGCCTGCGCTGCACCCGGCTCCCGGTGGCGACGGCCTTCCATTCGCCGATCGTGGCGCCCGCCGCCGACACCTTCACCACCTACCTGCGCGGCATCTCGCTCGGCGAGCCGGGCTTCCCGGTCTTCTCCAACACCACGGCAGAGCCGCACGCGGGCGATCTCGCGCACGCACTTGGTGCTCACCTGCGCTCCCCGGTGCGCTGGGTGGAGCAGATCGAGGCGATGTACGCCGCCGGTGCACGGGTTTTCGTCGAGGTTGGACCTGGCGGCGTGCTCAGCGGCCTCGTGGGCCGGATCCTCAAGGGCAAGCCCCACCTCGCGGTGTCGCTAGAGACGAAGGGTCGCGAAGGCCTGGAGGCCTTCCTCGGCGCCCTGGGACGCCTCGTCGCCCACGGCCTCGACCTCGACCTCGGGATCCTGTGCGCCGAGCGCACGCCCGGCCCCAGCCGCTTCGTCGCAAAGCCTGGCTCCGTGCTGGTCAACGGCGCCAACTACGGCAAGCCCTGGCCGGCCAAGACCACGCCCCTGCTGCCGCCCAACCCGCCGAAGGCCAAGCTCTCGCCCCCGTTGGCCGCGCCATCGGCCACCGCCCCCCTCGCGATGGCGCCTGCCCCGGCCGTCATGCCCGTTCCCGCTCCCCGCGTGGCGCCCTCGACAGCCCCGGTCGTCTCGGCTAGCCGCGCGCCCGCTCCCTCTCTGCCCCCGGAGAAGCCTGTGAATCGTCCCGCCAACCCCGCCACGGCCTCGTGGCTCGTGGCCTTCACCGAGAGCCAGCGGCAGATCGCCGACGCGCACGCGCGCTTCAGCCAGTCGATGAGCGAGGCCCACGTGGCCTTCCTCCGCGCGCAGGAAGTGGCCGCGAACGCCATGGTGGCGATGGCCACCGGCCAGACGGTGGCCCCGGTGGCCATGCAGCAGCAGCCGGCGCAGGCGGTGCCGATTTTCTCGGCGCCCGCACCTACACCGGTCGTCACCGCCGCGCCCGCGTACGCGCCAGTCGCGATGGCGCCCGTCGCGGGGCCGGCGCCGGTCCTGGCCCCGGTGGTCGTGGCCCCGTTTGTCGCGGCCGCCGTCGTCGCGCCGACGCCCAACGTCGTGCCCCGCGTTGCGCTCGCGGCCGCCCCCGCCGTCGACCTCCCGGTGCTCCTGTTGGCTGTCGTCGCCGAGAAGACCGGCTACCCCGCCGAGATGATCGACGTCGGCATGGACCTCGAGAGCGACCTCGGCATCGACTCCATCAAGCGCGTCGAGATCCTCAGCGCGCTGCGCGAGAAGGCCCCCGGCTTGCCGGAGCCCGACGCCGAGACCCTCGGCCGGCTCCACACCCTCGGCCAGATCGTGGAGACCCTCGGCGGCGCCCCGATCGCGAGCGCTCCCGTTGCCGCCCCGCGCGCCTCCGCCACCGTCGATCTACCGGCGCTCCTGCTCGCTGTCGTCGCGGAGAAGACCGGCTACCCGGCCGAGATGATCGACACCGGGATGGACCTCGAGGGCGACCTCGGCATCGACTCCATCAAGCGCGTCGAGATCCTCTCCGCCATGCGCCAGGAGGTCCCGGACCTGCCGAAGATCGACAACGCCAAGATGGCGACCATGCGCACCCTCGCGCAGATCATCGAGCTCGTGGGCCCGATCGCCGCGCCCCAGAACGGCTCCTCGAACGGCGCGACGCACGTCGCGCCCGCGGCGAA
>SXGU01095905.1_pt1 | contig 24494 bp, 23 predicted proteins | sample 3174531 | NCBI WGS metagenome assembly SXGU01 (sample SAMN11356863, study PRJNA531348) | freshwater metagenome | isolation source: freshwater sample F1-140 | place: China: Fuxian Lake, Yuxi | collected 2017-12-25
ATTCTGAACCTGTTGCAGGCGCTCAACCGCGAGCAGGGCAAGACCATCGTGATGGTGACGCACGACCCGCACGCCTCCGCCCGCGCCTCCCGCACCGTGTACCTCGACAAGGGCCAGCTCAGCGACGCGCCGGTGAAATGAAATTCCTCCATCTCATCTGGGGCAATCTGATGCGGAAGAAGCTGCGGACTTCGCTCACGCTGCTCTCGATTCTCGTCGCGTTCATCTTGTTCGGCCTGCTTTGCGCGGTCAAACAGGCGCTCGTCGGCGGCGTGGAACTTGCGGGCGTCGATCGCCTCATCGTGCGCCACAAGGTTTCCCTCATCCAACTCCTGCCCGCGAGCTACAAGGCGCGTATGGAAAAAATCCCCGGAGTGGCGGCCGTGGCTCATCAGACCTGGTTCGGCGGCATCTACCAGGACCCGAAAAACTTCTTCATGCAATGTCCCGTCGTGCCCGGGGAATTCATGCCGATGTTTCCCGAGTTCCTCCTCCCGCCCGATCAGATGGCGGCCTGGCAGGCGACGCGAACCGGCGCCATCGTCGGCCGCAACTCCGCCGACCGCTTCAAGTGGAAAATTGGCGACAAGGTGCCGATCAACTCGCCGCTTTGGGGCCAGAAGACGTGGACGTTCGACATCGTCGGCATCTTCGAGGGCGCGAAGAAAGGCACCGATACGACCGCGCTGTTTTTCCGCCAGGACTACTTTGAGGAAGGAATCTCCGAGCGCGGCCGGGGCCTCGTCGGCTGGTACACGGTTCGCGTGAACGACCCCGCGCGGGCCGCCGACCTCGCCCAGCGCATCGATGCCGAGTTCGAGAACTCGCCGGCCGAGACCCGGGCCGAGCCCGAGGGTGCGTTTGTGCAGGGTTTCGCCAACCAGATGGGCAACATCGCGCTGATCGTCGCATCGATTCTCGCGGCGGTGTTTTTCACCATTCTGCTTGTGACCGGCAGCACGATGTCGCAGGCCGTGCGCGAGCGCATCGGCGAACTCGGGGTGCTCAAGGCCATCGGTTTCACCAATGGGCAACTGCTCGGCCTCGTGCTCGCCGAATCGTGTCTGCTCTCGCTGTTCGGCGGCGGCCTCGGCCTCGCCGGGGCCTGGCTCATTTCCGCCGGCGGCGATCCCACCGGGGGCATGTTGCCACTGTTCCACCTGCCCGCCGGCGACCTCGCCGTCGGTGCAGCCATCGCGGTCGCGCTTGGGTTGATCACCGGAGTTTTCCCCGCGTTGCAGGCGATGCGCCTGCGCGTGGCGGACGCCTTGAGGAGGATGTGAATGGAAGTGAAAGGGAGAGGGAACGCACGTGCATAGGACGCGCCAGAACCGCTCACCCAAACTCCCCCACTACCCACCGCAAATAACTCCTCCCCCTCTCTCCGAGTCTTCCCCTCCCCCTTTCTCTCCATCTCCCCCTCCATGACCTCCGGCCCCCTCAACTGGTTCTCCCAGGTCGCCTCGATCACGAAGTTCGGGCTGATGAGCCTGCCGCAGCGCCGCGGCGCCGTGGCCGCGACTGTCGTCGGCATCGCGGGCGTCGTCGCGGTGTTTATCGGCGTGCTCTCGATCGCCAAGGGATTTCAGCGCGTGATGGAATCGTCCGGTGCGCCCGACGCCGCCGTGGTGCTGCGCAGCGGCGCCGACAGCGAGATGGTCAGCGGCTTCGGCCGTGAAGAGACGCGACTCATCGCCGACGCGCCCGGCATCGCGCGCAACGCCCGGGGCCCGCTCGCGTCCGCCGAGCTCTTCGTCATCATCGATCTGCCCAAACGGGCCACCGGCACCGGCGCCAACGTGCCGTTGCGCGGCGTCGAGGGCGCGGCTGTCGAGGTGCGGGAGCAATTGAAAATTGTCAGCGGCCGGATGTTCGAGCTCGGCAAGAACGAGGTGATCGTCGGCACGGGGGCCGCGCGGGAATTCGCCGGTCTCGACCTCGGCGCGACCATCAAGGTCGGACGCGAGGCGTGGCCCGTCGTCGGGATTTTCTCCGCCGGCGGCGGCATGGCCGAATCGGAGATTTGGAGCGACGCCACGGTGCTTCAGGCCGCCTACCAGCGCGGCGACTCGTTCCAGTCGGTTTACGCGCGACTGGTGTCGCCCGGGACGTTTCAGCAGTTCAAGGATGCGCTCACCTCGAATCCGCGCCTGAGCGTGAAGGTCCAGCGCCAGTCCGAATACTATGCGGAGCAGTCGACGATGCTCACGCAGTTGATCACGACACTCGGCGTGCTGATCGCCGGATTGATGGCGGTCGGCGCGGTCTTCGGCGCGCTCAACACGATGTACAGCGCCGTCGCCGCACGCACGCGCGAGATCGCCACGCTGCGCGCGCTTGGCTTCGGCAGCGCCGCCGTGGTGGTCGCGCTCATGCTCGAATCGCTCCTGCTCGCGCTGCTCGGTGGCACGGTCGGCGGAGTGCTCGCCTATGCGGGCTTCAACAATTTCCACGCGGCCACGATGAACTGGCAGAGCTTCAGCCAGGTGACGTTCGCCTTCGCCGTCACCCCGCAATTGCTGGTGCAGGGCGTGATCTGGGCGACGGCCATCGGTCTCATCGGAGGCCTGTTCCCGGCCGTTCGCGCCGCCCGCCTGCCGATCGCCGCGGCACTGCGGGAGTTGTGAGGCGTCCGGCCGCCTCCGGCGATTGGCCATGGATGCCGTCGCCCTGCGCGTAAGCACGGAATCGCCCGGCTCCGCCAAATTGTCCTCCACCCTCCGACTCATTCGTTATTACTCTGTCGCGGCACCCGGTGCCGGGCACCACTCCGACGTCCACTTGACGTGCCTGCCTGCCAATACAACTTCGATTCCCGTGCGGTGGTGAATGGTCTCCACCGCGGTCAAACCCCACCCTCCCCATGAAAAAGTTCGTACTCGCACCCGCGCTCGCCGCCCTCGCCATGTTCCTCTGGGGCTTCCTTTATTGGGGAACCCCGCATCACCTGCCTTACAAGACCCTGAGCACCGTCGCGGATGAATCCGCCACCGCCCTCGCCGTCGGAAAACTGTTTCCGGCCACGGGCGTCTATCTCATCCCAAGCCCGCTGTCGGGTGACGAAAAAATGGCCGAGCTCACGAAACGCGGGCCCAGCGTCGAGGTCCACATCCGCAAAGAGGGCAGGGCCGCGATGGACCCGATGGTCCTGCTTGCGGGCTACGTTCATATGTTGGTGCTCGCCGTCATGCTGACCGGCCTGCTGTGTGGCCTCGAAAAGGCCTTCGTGAAGTGGACCTGCCGCGTGAAGTTCTGCGCCGGTATCGGCCTGCTCGTCGCCATCTGCGATCTCGGCCACGCGATCTGGTGGCACCATGCGTGGGGCTGGACGATTGCGGCGGCCTTTTACGATCTTGCGATGTACACGATCGCCGGGCTCGTGCTTGCGAAATTCGTCACGCCGAAGACGGGCGCCGCCGCCTGAGTCAACCGCCACCGGCATTCAGGAACTGCGAAAACGCCACCGCGCCCTCCGCCAGGTCGCGTTCGAGGATGTATTCATCTTTCGTATGCGCCTGCGCGATGTCGCCCGGACCGAACGCCACCGCCGGGATCCCCTGGCCCGCGAAGATGTTCGCGTCGCAAAACCAGTCCGCCGTCGCCCAACCCCGCCCCGCCCGCCGCAACGCCCGCGCCCACGGCTGCGTCCGCTCCGTGACAAACGACGGCCCGGCGCGGTGCACGCGCACCGTCGCACCCGGCGCATACGCGCGGCGCAAATTGCGTAGCGCCCTGAGCACTTCGTCGGACTCCACCCCCGGATGCAGCCGGAGATCGAGGCCCACGCGGCAACGGTCCGGCACGATGTTGAGATCCCGCCCGCCCTGCATCACGCCGAGGTTCAGGCTCGCCGCGCCGAGCACCGGGTGGCGCCGCGCGGCGAGTTCCGGCGCGAGCGTGTCCCGGAGCGCCAGCGCGAGCGGCAGCATGCGATAGACGGCGTTGTCGCCCCGCTCCGGCTGCGCCCCATGGTGCGCCCGACCGCGCGTCTCGATCCACAATCGCAGGATCCCCTTGGCCGCGTGCACGACGTGCAGCTGCGTCGGTTCGAGCGCGACCGCGAAATTCGCCCGAAATCCGGCCCGCAGCAGCGCCTCCGCGCCGGCGCTGCCCTCCTCCTCGCCCGCCGTCGCCACCACGATCCAGCGCACCGCGGCGGCGGTGCGCGCCGGGGACCGCGTCCACTCGCGCAGCGCCCAGAGCAGCGCGGCCGTCGGCCCCTTGGTGTCGCACGCCCCGCGGCCGTGCAGCCGCCCGGCGCGCGCCGTGAGCGAGAACGGCGGCACCGTCATGCCGGCAACCCCCACGGTGTCGAGATGCGGCGCAAACACCACCGTCGCCACCGCCGGCCGCGCCGGCTCGAAGACTCCGATCACATTCGGCCGCCCCGGTGCCAGCCACTGCACCTCGACGTCCGCCCCGAGTCCGCGCAGATGCTCCGCCATCCACGCACCCATCCGCGCCTCGCCCGACACACTGTCACCGGCGTCGCCCTGCGGATTCACACTCGGCACCGCCACCATTTCGGCGAGGAGGGACGACAGCGGGGAGAGACGACGGGCCATGCGACGGAGCTTGGTGGGAAATTTCGGCTTGTACGATGGCGAATGCGCCGTAACCACGCAGGCACGCAGTTCATGCCTCCTGTAAAGACCGCAACCGCCGCCGCGCTGCCCTGCCCCGTCAACGGCGCCGATGAGTTTCTCAGCCAGCCGTCGCCGGAAGCCACCGCCGTGCTCGCCCGCACCGAGGGTCCCGTGTTGGTGCTGGGTGCGGGCGGCAAACTCGGCCTGCACCTGAGCATGATGCTGCAGCGCGCGCTCACCGCCCTCGGGCGCCCCACGGCGCTGACCGCCGTTTCGCGTTTCCAGACGCTGCACGATCGCTCCGATTTCATGCAGCACGGCATTGCCACGTGCGCCGCCGATCTCTGCCACCCCGCGGCCCTCGCCGCCCTGCCCGAGGCCCCGACCGTTTTTTTCCTCGCCGGCGTGAAGTTCGGCACCGCCTCCGCGCCGGAATTGCTGCACCGCCTCAATGTCGGGCTGCCACGCCTCGTCGCCGAACGGTTCGCCCGCTCGCGTCTTGTCGCCTACTCGACCGGCTGCGTCTATCCGTTCATGCGGCCCGACTCCGGCGGCGCGACCGAGTCCACGCCTCCGGCCCCCGTGGGCGACTACGCCGAATCGTGCCTCGCGCGCGAAGTGGCTTTTTCCGACGTTTCACACCGGCACGGCACGCCAGTCGCGCTCATCCGGCTGAACTATTCGGTCGAGTTTCGCTACGGGCTTCTCGTCGACCTCGCACAAAAGGTGCTGCGCGGCGAGCCCGTCGACGTCACTACCGGTTACGTCAACGTCATCTGGCAGCGCGACGCCCTCGACCACACGATCCGCGCGCTCGAACTGGCCGGCTCCCCGGCCGTGCCCGTCAACCTCACCGGCTCCGCCATTCTCTCCGTGCGCCAGCTCGCCACGCGCTTCGGCGAAATCCTCGACCGGCCCGTGAGCTTCACCGGCCGCGAGGCCGACACCGCGTGGCTCAACAACGCCACCGACTCGCACCGCCGCTTCGGCGCGCCGCCGACCTCCGTCGAGCAGATGCAGCAGTGGATCGCCGCCTGGCTGCGCAACGATGGGCCCACCTGGGGCAAACCCACGGGCTTCGAGCAACGCAGCGGAAAATTTTGAAGCGTGAGCGTGATGAACGAAATTGATCGCGGATCTCCGACTGGAGGCGGGGTGCCCTCACCCCGCGTGAATGAAAAATCGCAGTCTGGGACTCGCGGCGTGAGGGCACCCCGTCTCCAAGATCACTGAGGTCCGGATTCCAGTCTGCACCCGTCCTCCATCCACTCCGCCATGCCCCTCGATCTCCGCGCCCACCTGCTCGCCGGCCAGGCCATTCCGGCGCTGCCGCTCGCGCTCACGCGCCGCCGCGGTTGGGACGAAGCGCGACAACGCGCCGTCATCCGCTACTATGTCGACGCCGGCGCGGGCGGGCTGGCCGTGGGCGTGCACTCGACGCAATTCGCGATTCGCGACGCGAAGATTGGCCTCTACGAGCCGGTGCTGGCCCTCGCCGCCGACACCGCCCGCGCGTGGCTCGGCACCGAATCGCCCCGGCCTTTTGTACTCATCGCCGGCCTCTGCGGCCGCACCGTCCAGGCCCGCCGCGAAGCGCAGCTTGCCGCGCAGCACGGCTATCACGCGGGTCTCCTCAGCCTCGGCGCCTGGGCGCGCGATGACGAACGCGTCGTGCTGAAACACTGCCGCGCGGTGGCGCGCGAACTGCCGCTGATCGGATTCTACCTGCAACCCGCCGTCGGCGGCCGCGTTTTCTCCTACCGGTTCTGGCGCGCCTTCGCGGAAATTCCCTCGCTCGTCGCGGTGAAAATCGCGCCCTTTCACCGCTACCGCACCATCGACGTCGTTCGCGCCGTGCTCGAAGCCGGCCGCGACGACGTCGCGCTCTACACCGGCAACGATGACAACATCATCGCCGACCTGCTCACGCCGTTTGCATTCGGCGGACGCACCCGGCACATCGCCGGCGGCCTCCTCGGCCAATGGGGGGTGTGGACCGAGCGCGCCGTCGCCCTCCTCGCCGAGATCAAACACGCCCGCACGGCCATCGCGCCCGAGGTCCCGTGGCTCACGCGCAATGCGGCGCTCACCGATGCCAACGCCGCGATCTTCGACGCCGCAAATAATTTCTCCGGTTGCCTGCCTGGCATTCACGAAGTGCTGCGCCGTCAGGGATTGTTTGCGACGGCGGCGTGCCTCGATCCGCATGAGCAACTATCACTCGGTCAGGCCCGCGAGATCAGTCGCGTGGCGCAGGCCTACCCGTGGCTCGTCGACGATTCCTTTGTCGCCAAGAACCTCACCCGCTGGCTGAAGTAGGTCCGATGTCGCCAATGAACCAGTACAAATCCAGCCAGTTTTGTGGAGGCGGGGTGCCCTCATCGCGCTTGGTTGCGGAACGCGTAGGTGTTTCGTTTGCGGGGTGAGGCACCCTGCCGCCATCCCTACAAACGACTCGCTCTTCGACTCATTTCTCATGAAAAACATCCCCCCGCTCCGCCACGTTGCCCTCGCTCTCGCCCTGCTCGCCACCATCGGTCTCCCGGCCCGCGCCGCCGACCTCCGCGTCGGCCTCATCGGCCTCGATACCTCGCACGTGATCGCCTTCACCAAGTCGCTCAACGATGAGAAGAACAAGGACTACATCCCCGGCGCCCGCGTCGTGGCCATCTTCAAAGGTGGCAGTCCCGACATCCCGTCCAGCGCCAACCGCGTCGAGGGCTTTACCGCCGACCTCCTCAAATATCCCGGCATCAAACTCTACGACACCGTCGCCGAGCTCGTGAAAAACGTCGACGCCGTGATGATCGAGAGCGTCGACGGGCGACCGCACCTCAAATACGCCCGCGAAGTGCTGCCCAGCGGGAAGCCGACCTTCATCGACAAGCCCGTCGGCGGCACGCTCCGCGACACCATCGAGATCTACCAAATCGCCAAGACGCACAACACGCCCGTCTTCAGTTCCTCGTCGCTTCGCTTCAACGCCATGGCCGCGCTCCAAGGCGCGAAGTACGGAGACCTCCGCGGCGCGAGCACTTTCGGCCCGTGCGAGATCGAGCCGCATCATCCCGACCTTTATTGGTACGGAATCCATGCGACCGAGATGCTCTATACGGTGCTCGGCCGAGGGTGCCAGACCGTCGTCCGCACCCACACACCGAACGTCGACGTCGTCACCGGCGTGTGGAACGACGGACGGGTCGGCACCGTGCGCGGCAACCGCGCCACCAAGGGTGGCTACGGCGTGACGGTATTTGGCTCCGGCGGCATCCTGACGCCCGAGGTCAAGTCCGGCTACGGCGTCATGCTCCGGGAGATCGTGAAGTTCTTCCAAACGCGCGTCGCGCCGGTGTCGGCCGAGGACACGATCGAGTTGATGGCGTTCATGGAGGCGGCCGATGAGAGCAAGCGCCGCGGTGGTGCGCCGGTGGCCCTCGCTGAGGTGATGAAGGCCAACCAACCGAAATGAAACCATCCCCGTCGCTGCGGCCAGCCGCCTGCCGTCGCCCAACCGGCCCGCTGGCGGGCGTTGTTCATCGAAATTTTCTGTTGGGCGGTGTCTTGCATGCGCGGCGGCGTCAGCTCGCCTGATGCCCGGCAACTGAATTCCAAAATCCACTTTCTCTCCATGCACTTCCCCGCCCGCTTCACCGTCATCTCCGACGAAATCTCCCAGGATCTGCCGGACCTCGTCCGTTTCGTGAAAGAGTTCCGCCTGCCGGGTCTCGAACTGCGCAGCATGTTTGGCCGCGCCTTCAAGGATCTGACGCCCGTCGACATCGCCGAGATCAAGCGCGTCGCCCGCGGCGAGGGCTGGAAAATTTTCGGCTGCTCCTCGCCCGTCTTCAAATGCGACATCGATGACGCGGCCGCGGTGCGCGCGCATCTTGACGAATTCCGGCGCAGCCTGGGCGTCGCGCAGGAGCTCGACTGCGATCTCATTCGCGTCTTCACGTTTCTCCGCCGCTCCGTGGCGGAAAACGCCGCGCTCCAGCCGCGCATCGTCGCGCATCTGCAGGCGCTGGCCGCGATCGCCGCGGGCACGCGCGTGCGCATCGGCGTCGAAAACGAGCACTCGTGCACGGTCGGCACCGGGCCCGAGGCGGCGGCCATCTGCGCCGCGCTGCCCGACCCGCGCTTCGGCATCGTCTGGGATCCGTGCAACGTCCTCTACGTGCCCGGTGCGCCCGCCGATCCCACGGCGGGGTTTGCGGATTTCAGCGCGCGCATCCACCACATCCACGTGAAGGACGCCCGTCGCGTGACGCCCGCACCCGGCGCCCTCCAGGGCGTCGCGATGCCTGTGGGCCTGGGCGACATCGGCTGGCGCGCGCACCTCGCCGCGATCCAACGCAGCGGTTACGCAGGCAACTTCTCCCTTGAGACGCACTGGCGCGTGATCCAGATTGCCGAGGCGGATTTGCACCTGCCCGCCGGTTACGGATTCTCGCGCGGCGGCGAGGAAGCCTCGCGCGTCTGCCTCCACAATCTCCGCGAACTGCTCCCGCCGGCGGCCTGAGCTGGCAGTCGAGGTTCGACTAAAAGGGTCAGGTTGCTTTTTGTTGATTTTCTGCGGCAGATTTGCCTGCTCGAGCCATTAATCAACAAAAAGCAACCTGACCCCTTTTTACTCCGGCGAAACTGGACCGGTATGAGCCGGTGATAGGTAACAAACAATCCGGGGTGATAGGTGACACTTTTGGTGAGGGTTTTTGGTGGTTATATCAAGAGAGATATAGAGCTGTCTTTGAGGGGGTGTAGGGGAGCAAAGCTCCCCACGGATTGGAGGACGGTGGATGTGGGAACGGATGGGGACGTTGGGGACTCGTGGGGAGATGGGGGGAAGGGTGAGTGGACCACGGGGAGGGACCGCTCCCAGGCTCCGGGCGGAGGGAAGGCCCGGCTTGGCGGGCCTGACCGGAGCCCGGAGCCTGGGAGGAAGTTGGACGCTCTCCGCCATTTCATCGGTGACGACGCGCGGAACGTTTCGATTTCTTTTCGTTCGCCACCGCCCGCGACGCCGGCACGACGTAGGCGCGAGGGCCATACTGCCGATCGGCCGCGAAGGCCAAGGTGCCGAGAAGTACGTTGGCGAAGTAGAGTTCGGTTTGGCCCTCGCGATTCAGCCGGAGACCGACGCGCTTGTGCGCGAAGGCCTCGCCCAGGTGATAGTTGTGGCCCTCGTGCGCCAAGTGCCCGCTCGTGGACGCGAGCTTCACCTCGACGCCGGCGGGATAGACGATAGGTTTGTCATGCTCGTTGAGACGGCGCGCACTGGGCTGGTAAAACTCCGCCGGACATTGCTGGCCGAGCGACTCGTGCGGCCGTTCGTGATTGTAGGTGTAACGCCAGCGCTCGAAGCGGCGCTGCTGCGCCGCCAGGTTGACTGACGGCGGTTGCGTCGCTTCGGCCTTCAGATCCCGATGCATGCGCTCGTGGGATCCGTTTTCCTGCGGCGCGGCCGGCCCGGTAAACTCCACCGCGATGCCTTGCTCGATCCACCACAGACTCAGGCAGGAAAACCGCCCCAGGCCCACGGAAGCAAAAGGCACCCCGAGATCCACCCGGATGATTTCGGGCAGCCCATCCTGCCGCATCAGGCCCTGGAAGGAATGCAGCGTGCCCTTGAACTGCTGGTTGGGTCGGGCGCGACAGCACAGCAGGTAACGGCTGTAGCGGTCGCAGACCGTCAGCGGATCGCAGCGCTGCCCGTTGCCCAGCGTGAACCAGCCCTTGAAGTCGACCGTCCACACGTGATTCGACTGCGTCGGCTCGGTCAGCCCGTCATTACATGCCTGATATGCTCCCGGCGAGCGCCGCCGGTGCACGCTCAATCCATGCCGACGGAGAATCTCCCCGATCGTGCTTTGCACCGGCGGCGTCTCCAGGCCGTGCTTCCTTTGCAGGACGCGCTGGAGCTTCTTTGGTCCCCAGGTGCGATGCAGCCGTCTTTCCGCCAAAATCAATGCTTCAACGGCGGCGTCCGTGCGTTGCGGAGACGAGTGCGGTCGATGGCTGCGCGGCTGCAGTCCTTTCAGTCCCTGCAGCGCATAACGTTCCAAGTGCTTGTAGCCGGTCTTGCGGCTGATGTCGAATTGCTCACACAGATCCGCGATCGTAAAACGATCGGTCTGGGCCAACATAACGAACCGAGTTATTTCTTCCATATAGGTCACATTTTTCCAGGGCATAGTGCCCCGTTATGTGTAACCCATCACTCCGGATAAAGTGTTACCTATCACTCCGGCTCATACCACCTACGCGCGGGCTTGGCTCCATCGCGAAGCCGGGCGCGGGAATTTCCGGGTAGACCTCCCGCAGATTCAGAGACCGCAGATGGTCGGATTTCTGAATTAAGATCTGTGGTCTTTCTCGATCTGTGGGAGGTCCTTCTTGTTTCTGCCAGATGGGTTGGGTTGGATTCCAGCCACAGAGTTCATGCAATCGGATGTCACTCGAAGGCGCGAGGATGGCGGAGGTTCGCCGGCGCGGGCTGGTAACTACCTTCCCAGCTTCGCCAGCACGTTGCGCGTGATCCGCATCACCGCCGGATCGCCTCCGCGCAACCCGTGGGACCAGTCGGTGCTCCCGCAGGTGAACACCGTGCCGCCACGCGTGTAGACCCCCATCACGGCGTGACCACTGCGTCCGTTTTCCCATCGCTCGTACCACTCACAGTCGTCCGGAGCCCACTTTGCGGGCGCGGTGCCCAGCACCACAAAGGTCTCCGGCGTGCCGTCGCGATGCGTGGGGCTCGGCAGCCCATCCTTCCACACCAGTTCGCACCCATCACACTCGTAACCAACAATCGTGTCCTTGCCGCCGAACGAGTCATCGCGCTTCAAGCCCGTGCCCGCGTAAAGCCAGTGCTCCGGGCGATGGACCGTGAAGGCGCCGCTGCCGTCCATGAACTGCCCATGGCTTTTGTGGTAGCCGCCCCAGAGAAAGCCGACCCCCGTGAGTTGATTCTCGGGCCGCTGCACGAGGTGATGACTCCAGAGCGACGACAGCGTGGCCTGGCTGCCGCGCGCCGCGTAGACGGGGTCCTGCTGAAAATTTTGCTTCCAGCAGGTCAGCGCCTTGCCGCCGTCCTCGCTGCGCACCTGCCAGCAACAGGTGTTGCCACTGAAGAACGCCACGTTGCCGCCGTCGGCGATGTACTTCTCCAGGTGATCCCGCATGGGCTTGGACCAGTATTCGTCGTGGCCAACGCTGAGCACGAGACGGTAGGCCGCGAGCATTTCGGAGCGCGATTCCAAGTCGCCGTTCGCCGCGTACTCCAGGGCCACGCCCTCGCGCTCGGCCCACTCGACAAACGCCTGTTCCCAACGATCAAACAGGCTGGTAGACGGGCGCTCGAACGAGACGCGATGGCCCTGGTTGCCCCCCTGGCCGTGATAGGCGTAGAGACTGAATCCTCCCCAGTTGTTGTACGCGTTGTAGGTGTTGGTCGCGAGCTGGAGCAAGACCTTCGCGGTCTTCCCCGGCTCCGCGGGACGGAGCACAAAATAACAGCTGCCCTCGGCCGTACGGCGGTTTCGCTTGGTGAATTTTCCGCCCCGGTCGCTGACGCGCAGCGTCACCTGATAGTATCCACTCCGCCACTCCGCCGGGATCTTCAGCGTCACCGCCGCCGGCCACTGGCACCCGTGCGACGACGCATTCTCCGGCACCGGCAGCTCCCGACCCGCCACCTCACGCGCCGTCCACACCGTCTCCCGCTTCACGCCCAGCCGCGCGATCTCCACCTCGAAATTCGAAACACCCGAGGACACATGCAACGTGAGCTCCTCGCCGGGCGCATAACTCACGCGGCCCGCATATCCCTCCACGAAGAGCGAGCGCGCCTCGCCGCTGGCGGCACCGGCTCCCAGCCGGGTGAAAATGAAAACGACCGCGAGGCATGCGACCAGCCGAAGGGGAAGACGGGTGGAGTACATGCCGAACGGTGTCACGGAATCCCGCGCGACGACAAGCCCACCGTTCAGGCGGGCACCGGGAGGAGGGGCTGAATGCGGTCGTAAGCCTTGAGATTGGTCCGGCGGGCCTCGACGAGGTCGTAGTGGGTCTGAAGGTTAATCCAGAAATCGGGCGTCGTGCCAAGCGCACGGGCCAGGCGGAGCGCGGTATCCGCCGAGATGCCACGCTTACCGTCACGAATTTCGTAGAGGCGCGAAGCCGGAATATCGGTTACTTGCGCGAGCCGGTAATAGCTGAGCTTGAGCGGCGCGATAATCTCTTCATGGAGAATCGTGCCGGGATGGGGATTCCGGGCGAGTTTGGTTGTCATAAAAAGTCGGGAGAATTTTCGTTCAATGGTAGTCAACAATCTCGACGTCGAAAGCATGACCGTCGATCCATTGAAAGCAGATGCGCCACTGCTGGTTTATGCGGATGCTGTGCTGGCCCCTCCGGTCAAGCTTAAGGGCTTCGAGCCTGTTGCCGGGAGGCAGTAACAAGTCGGATAGCTGAGCGGCGGCGTGAAGCATGACGAGCTTGCGGTAGGCAGAATCCTGTAATTGGGCGAAGCGACGGTTTGTCTCGGTGTCGAACAGTTCCCGAGTATGGCGGCAACGGAAACTTTTTATCATCCTCCGAATACATACGGCAATCGCATATAGCTGTCAAACGGATATACTGTGAAAGTCCGAAGACAAGCGAACCGCGACGGTCGAGCTGCGATCCTACGAAGTTGCTCCGAGCACCCTTTCCACCGCCGCAATCGCCGCGCGCTCCCGCTCCGGCCACTCGCCGCGAATTTCCACGAACGCCAGTCCCCGGGACTCCAGCGCCCCGCGCCAGGTCGCCCGCGCCCGCTCGCGCGCTTCCGGCTCCGGGAAGCACCGCTGCGGATCCGGCGCGAACGGCACGTCCGTGTCGCACAGCAGATACAATGCGTGGCCCCGCGCACGCTTCTCCGCCTCCGCCCGCACCCACGCGGGGCACGCCCCGGGAAACAGCGCGTCGTTCCACAGCGTGCAGGTCAGCAGGTCGGTATCGAAAAACACGGCGCGCCGCGCCTGGGCGCCGGCCAGATCCTCGTTGGCCATCTGGCCGAGCGCGATCGTCCCGAGATCGTGCGCGCCAATCGCCCCGCCGCGCAGATCCCAAAATTCCCGCACAAACTCCGGCGCCCACGGTTCGCCGAACTGCGCCGCCAGCCACTGCGTGAGCGTCGTTTTGCCCGTCGACTCCGTGCCGAAGATCACGATGCGCCCGACTTCAGCCATGCGCCGCCCTCCCCGAACGCGTCCACGCGCGCAACCCGCCCCATGCCATCAGCCAGAACAAGCCATAGAGCGCCGCAAACCAGTAAAGATCCTTGGCCCAAAACACCCCGATGCCGACGGTGTTGGCGATAATCCACCCGATCCAGTTCTCGATCAGCTTGCGCGCCTGCAGCCACTGCGACGCCACGCTCGCCGCAAACACGAACGCATCCCACCACGGCAGCGCGGCATCGGTCAGCCGGGCCATCGCCGCTCCCCAGACGGCCCACAACGCCAGCGTGGCCCCCATCCAGGCGATCGCCGCGCGCAGCGACAGGCGCGAGACGGCCAGCGGCGCCGACTCCCGGCCTCCGCGCGCCCAGTGCCACCAGCCGTAGATCATCGCGGTAAAAAAGAACGCCTGCAGCGCCGTCTCCGAGTACAGTTTCCCTTCGAAACAGACCCAGCCGAAGATCGCGGCCTGGACGAGCCCCACCGGAAAGTTCCACAAGCTTTCCCGCATCGCCAGCCACACAAACAGCACCCCGAGCACGGTCGCGATCTGCTCGGGCCAGCTGGCGCCCGTCGCACCCGCCAGGATGTTTTGAAAGATTTCACTCATCCCGCGAGATCGCTCACTTCGAACCCACCACAAATGCCTCCAACGCCTCGCGCGTGATCGCGTGGCGCGCGGCGCAGCGCGGACAGCGCAGCTCAATCTTCGGGTCGCGACCAAAAAGCGCCTCCGGGTCCTGCTGCATCATTGGTTTCAGCACCTCCATCATCCGCTGCTGGTTGCAACCACAATGCCAGCGGTAAATCCGGCGCTCCATCAGGACCAGCGTCTCGGCCGGCTCCATCGTACGCACCTGCTCCGCCGTGAGGGCGCGAAACCACGCCAGATCGCAGTCGGGATGCTCGGTGAGCAGCGCGAAACGCTCCTCCCCGAGTTGAAAATATCGCGCCCCCCGTTGCTCGCTCTGCGCGTAAAGCGCCTCGGCCCCCGCGAGCGGATCACCGCCGGCAAACGTCACCGCGCTGCGCCGCGTGGCGGATTTGCCGCGCACGACGTCGGAATAGAAGAGATTTTCCGGTCCGGCCTTCACGTTCTCATCGAAGATCCGGCCCGTCACCGCGCCCGTCCCGTTGTCCCCGGTGAGAAAAAGATTCACGAGCGGCGATTGCACGTTGATCGTCCACGCCGTCAGTTCGTTCCACGGCCGCGAAGCGCAATGCAGCGTGAACGCCGCCAGCGCCCGCTTGAACATCGCGTCGTGTTCCGGCGCCACCTTGATGCGGTGGGAGCTCAGATGCAGGTAGTAGTCCACGAAGAGCTCGCCGAAATCGACCTGCGCGAGAAGCGCCTGGCGATTGCGCACGAAATACGTGCGCACCTCGAGCCCGGCGTCGGCGGAATTGGGCGGTGTGGTCTCAACCATGGAGGGACACCGTTTCGCAAAACCCACGGAAGTAAAGCGCGCGACCAAGCGGATCGCATTCCCGCGTTGCACCCGTCCCGGGGTTTCGCAGCCTGAAATGAATCCGAAATCGGACATGACCGCGCGCCCACCGTGGCCGACGGCATCTTCCGCCACCTCCACCTTCTCATGAAAACCTCGCGCCGCACCTTCCTCCGCACGGCCGCCGTCTCCGCGCTGGCCGTTTCCGCTCCTGGCGCGTGGCGCAGCCACGCCGCCGCTCCCAAGTCCGTCACGAAAGCCGAACTCGATCGCATCGTTGATGCCCCCGTCCTCGAAACCGGTTTCCTCCCCCAACCGGTCACGGTCGCGTCGGTGGAGTTGCTGCGCGCGGGAAAAAACTTCGTGATACGCACCCGCTCGACCGACGGCGTGGAGGTGATCACCGTGCCGAATCCGGCGCGCATGGCCGAGGCATTTCCGATCTTCCTGAAAAACATCGTGCCCGTCTTTGTGCAGAAGGATGCCCGCACGCTCGAGGCGCTCATCTGGGACGCCTACCGCCACGGCAGCAACTACAAGCTCCAGGGCATCGCGCTCTGGGCCGGCATCGCGGCCATCGAGATGGCGCTGCTTGAGCTCCTGGGCCAGACCGCGCGGCGCCCGGTCGCGGATTTTTTTGGCGGCGCGAAACGCCGCGACATCGCGGTCTATTACGCCAGCGGCAACCGCGGCAACACGCCCGAGGAGGAGATTGCCTACCTGCAAAAACTGGTGGCCGGCTCCGGCGTGCGCGCCGTCAAGTTCCGGCTCGGCGGACGGATGAGCCGCAACGCCGATTCGCGGCCCGGCCGCACCGAAGCGTTGATTCCGCTCGTGCGCCGCACCTTTGGCGACGACTTCACCCTCTACGCCGACTCGAACAGTTCCTACGATGTCCCCAACGCGATTCGCATCGGACGCCTCATGGAGGAACAGCGCTTCGGGTTTTACGAGGAGCCGTGCCCCTTCGACTGGCATTGGGAAACGAAACAGGTCGCCGATGCGCTCACCATCCCCGTCGCGGGCGGCGAACAGGAGTTCAGCATGCGCAACTGGCAGTGGATGATCGAGCAGCGCGGCGTCGACATCGTGCAGCCCGATCTGCACTACGGCGGCGGCTACATCCGCGCCACCAAGGTCGCCCGCATGGCCGCGGCCGCCGGCATGACGATTGTGCCCCACATGTCCGGCGGCGGGCTGGGCTACCTCGACGTCGTGCAGTTCGCGTCGTTCACGCCAAACATCGGGCCGTTCATGGAATTCAAAGGCAGCACCGATCTGCCCATCACGTGCCCCACGTCGTCCCTCAAGTGCGAACAAGGGAAGGTGCGCTGCCCGAGCGGTCCTGGGTTCGGTGTCACGGTGGATCCCGCTTTCGTCAAATCGGCGAAGCCCGTGACCCTGGGCTGAGGCGCAGCGGCCCGGATATTTCCTCGCGTGGAAACCGCCGCTCCGGGAAAACCGATCAAATTTGTCCCAAGAATGATCGCCTTTCCTCCCCGGATCCGACTGCTCGCGTGCCTCGCCCTCACCCCAATTTCCGCCGGTGGCGCCACGATCCACGACCACAACACCTGGGTGAATTTTTCCCTCACCGGCCCGCTCCTCGATGGGCAGGGCGGGGCGAGTCGCTGGCGCTTCACCTTCGATTCGCCCAACCGCTTCGGCGACAACTCCCGGCAATACGCCCAAGGCGCCTGGCGCGCCGGCCTCGGCTATGCCCTGAACTCCCACTGGAGCATCTGGGCGGGCGGCAGCTACACGCGAACCGACACGCCGTATTCGAGTGTGCCCTACGGCGAGCCCCGCGGTTTTCAACAGGTCCTCTGGACGGATCGTTCGGGCGATTTCATTCTGCAGTATCGCTTGCGACTCGAGGAAAGGTTTCCCGACACCGGAAACGATCTCGGCCTGCGCCTGCGGCAACAGTTCCGGGTCAGCCACCCGCTGCCCGCGTTCAAGCCACTGTCGTGGGTGCTCTGGGAGGAACTTTTTCTCAATCTCAACGAAACGGACTACGGGGCGAGGCGCGGACTGGATCAAAACCGCGCGTTTGTGGGCCTGGGTTGGACCTGGTCCGAGATCGTCCGGAGCGAGGCCGGTTATCTGCATCACTTCAACCGCCGCCCGGGCCGCGTGGATGGGGTCAATCACACCCTCGCCGTCAGTCTCGCGATTACATTCAAGTAATGGCGCCGGTTCCCGTCGCCGCGTTGGAGCCCAGCGGCCACGTCAACCGGGGCGCCTCCGGCCCCAGTCAGCCCGGCTGCGGTTCAACGGATCCCGGGGGTTGGCGCATGACCGCCTGGTACTGCGCCGGGGAGGCGAAAAACGCGGGCTCGGATTACTCGGTTGGGTTGCCGCCGAATAACCAACCGATTCCCATGGGGAATGTAACGTCATACGTTACATTCAAAATCTCGCCTGCTTTTTGAGGGACAGGTCGAGGCAATATTAGTGGCACCCGCACCCGGCGTCGCCGCAACCGTGCGACTGACCACCGGCCAGCTCTTCCGCGGTGGCCGCCCGCGCCGTGACGATTTCCACATCGAAGGTCAGATCGACTCCCGCGAGCGGATGGTTGGCGTCGAGCAGCACTTCGTCACCCTCGACGCCGGCGACGGTGACGACCGGCGAGCCGCGATCCGATCCCGTCTGAAACTGATCACCCACGGACAGTTCGCCCTCGACGGGGAGGAGCGCGCGTTTCACCCGCTGCACCTGCGCGGGATCGCGTTCGCCGTAGGCCTTGTTGGCCGGCACCTGCACGCGCGACTTTTCGCCGGCGGCGGTGAGCCGGAGTTGCTCATCGAGCCCTTCGATGATTTGTCCCGAACCCTCGAGGTAGCCGATCGGCTCCCCACCCGCCGAAGTGTCGAGCACCCGGCCACTGGGATCGCGTAGCGTGTAATGGAAGGAAACGAAGCGGGACATGATTAGTCGTGGAGGTGAGAGGGAGGGTGAAGGGTGAAAAGGAGTAAGGGAATGGGAGGGAACGCAAGCCACCGCGTCTCCCCGTCTCCGGGGCTGCGGGGCTCCGCGCCTCACGTCTCCTGCCGGAGCACTTCGAGCGGCGGGTGATCGGTGATGCCGCGGTTCGTCAGAAATCCGGTCACGACGGTCACCGCGCAGACCGCGAGCGCCCCGCCGGCGAGCAGCAGGAGCGGAACGCCGGGTGTGATGCGAAACACAAACTTCGCCAGCAGGGCATTGCCGGCGAGCGCCAGGGCGCTGCCGACGGTCGCGGCCAGCACACCGAGGATGGCGTATTCCACCAGCTGAATCTGGATAAGCTGGCGGCGCGTGGCACCCAGCGTGCGCAGGAGCACCGTTTCCCGGACGCGTTGGAAGCGGCCCGTCGCCACCGCGCCCACGAGCACGACCACGCCGGTCAGCACCGTGAAGCCCGCCATGAACTCGATCACAAAGGCCACCTTCGTGAAAAGGCTGTCGACCGTCTGCATCACCAATGCGAGGTCGATGGCCGTCACGTTGGGAAACGCCCCGACGATGGCGCGCTGGACGCGGGCCGAATGATCGCTGTCGGCCGCGCGCACCGCCGCGACATAAAATTTCGGCGCGGGCTCCAGCACACCCTCGGGGAACACGACGAAAAAGTTAGGCTCCAGCCGCCGCCACTCCACCGCCCGCACGCTCCCGACCTTCGTTCGCATCGGCACGCCCTGCACGTCCCATTCGACCTCATCGCCGAGTTTGAGGCCCATCTCCCTGAAAAGCCCCTCTTCCATCGAGATTGGCACCACGGGCTCGCCGGCGGCCACGCGCCCGACGAATGTCCCGCTCACCAGCCGCTCCGTGCCCTCGAGCTTGCCGCGAAACGTCGAGCGGTACTCGCGCCGCAGGGTCCACCCTGCCGCGCGTTCGCCACCCCCACCCTGGCGTCCCCTCTCCGCGTCCCCCCGTCCCGCTTTTTCCGTTTCGCCCCCTCTCCCCGTCTCTCCCTCTCCGCGTCTCACCTTCTCGCCTTCCCTCCGGCCCGCGCCGGGGCCGCCCCGCAACAACTCCTCCACCTTCCGGCCCTTTACTGACGCAATCTTCATCGTGACGATCGGCGCATGCACCAGCACGGGGGCATTTTCCGCAGCCGCCGTTTTCTTGAGCCCTTCAATCTGGTCGTCCTGAATGTCGAAGAAGAGCAGGTTGGGCCGGCCGCCGCCGCCGGAGAACTCGATTTCCTTGAGCAGCATCGTGCGCGTCAGGAACAGCGTCAGCATCAGAAACGTGCCCAGCCCCAGCGAGACCAGCAGCAGCACGGTGCGGTTGTTGGGGCGGTAGAGATTGGCGACGCCCTGCCGGATCACGTAGGGCGAGCGCCGCGGAAACCAACGGCGCGCCGACCAGGCGACGAGCTTGGCCACTCCGCCGAGGATCCCAAACCCCGCGCCCAGCACCGCGGTGAACCCGAGGCCGTCGCGCAGCCGACCGGTCTGCCAGATTGAGAAGCCCGCCACCGCGACCACGATGAAAACCCCGATGGCAATCCGCCACGCGTCGGGACCGGTGCCCACCCGCTCGGCAAACGCCGACCGCAGCGCGACGAGCGGCGAGACCCGCCGCACCGCGAGCAACGGCAGGAGCGTAAAGAGGAGGCAAATCACGAGCCCCGCCCCCATGCCGCGCGCAATCGCCGGCCAGGCGATGAAGAAGTTCACCTCGAACGGCAGCAGATCCCCGAGGAGGTGCGGCAACGCGAGCTGCACGGCCAGCCCCAGCGCCGCGCCGACGAGTGAGCCGAACACGCCCAGCGCCACGCCCTGCACCAGGTAAACCGCGAAGCTCTGCCGGGCCGTCGCGCCGAGACAGCGCAACACGGCGACCGTGGGAATCTTCTGGCGGATGTAGACGTGAATCGCACTCGCCACCCCGATCGCCCCGAGAAAAAGCGCGACGAAGCCGACGAGGCCGAGGAAATTCTCGATGTTGTCAAGCACGCGGCCGAGGTTGCGTTTGCGCTCGGCCACGGTGTCGAAACCGAGCCCTTCGCCGCGAAATTTCTGGCGCAATTCGCGCCCGACCGCGTCCGCGGTGCGGTCGGGCGGCAGCTTCAACATCGAACGGTGCCGCACGAGCACGGAACGTTCCGCGAGCCCGGTGGCGTCGAGGGCGCTCCACGGGATGAGCGCGCGCGGCGCCACCGTCGCGGAAATTGCGGAAGATTCGCCGGGAAGTTTCTGCAACGCTCCCACGACGGTGAACTGCGTGTTGCCCAGCTTCACCAGGTCGCCGATCTTCGCGTTGAACTGCCGCAACAGCGTCTCCTCGATGATCGCGACCTCGCCGCCCGCCCGCAACCGCCCCGGCGCGTCGGCGGGCACGGTCGTGAAGTCGCCGTAGAAGGGGAAATTCCCCTCGAGGGCGCGCACGTTCACGAGGCGGGTGAGATTGTCCGCCGTGGGGAACACCATCATCGAGGAAAAACTCTTCTCCCGCGCATGCTCCGCTCCGAGCGCGGCGAGATGCTCGCGCACCGCGTCGCTGACGGGGTTGCGGCCGGTGAGGATGAGATCGGCGCCGAGGAGACCCTTGGCCTGGTCGTCGATGCCCCGCTCGAGGTTGGCCCCGAGCGAACCGATCGCGACGAGCGCGGCGATGCCGAGCACCACGGAAAAGGAGTACAGCACCAGCCGCCGCCGCGAAGCCCGCGAATCGCGCCAGGCCATTCTCAGGATGAAATTCATGGGGCAATCACCACGAAATACCCAAAACATACGAAGTCTGGTTCGCACCTCTGCTTCAACCGACGCTCTTTGTCGCTCAATTCAAGCGGCTGCTTGGGAATGTACGGTGGTTTTCGATCCGAAAACTCAATCTCCAGGCACTCTTGATATACCGCCTCCAAAAACCCGCAGCCCATCTCCTTGGATACCTCAAAGCAGCCACCCATGATTTTGTCTGACTCGTCGCGCTGGAGAATGTTTTTCATGTTTTTTCCTTTCAGGTGTTTCGCGTATTTTGTGGTAACCTACAAAATCTCATCGCTGACCACCGCGCCACCCTTGAGGCGGAGGATGCGCTGGCACCGGCCGGCCAGTTCGAGGTCGTGCGTCACCAACACGAGTGTCGTTCGTTTTTCGAGGTTGAGCCCAAAAATCAGATCCACCATCGCCTGCGCCGTGTCGCCGTCGAGGTTGCCGGTCGGCTCGTCGCAAAACAAGATCTTCGGCCGGTTCATGAACGCCCGCGCCAATGCCACCCGCTGCTGCTCGCCGCCCGACAACTGCACCGGATAGTGCTCGGTGCGTTCGCCGAGCCCCACGCGCGCCAGCAATCCCCGCGCCTCCTCCTCCGCCGCGGCCCCGCCCTGGCCGCGCAGTTCCACCGGCACCATCACGTTTTCCAACGCCGTCAGCGTCGGAATCAGTTGGAAATTTTGAAAGACAAACCCGACCGCGCCATTTCGCACCAGCGCGCGCGCATCCTCGCTCAAGGTGCCGATCGACTGGCCGGCGAGTTCCACCGTGCCGCCACTCGGCTGATCCAGACCCGCACAAAGCCCGAGCAGGGTGGTCTTGCCACTGCCACTCGGTCCGACGATGGCCAGGCTCGCCCCGGCCCCGAGCGCGAAGCTCACTTCCCGCAACACCGTCAGACTTCGACCCTCCGCCACCCCATAGGTCTTGGTCAGCCGCTCGACTTTCAGCATGGTATGCTCACTTATTGTCATTGTCCGCCCACGAAACACACGAATCCCACGAACTCCAGCCCATGCCGCCGATCCATCGCCGATTCGCCCTGGGGGCCTTGACCATGCTGAGCCTCCTGCCCCTCACGTTGGGCCGGGCTGCGGCCGCTGATTCGCGCACCATGGTGTTTTTCGGCGACAGCGTGACCGCCGGCTACGGCCTGGGTGATCCCTCGAGTGAAGCCTTCCCCGCGTTGATCCAGGAAAGAATCAACGCGCTCCGCCCCGGCTGGCGCGTCGTCAATGCCGGGCTCAGTGGCGAAACAACCTCGGGTGGGCTCCGCCGCGTCGACTGGATCCTGCGCACTCCGGTGGATTATTTCGTGCTCGCCCTCGGCGCCAACGATGGACTGCGCGGCATCAACCCGGCCCTGACGCGCACCAATCTGCAGCAGATCATCGAACGCGTTCGCGCCAAGAATCCCAAGGTGACGATTGTGGTCGCGGGCATGCAGATGCCACCGGAGCTCGGCTTGGAATTCAGCCGCGAGTTCGGCGAAATCTTTCCCGCCGTCGCCCAAAAGTACGGAACCGCACTTATCCCGTTTCTTCTCGAGGGGGTGGGTGGCAGCGTCGAACTCAACCAGGGCGACCGCATTCATCCCAACGCCGCGGGCCACGCGGCGATCGCCGAGACCGTCTGGAAATCCCTGCGTCCGTTGCTGTGAGGCGCCGGCTGGCCGGTCGGTCCGCTGATGTCAGACTCTCGGCGCCCCGGCCTGGCGGATTTTTCTCGTTCGGCTGATCGGTCGCAGGCGGCTGGTTGGAAAAAATCAAACCGCTGGTCACAGAGGTCACTGAGGCCCGGCAGGAGGTCACAGAGACTACCACCGGAAAAGAACGCCCGCTCCCCCGCTCTGTGGCCTCTCTTTTCCCTCCGTGATCTCGGTGGCAAAAAATCGTCTCAACTAGTGTGCCGACCGCAATGTAGCGTGACAAGTAGCGGCGAGCGCCAGCGAGTGGAGCGCGCCGGTGGTCCACTCGCTGGCGCTCGCAGCTACACGTCACGAAAGTTATTGGTCGCGCCACTAGGATCGAAATGGATCAATAGAAGCACACTTGGAGGTGTGAAATCTTCGCCCGGTCGGGCCGACTTCTTCAGGGCTAACCGCGACGAAGCCGCTCCCCCGACAAGGCGGGGGACGGAAATTTCTCTGAGACTCCTTTTCATGGCTGTGCTGCTATCCGTCCGCCTCGTGCACTTCCGCGACGATTCCGAGCGTTCCTCAGGGAGCGGCGGTTGCCGCGGTGCGAAATCTTCGGGCTAGACGCCCCGCTTCGGTTCAACACCCTTGAGCAGTGCTTCTCCCCAAGACTGAGATCCGGGCCTTTCTCGCCGCCCGGCACGCCCGCCCGCACGACCGGCTCGGGATGCATCCCCACGTGCAGCGTCGGAAGAAAGGCGTAGTCGTCCGCGCCCTCGTTCGCGAGGCCGCGGAGTGCGCCGTGATCGACCATGCCACTGGCGCGGCGTGGGCGATGACTCCCCTCGCCTCCGAGGGGCTCTTCGCCATCTTCATCCCGAACCGCCCGGAGGTTTTTCGCTATCAACTTCGCGTCACCCGGTCGGACGGCGGCACCCGTCAGTTTCACGATCCCTATTCGTTTTTGCCCACGCTCGGGGATCAGGACCTCTATCTTTTCAACGAGGGCAACGAGCATCGCATCTACGAAAAACTCGGCGCGCACCTCAAGGTGATGAACGGAGTGGCGGGCGTGGCCTTCGCCGTCTGGGCCCCTTCCGCGCAACGCGTGTCAGTGGTCGGGAATTTCAACCAATGGGACGGCCGCTACCACCCGATGCGCATGCTCGGCGCCTCCGGCGTGTGGGAGTTGTTCCTCCCGGGGATGGGCGAGGGTGAACTCTACAAGTTCGAGCTGCGGGACCGCCATGGCGGCCTCCACCTCAAGGTCGATCCGTACGGCACGTATTTCGAGCCGCCGCCACACAACGCCTCGATCGTCTGCAATCCGCGCAAGCATGTCTGGAATGACGCCGCATGGCTCGAACGGCGCGCGGCCGCGGCCGGCCAGCCCGACCGCCCGTTGTCGGTGTACGAAATCCACGTGGGCTCGTGGCGGCGCAAGCTCGAGGAGGCGAACCGCTCGTTCACTTACCGCGAACTCGCCCCGCTGCTCGCCGACTACGTCCTCGAACTGGGTTTCACCCACGTCGAGGTCATGCCGCTGGCGGAGCATCCCTTCGACGGCTCGTGGGGCTACCAGGTCACGGGCTTCTACGCGCCCACCCGGCGGTTTGGGACGCCGGAAGATTTTGCGTATTTCGTCGATCACCTGCACGCCCGCGGCCTCGGCGTGATTCTCGACTGGGTGCCGGCGCATTTTCCGCGGGACACGTTTGCGCTGGCGGACTTCGACGGCACGCATCTGTACGATCACGCGGATCCCCGGCAGGGCGCGCACATGGACTGGGGCACGCTCATCTTCAACTACGGGCGCAACGAGGTCCGCTGCTTCCTTGTCGCCAACGCGCTCGCGTGGTGTGACCGCTACCATCTTGACGGCCTGCGCGTCG
>SXGU01506172.1_pt1 | contig 24477 bp, 24 predicted proteins | sample 3174531 | NCBI WGS metagenome assembly SXGU01 (sample SAMN11356863, study PRJNA531348) | freshwater metagenome | isolation source: freshwater sample F1-140 | place: China: Fuxian Lake, Yuxi | collected 2017-12-25
CGCGCTAACCAACTGCGCTACTGGGCCAGCTTTTAAAGCGAGTTGAAAATTACTTCTCAACTTACCTTTGCGTCCCCAACGGGATTTGAACCCGTGTTAACGCCGTGAAAGGGCGACGTCCTAGGCCACTAGACGATGGGGACAGTGGAAGAGATAAGGGTATCGGGTCAATTAAGTAGGGCAAAACTAATAAAAACAAGCCTTAAATTAACCAAATTGATCACTACTAACTACTTGGTGCAACAATTGCCCATCATGGCAATTATCTCCTCCTGTACCGCTCGCACCTTAACGGATGCAGCAACATCCATTAGAGCAGGCAATCTTGTTGCCTTTCCAACGGAGACTGTTTATGGGCTGGGCGCAGATGCCACAAATGCGCAAGCAGTAGCCAAGCTTTATGCCGCCAAAGCTCGACCAACTGATCACCCACTAATTGTTCATATCTCATCGATGGCAAATCTAGATCGATGGGCAAGTCAGGTGCCAGAGTATGCAATAAAACTAGCCCGCACCTTTTGGCCAGGGCCCATGACATTAATTTTACCTAGAGCTAATTTAGCTCAGGATTTTATTACCGGCAGTCAAGATAATGTTGCGCTGCGAGTACCAGCACATTCATTAGCACTTGCCTTACTCGTAGAGTTTGAAGCACAAGGTGGTCTTGGTGTGGCAGCTCCTAGTGCAAATAGATTTGGTCAGGTGTCCCCAACAAGTGCGGATGCGGTCTATGAGGAGTTAGCAGATTACTTAACCCCAAATGATTTAATTTTAGATGGTGGCCCCTGCCAGGTGGGAGTTGAGTCCACTATTATAAATTGCACACAATCTGTCCCTAAAATATTACGCCCTGGTGCAATAACTGCCACCATGATCTTTGATCACCTTGGTTTAGTAGTTAAGCAGATTTATAGCGGAAGTAATAATCTTAAAATAAAAGCACCTGGTTTACTTCAATCTCATTACGCACCAAAGGCTAAAGTATTTTTATCCACCACCCCAAAGCCAGGTGATGGCTTTATTGCACTAGCCACCACACCAACCCCAGCGGGTGTAATCAGATTAGCCTCACCAAAAAATAATCAGGAGTACGCCCAACTTTTATATCAAGCCCTCCGGCTAGCTGATAGTAAACAATTACCTAATGTGATTGTGATTCCACCTAGCGGGGACGACATGGCCTTAGCAATAATTGATAGACTACAGAAGTGTAAATTTAAGTAAAATTAATTCATAATATTGTTCATTTTATTACTAACTAAATTTAAAAAATTATTTATTGCTTCAATTATGCTAGGAAATTACTTGTGCTAAAAATATAGCGTCCGAAGTAGCTAAATCTTCTTTTTTATATTCAACAAAACGTTTGTTTAACTTGAATCTCGAATCTAAAATGCTTAATGCTGCGAGATCTATATTCTTTTCCAGCTTTATTATTTCATACCCTGAAGATTCAAATATCTCAATAAAATCATTGACTCTTAGCCGATTATGGTAATTAAACCGGTTTCCAGCGATTAAATTGTGTGATCTATCGCTGTACTTAAGAAAATTACAACTAGAAATAGATTGATCGACGTTCGAGAAATGATCACTAAAATCAATTCTATGCAAATGTATTGCACCCGGATTTAAAATTCTTTTAGACTCTACTAGGATCTTTTTTATTTCCGCGGGTGGAATATGCTCGAGAGTATTATTTGAATAGAAAATATCATATCTAGCTTTCATTGATGAAAAAGCAGTTGTCTTAAAATTTGAAATATAAGTTATATTCAATCTATCTAATAAATTTTCATGAAAAACTGTATCTTTAAAGTTATCTAGTTTTTCATCGCTGAGATTTAATACCAAATCTTTTAATCTTGGATCAGTATTTAACCCATTAATAATTTCTATACATTTTTTTAAATAATGTCAGATCAAACTTTTGTTCTACATCAACAGAAGTGACTGAACCAAAAAATAAAGAGAAACATAGTGGATGGATTAATCCTATTCCAGACCCTAATTCAAATATTTTTAAATCGGTTTTATTTATAGAAATATGCGAGGTATTCATCAACGCTTGGGATAAAGTTTCAATAGCGTCATATTCATATCTACCAAATATTTGTTGAACTTTTTTATAAATCTTCAATTGAAATGGAAGTATAGAGATTATCATTGTGATTAAGGCCTTAATTTTCCAATTCATTCTTAAATTGTACAAGACGAAACATTTAATAGTAACATAATTTTAGTAATAATTATAAATCTTTATTTAGTTAGTCAAATACAAGGTATAAATTCATTTAGGTAAAAATCGTAATCTATTTACTAGTATGAAAATCAGTAAAATCCAAAAACCTTGTGGTATTAGAATAGCAGGCAATGATGAACTTAGTGGAGAGATTGCTAAATAAGTAATACCAATTCCTTCAATAGCCCTCATAATAGAGTTATTGGCTAATGATTTTAGCGAAACTAAATATCGAAAATATACAATTATTAGAGAAAAAATGATGACTAATGGAATCCCACCATAAGAATATGCTTCGGAATCAATGGAAGAATTAGCATTAATATATTCTGGATATTTGTCTGGCCAATATTTACTGTAATAGTGTTGCCCAATAATATTAGATGGTTTTAATTCATTTTTTCTATTCAATAAATCCGACAATCTATTTTTAGTTCTTGAATCTGTACTAAAGTAGTTATACCAATTATTAGAAACTTCAACCGGTGTTAGAAAAACTCTATAGCCAAGAGTATCTGACAAGGGATTTATCGATATCTCTTCACTTTGGCTACAGCTTCTTAAGATGTTAGCTGGGGTTGAATTTGGACCAACTGGTACAGGACATCGATTCATATTTGATAAAGCTAAACTCCCAAGAAGGTATCCACTTAATGTGATAAATAAAAAAATACTTGCAATTAACAAACTAATTAACTTTCGAAAACTCAACCAAATTGATTGAGCGCTTATCAACAAAATAACAAAAACAAGGAAAACTAGTGAAAGCTTAGCTCCAGAAGAAATAGAATAAAGTGCAAGCCAAATAAAAACAAGAAATGACTGTAGGTATTTCTTCATCGCAAAAAGAAAAACTATTAGAATTGGCCCAAAGATCATTAGTAGATAGTTGGAAAATAAAGCAAAAAAATATGGTACAGCATTTCTATTGAATTCATAGCGGTTCTGCTTCAATTCTGCAAATGGAGTGTTATCAAAAAGTAGACGAATAATTGGTATATCTCCAACAATAAAATAGTGAATAATTGGTATAGATAATGTCAATGTTGTTAGTACAACAATAAATGGAGCAGGAATTACGAATGTTGAAATATTTGCTTTTCGCGGCATATTTGTTCTCTTTAATGCTATAAAATCTCCAACTAAAAAAGCACATAAATAAATGAAAATTCCTATAGCCTGAATTCTAACGTTTGAAAAGTACTTATAGGAAAACAGATATGGAATGCACATAAACAATATCCAAGCAATTGAAGGTAAAAAATTAATAAATAAGTCTTGTTTTATTAAGTAGACAATAACCAGAAAAACACAAGCTATCAGTGCTAAAGTCATTCGGGTACCTTATTCGAATAATTTGTGGCAGGTATATAAAAATCGCAAATCAATACAAATTTGAATGCAAGACAGTCAGGTCCAAATCTGTCAATTTTTTGGATTATTAATTTTGATGCTATTTTTGGGAATATTTTAGTTAACGGCATTAATAACCAGTTCCATTTACCAAAAAAATAAACCTCACTTCGCTCAAAAGAGGATTTTAGTTCTTTAATTCTTTTCATATTAGGGATTCGAAAGACCGAATTAAAACTTCTAGTACCAAGCAATATTTTTAATATTCTATTCAATTTATAAATAGGATTATGATTAAGCGCATCGATCACAATTAAGCTCCCCCCGGGCTTAAGCACTCGTAAAATTTCGTTATTTACTCTTTCGGGATCTGCATAACTCAGACTCTCGCAACTGATCACAACATCAATACTTTGATCTGGAAGTGGTATGTTATCGATGCTAGAGTGAAGAGTTCCATGCAAGTTTTTGTGGATTTTTCCATTTATGTCGAGTGCAACAGCTGAAATATCAAGAACAATTAATTTCACATCACAATTTACTATCACAGAAGTATGTCGACCAAATCCTGCACCGAGCTCTAAAACGATTTGATTGCCATTATTGAGCATTTTTTGAATTTCTGAATAATACTTACTAAAAGCTGCTTTGTTAAATTCATTAATACTATTAAGACCGCTCAATTTTAATAATTCATCTGTCCCCATACTCTTAATTTCATTATAAATTAAGTCATATCTTTCTTTATCAGAGATTCTATCCTTACGATTCCGAATCTTGAGTAATTGATTAAACATTATTACTTAATTTTTCAAGATCACTGACAAGCTCATTATAAACAATTTCACTTGAGTAAATATCTGTGTATGTATTTATTGCATTTTCTGATAAATTACTAATTAAGTTTGAATTTTTTAATAAATTTGATAATACATGAGTCAGATCTGAGACATCATTCTGGTTATATTTAATACCTATTTTATAGTTTTTTAGTAAGTCTTCGGCCGCTCCAGTTAAACTTGTAATTATGGGTTTTCCATGTAACATTGCATCATAAAATTTATTCGTAATATTTAATCGAAAGTCGAAAGTGTCTTTGTAAGGTGCAATTGCTAAATTTGATCTATCATAAATCCTATCGCTCGTTACTGAATCAACCCAACCAACCAATTTAATATTTTTAATTTCTTGACAAACTTCTATTAGATTCCTATAAATGGGCCCTTCTCCTGCAATAACGAATTGTATTGGTAGCTGTAACGAAGCTTCGATCACAGGTTTAAAGTTATAATTAGAATTTAACGTTCCGATAAAACATACTCTAAAAGTCCCATCATTTTTAATATCTAATCCGTCGAGAAACGCCTCGGCTTTTTGCAGCTCAACTTTGTTAAAAATTGTATTCGGGGCAGTGATCGGAGTAACTCTATCTTGCTCTTTTTGCGGTCGGCCAGAACGTGAAATGCACCAACTTAAATATCTTTGAGTAGGTGCAGAAATTCCTGTTGACCATTTTAGGACTTTTCTCATCATTATGAATTGTGGAGCAAATATCACCCGAGCGAAATTCTTTAGAAGCCTGGGTGTCGCAGCGATAAAAATATCAGGCCATGAATCCTTGATATCGACTAAAAATGGAACATTATTCTTCTTTAACCACCTTGCAAGCACCCAAGCCGTTTCTATAGGGGGGTATCCAATAAATGCAACTTCTGGAATATTTTGCGTTTTTAATTCTTTGTTTAAATTATACGCCAGCACCATATGATCAAATAAACGCGCAATACTAATATGCGAGCTATAGCCCGGACTTGGGATCAGTTTGATTTTTAAGCTAGGGTTATATTCAATTTCTTTTGCTTCCCCAAACCGATGTTTCTTGGAAAAATGATCAAAATCTGATGACCAAAGCACTACGTCGTGCCCCTTTTCAATTAATGCGTTTGATAAATTCATTGCACGCATCGGGCGTAAACCAGATTTATCTATATGTAAGGGCTCACCGGTTTGTAGAATCCAAATTTTCATAAATCAAACATCCTATATTTAGAGAAATTATTCATGTAGCTCTAGTTGTAACTATTTTACTGGAACCTGGAGGTGGAGTAGGAACTAATACTTTTTTTCTAGTGGAAAGTATGATCAATTCTTGATCAGCACGATTTCTTTTCAGTAATCTGGCTGAGAATTTGAGTGCATTTTTTCTAGAAATAATAGCAAGGGAAGTTAAAACCAGAATTTTAAGGTCTAAGAAAAGAGATTGATTTTTAACATAAAATAACCCTAATTTGCTTTTGCCTGGCCTAATTAATTGGTTATAAGCTATATCAGGATCACTTTTATTAGCTAGAATCTCTCCTTCGTCGGCAAAGACGATAGATGCAAAGTCGGTTATCCCAGGTTTAACCTCGAGAAGTTTTTTCTCCTCTGTTGTGTAAATGTCAGTCTCGCGCTTAACATTAGGTCTTGGGCCAACCAAACTCATATCCCCTTTGAGAACATTCACTAATTGAGATAGCTCATCAAGCTTATATTTGCGGATAATTTTTCCAACCCTAGTAATTCTAGTGTCATTTACTGAGGTGGAATCAATTCCCTTTTTGTCTGCATCTATTGCCATAGATCGTAACTTAATAATTTTGAAAATCTTTTCATCTTTACCGACACGATCAGAAATATAAAATGGTGATTTAAAGTCTTGAAGCCAAACTGCTATAGTAATAGTAATTAGTAAAGGGCTTAATACACTTAAGCCAATGAAAGCTAATACAAAGTCAAATAACTTTTTTGAAAGGTTATTTGTAATCTTCATTTATTCTAAACCTGCTCATAAAAATTAGAAATTTTTTCACATATATAGTCAATATCACTGTCCGTTATAAACATATTAATAGGCAGCATTATGCATCTTTCAAAAAACTTATCAGTTTTAGGAAGAGTTAAATCAAACCCTAACACCTCAAAATGATGAATTGCTTTCCCACCCCATTGTACTAAAGTTCCAATCCCATTTTGCATTAAGAAATCTTTTAGTAAGCCTCGCTTATTAGCCTGTAATTCGTAATTCTGAAACACATCAAAATGATCGCTATTCTCCTCAGGAGCCGGTGGCAGATTTAATTGCTCACAACTTGAAAGCTGCTCATGATATCGCTTAGCAATTTCTCGTCTTCGAGCAATTACTTTGTCATACTTTATAAACCTCATGTTTAAAATTGCTGCCTGTAGATTGTCTAATCTGCTATTGCGTCCCCAACTTTGCACCATACCATTTGTATCTCTTCCGTGATCATGAAGCTGATATATTTTTTCAAAAAGTTCTGCACTACTTGTTACAACACCTCCACCATCTCCCAAGGCACCTAAAACTTTAGCTGGGAAAAAACTAAAACTTCCAGCATCTCCAAATGTCCCAGCACTCTTACCCTTAAATTTTGAGCCAAGTGCTTGCGCTGAATCTTCTACTACGCAAAGTCCATGTGAGTTTGCGATCTGCATAATTTTATCCATGCTGCAAGTTCTGCCATTGAGTTGGGTAGGTGAAATTCCTACGGTATTTTTTGTGATTGCAGCAGTTATTGCATCTGGATCTATTAATCCGTCATTTCCAATTTCCACTGGTACTGGGGTTCCGCCAGCAGCAATAATTGCAGAAGCGGTAGCGGTCATTGTGTGTGAACTTATGATTACCTCATCACCCTTTTTAAGTCCGATTGCTAGCCAAGCCAATTCAAGTCCATCGGTGGCATTACCTACTCCTACAGCAAATTTTGAGTTAGTGTAAGTAGATAATTTTTTCTCAAACTCAGCGAGGTCTTTTTGCATAATGTAAGCACCACGATTACCAACATCATTAATCACACTTAATAGGTCTTCACGTTCATCCAAGTACAGCCTTGCATAATCAAAAAACGGTATTTGCTTCCCTGACATAATATGTAAAGCCTAGCGTTTAATTGCGGTAACGGCACTTCTAACTACATCATCGGAAGTGGGGTAATAAATTTTTTCTAAGTTTGGCGCGGCAGGCGCGGGGGCAAAAGGCAATGTCACTCTTTTTGGACTTGATTTAAGTAACGCAGGGTCAATATTCTCAGCCACTACAGTTATAATTTCACTAGAAAAGCCAGATGGCCCCCAACCTCCATCGATTGCGATTATTCTCCCAGTTTTTCTCACTGAATTTAAAATAACTGTAGGTGATAATGGACTTAAAACTCTTACATCGATAACTTCAGCTGAAATATTTTGGATTTTTAACTTTTCTGAAGCTTCCAAAGCCAACTGAGTTGAGAAACCTGCTGCTACAAGAGTAATTTCTGTGCCTTCTTTAACAACCCTTGGACCTTGACTCTTTAGATTTAATTCAACTACAGGTGATAATGATTCTTCATTTGAATACAACCAACGATCATCAATGTAAATGACAGGGTCTCCGGATAACACAGAGGCAATCAATAAGTCTCTAGCGTCAGATACTGAGTACGGCATAACTACTCTCAGCCCAGGTATATGGACAAACCAAGAGTGCAGTGCTTGAGAGTGTTGTGCTCCTTGTTCCCCACCTCTATTTATTATTGCTCTGATTGTCACTCCTGGATTAGCTTGGCCACCCATCATTGATGACCATTTGGCTGCCTCATTAACAATTGCATCCATTGCATATAACATAAAATCCATTCTGGGATGAACCATAATAGGTTTCATCCCAGATAATGCCGCACCTACCGCAGCTCCTGTACAGGCAGATTCTGATACTGGAGTATCGATAATTCTTTCAACCCCAAACTCTTTATCAAGATCTGTCATTGAGTTACCCACATACCATGGACTCCAAAGCCCTTGGCCAATTACAAAAACTTCAGGATATTTACTCAGTAAATATGAAAAAGCTTCTCTGATTGCAAATCCATAAGTTATCTTTGATGAATTATTTTTATCCATATCAGCTCATCTCTTATAAACATCAAGCAATATGATATTTAGTTCTGGCTCAGGATCGGCAATAGCTTGGTCCCAACAACTTTGTATGTATAAATCAGTTTCTGCTTTTATACTAGATATATCTTTCTGAGTTAATATATTGAAATCCAGTAATGCAGACTCTAATCTATTTAATGGATCACGTTTTTTCCAAATTAGTAAATCTTCTGCAGAACGATTAACGCCAACATCAACATCTTCGCGCCAATCCACATGTCCGTAGTGGCGGTAAGTAAAAGCTTCAATAAATCCTGGGAGGTTATCACTTCTTGTAAGATAAACTAATTTTTCTGCAGCATCTTCAACTGCAATTAAATTATTTCCATCAACAACTTCGAAGCGAACCTCATTCGCAAATGCAAAGCGCGCCATGGAATCATTTGGTTGCCGCTGTGATACGTGCATGTGGCTAGAAAACAGGTTATTTTCGCAAACAAAAAGAATAGGAACCTTAAGTTGACGAGCTAAATTTAGAGATTCATGCAACACTCCCTCTTCAACTGCGCCGTCTCCAAAATATGCCACGGTAATATCATTTTTATTTTGCAAGCGCGAGGCTAATGCGGATCCAACAGCTAATGAAACAGTTCCAGCCACAATAGGTACTGAGCCGTAAAAACCATTGGGTGCATCCCAGAGATGCATAGATCCACCCATACCCTTGGTAAAACCAGTGCTTTTGCCCAATATTTCAGCAAAAAGTTTTCGAGGATCGGCGTCCAAGGCTAAGAGGTGAGCATGTGATCGGTGTCCACTAAAAACACGATCAGATTTCGAAAGGAACTTTGATATCCCAACAGCTATGGCCTCTTGCCCTGCCCCAAGATGCACAGGTCCACCAATCAGCCCAACCTCTCTCATTTGAGCAATTTTTATCTCTACAATACGAGCTGTATATATTTTACGAAATTGTATTAAAAGATCAGATTTTTCCCTTTGCCCAATATTCAGAGAGGTGTCCAAATCTATAAAGCTATCGATTAAAGTCGCTTGTCCTTGGTCGTTAAATAATCTTTTCAAAGATCTCCTTCTTTTAATGGCTCAACCCTTGTATGCATAATATCTTTGTGCGAGCCTTTAGAAACTTTCTCAGTAGATCCGACTAGCTGCTCATTTAACTTTTCACCAGAACGCAACCCAGTATAATTGATGGGAATATCTTTTCCTGAAATTTTTATCATTCGAGTAGCTACCTGGTTGATACTTACTGGTGTGCCCATTTCTAAAATTAGCGTCTCACCGCATTCGCCTACAATTAGTGACTGGAGAACAAGGTGTACAGCCTCACCGATTGTCATAAAATATCTTGTAATTTCAGGATGCGTTATCGTGATTGGATGACCTGATTCAATTTGGTGTCTAAAGGTTGATAAAAAAGAACCATTACTACCAATAACATTTCCAAATCGCACCGATATATATTTATTATTTGCAGTTATGACACTAGCTATTAATCTTTCAGTAAGGAGTTTACTTTTTCCTAAATTACTAATTGGGTCAGCTGCTTTGTCGGTTGAAATATTAACAAAGTATTTAACACCGGATTTAAGGCACGCTTCAACCAGATTTTTTGTGCCCAGGACATTTGTTTTATAACTCTCTTCTGGAAATTTTTCTAGTAGCGCTAAGTGCTTTAGAGCAGCAGAGTGGAAAACAATATCGGGCTTTATATCATTAATAATCGTTTTAACCATAGATTGATCCCTAATATCAGCCAATATAAATCCAGGGTCATTAAACAGACCGTTTCCAAATAGATCAAGTTCGAGTTTAAGAAGAGCAGTTTCATCTCGATCTAGGAAATAAATACTATTTGGTGCAAACCGATTTAATTGACGCGCAATTTCTGATCCAATCGATCCACCAGCTCCAGTGATGAGAATTTTTTTACCCTGAATAAATTTTGATATCTCTGATTCATCAGGCTTAGAAGGTCGCCGTCCCAATAAATCTTCTTCTGAAATATTTGAAATATCCTCAATCACTAAATTTTTTAAGATAATTTTGAAAGGATTAGGAATTATTTTTAAACTTATTTGCAAATTGCGGCATCGCTCTTCTAAATCGGATAAAACTACAGAATCGATTTGAGAAATTGCAACAATTAAGTTTTTTGGCTTGTGTGTTTCCGAAACTTTTTCTAATTGATCCAAGCCCCCATAAACTCTCCTACCGAGAACCCTTTGATTTTGTTTTTTAGTATTGTCATCTAAGAAACCAATGGGTTTGTATAAATCTGATTTTAGCAGCATCTGTTCAGCCAACTGCCGGCCTGTAATCCCCGCCCCGTAAATTAAGGTGTTTTCACCTCTTGATCGAGTGAATAAAGTTGTGTATTTACGCTGATCGAATATTACTCTAACACTAAATTTTAGTAGTAACGCAATCACACCGGTGATTATTGGAACAGATCGCGGAAGAATTGGGAAGCCATATATTATTCTTATGAGTGTCAGGAGGAAAGTGACCAAAGCAACAGAGATAGATAATATTAGCACTCCCTCAATATTTATTCTTTCCTCTCTACTATTGTTTAAAGAAAATAACTTACTCATTAATATAAAGAATACCGATCCTAATAAACCTAACTTAAAAATCTCAATATACTTTTCGTTAGGTATTGAACCATCAAATCTAAGTGAGGTTGCAATTAACGCAGAAACTATCCAGATAAATAATAAAATCATTGTTTGTTTGCCTAAAATATAGACTTTTTTCAGGAATATTTTCATTTATTTACCATTAATTCCCATTAGATTAAATCGCATATTTAGAAACACCTTTAGGACCGACTGTTTGATAGCATGCGGGTATCATAGTTTATTGGAACAAATCTTGTATTTGTTTATTCCTCCTAATGTGCTAGTGTATAATCAAGTTGTGCAAAAGTTAACTAATTTTTCATCGTTGGCCATTTTATCATCAATTTTTGTCACTATTGTTGTATTTCCTCCACTTATGGATCCAATTAACACTCCTAAGCTATTGATTCTAGCTTTAAGTGCCGGAGTAACAGCTTTTTTGACTTTAAGTAACTCTTACAAGAAAAATACTCTTAAAATTGAAAAAAAAGTTTTATTTCTAATAATTATTTTTTTAATTCTTGCTTTTTTTTCTTCCATAGTTAACAAACAAAATTTATATACATCTTTAATAGGAGAGTTTGGAAGGAATAATGGATTAATTTCTATAGTTGCATTTTCATTGCTTTTTTTAGTGATGTCATCATCAAGTAATATTGCAACTGCAAAATTTTTGATATTAAATTTAACTGTTTTAGGGTTTTTCAACTGCACATATGCGTGGATACAATACTATAAACTTGACCTTTTATCATCTTTATTCTCATCATATAACCCGAACTCTCAACCAGAATTGGCAGGGGTTATAATTTTAACAGTAGGAAACTCTAACTTTGCTTCAGTTCTATTAGGGTTAACATTCACAGCATCTGTAGGATACTTTTTAAATTCCAGGAATTTAAAGTTATTAAGATTATTAGCGTTATTATCAAGTTTTTTCCACTGGCAATTAATACCTCATCTAGATATGCAGGGCAGGGTAATTTTCACGGCCGGAGGTTTAATTGTATTCGGTATCTGGCTAAGCATTAGCTCAAATAATGTTTTAAAAAAACTTAGTTACGGTTACTGGACGATCTCTTTTTTAATTGGTTGCATCGGATTTAGCGCACTTTTTGGCATTGGGCCCTATGCTGAAAGACTATCTAACGATTTAGTTAACCTGAAGGATAGATATTATCACTGGCTAGCTGCAATAAATATGTTGCAAGATAATTTATTATATGGAGTTGGCATAGACGCTTTTGGTAACTACTACCATCGATACAGAGTAGCTGAATCTATACAATATCGGGGAACTCCAATGGGTGGAACAAATAATGCCCACAATATATTTTTACAGTATGGCTCAACAGGTGGTTTGGCCTTAATGGCAGTTTATCTACTAATAACTTTGCTCATTTTTTGGCGAGGGGTTTTGGCTATTAAAAATAATCCAAATGAAAGGTTAGTAGTAGGGTCACTGTTTGCATTATGGATTTGTTACCAGATTCAATCAGTCGTGTCAATTGAACAAATTGGTATTACAGTTTGGAATTGGATAATTGGTGGCGCGCTTATTGGTCTATCGCTAAAAAAATCCAGCGAAAATAAAAATGACATGTCTAGAGACTTACTAATAAAGAATAAAATCTACTCTTTGCAAAAATCAATATTTTTAGTACTTATAGTTTACTCATTAACAGCATCGATTCTGGTGCTTACTACTGTTGTAAATGATCGGCAGATGTTTACTAAATTTCAAGCATTGAACTCATCAACCTCTAAAGAACAAGCACAGAACAACATAAATGATTTAGTTTCGCTAGCACTGGCGTCAAATCATCCAAAATTACGAATAACGATTATTAATTCAATAGGTAGGGCAGGTTGGACTAACGAAGCATTTAAAATAGCTGAGCAGACAACTAGAGATTTTCCTGATTTCCTTCAAGCATGGGATATTACTGCATCAATTTTGGAGGCTAATAACCAAAAGCAACTAGCTGTACCTTTTCGCATAAAATCTTTAGAGATAGATCCTCTTAATCATATTTTTGAGGAAAAGCTACTGCAAGACAAAACAAGTTAAAGTAAAGTATTGAGTGGAAATCCTCTATGTTTAGCCCTTAATATTGCACCGATACCCCATTTGAAAACATTAGTTTTAAATGCTAGTTTCCTTATTTTTTATAAAACCATTTCCCCTTTTTATACACCAGTAGAGACCTCAATTAAATAGAGTCATTTTATTGGGCGTTGCATTAGTTAAAGTAGAGTAGGATTAAAGCATTTAGAACTATAATCTCTATTTACATAGCAACTCTAGGGCCTTTAGCTCAGTCGGTAGAGCAACAGACTTTTAATCTGTGGGTCGTCGGTTCGATCCCGACAGGGCCCACTTCGAGATTTACACAGTATTTTATGGGTAAATCATTAATTGTTTAGGGTGCTTACGGTATAATTGTCACCTGATTGTGCTGTTGATCGCGGTTTGGGCTTAAAAGCACTGTCCGATTTGTCCTAATAAGGCGACAAATTAGTAGTTATTCCGTAGTAGGGATTAGAGGCGGCGACGGTCGACTCTGCAAGATAAAACCGGTTAATAAGGGGCAATCCAAAATGGTACTTAGAGCCAAAAAGGTAAAGGCGGTCGAGATTAACTCACCTGCTACCTGGAGTGTTGCCCAATTCTCTTTCTTCTACACTCAAAACCGATCAGAACTAATCGCCCATGCCAATCGGATTGTTAAAGATAAAGCGAAGGCAGAAGAGATTACCCAAGAGGCACTCGTTAAGTTCATGCTTGCCGCCCCAGAGTTAGCTAGTGATGATCATGCCCTTTCATATCTCCACCGCACAATCGAAAACCTTTGTATTGATCTTTTTCGTGCCGAAAATAGACGCCCAAATCTAGTTGCATTAGATGATGCAACCGCAGAGGTGGAATCAACCTGGCAGGTATCAGGAGATCACTCAGCCGCAATCTCCACCGCTGAGGATGCTGCAATTATTCGCCAAGCATTATCACTTTTATCCCCAGCAGAGCGAGCTGCTCTAGTTATGTGGGAGGTTGAGGGTCGATCAACTAAAGAGATCGCTAAAGAGCTTGGTATTAAAGAGTCTGCTGTTCGCCACACAGTCTCAAGAGCTCGTGCTTCTCTCCGTAAGGTCCTCACTGAACTTATTATTGATGAGAAACGTGGCTTAACTGCTTTAGATCTGCTCTCAACCACCTATAAAAGAGCGGCAAAGATTGCTGGAAAATCCTCAAAGATTGCTCTCACATTCATCTTGGTTTTGACTGCCTCTCTTGGACTTAACTCATTAACAGGTAATGAGTCAAATACCTCAATTACTACATCATCCCCACAACTTCTAAATAATCAGGACCTGCCAGAAGTGGTTACTTCCACCCCCCAGGCACCTGTGGTTAAGAACAAACCAGTAATTTTAACTAACAACAACACTATCTCGGCCCAAGAGTACTCAGATCAAATATCCCTATCACTCGCTCAATTAGAAACTGTGACATTAATGATGCAAGCATTAGATCAAGCAGATGGTGGTCAAACACCTTAAACAATAGATTTCCGGCTTATTTATGGCACTGCACGTGCTTGTCATAAGCAAGACGGAATAGAGGATCGAAAGATCTTCGAGCCGAGATTAGGAAATACCTAATTTCGACTAACGAAAGGAAAAAAATGTCATTATTGACAATTAGAAAGCGTATTGCACTTGTTGCAGTGACGGCGTTAACAGCGGGAATTCTCTCTGTTGCGACACCACCTGCGGCAAATGCAGCAGCTGGTGATATCGACTGGCTGTATGACAATGGATCGGCGGGCATTTGTGCCGTTTATAATAATGCTTCTGGTGCATACGTAGCATTAACCGGACGTTCAGTCTCGACTTTAGCGTCTCCTCGCACCGTAACTGTAGCTATTGGTGGCACAGTAGCACTTGATGTTGAGGATGATCACACTACCTATACTGCAAATGGTGCAGTATCAGCTCCTGTTACCCCTGTAATCTTAAACCAATTATGGGTAGCAGTAAGTGGTGCAGGTGTTTCAAGCGCAGGTCGTAGGTATGATACGTCAACTTTTGATACCCACCCAGAAATATTAAGTTCATACGGTGTGTATTACGGTATAGATGACGACACTATTACCCTTGTTGCAAATGCAGTAGGAACTGTGACAGTAAATTCATATGCTGCCACTCCGTATGATGCTAACGGCGCAGGAACATCCGGTCTAGCTGCTGGTGCTTCTGGCTCACTCACAATCAATGTTGTTGCCTCTTGTGCAGCTGCTGGCTACAGCGCTGCTGATAGCGCCTACGAGGTTACAACAGCTGCAACATCTGAACCATCATTAACTAGAGGAGATACATTAACCTTTGGTGCTGGATCAGCTGCATTTATCAGCGTTGTAGGTAAAAACACCTATGGTGCGGTTTTACCAGCCACTACCGTTTGGACAGTCTCTGCGACCAATGGTGCACTTGTGAAAGTTGCAGCATCTGCCGCTACTGCAGCCTCAGTGAATGCGACAACATACGGTGATGGAACACTTTCATCAGCGCAAGGTGCTGCGGTTGGTACCAATGTTTACTTCAAGATTGTTCCGGCATCCAAAGCTGCTGGTGGTACTACCACGGTAACTATTTCGGCCGGTACAACTGTAGTTGCATCTAAGACCCTAACCTTCTTACCAGAAGCTGCTAAGTTGGTTGTTGTTAAAAATATTGTGGGGTCAAACTCTATTGGTGATGGAGCGTTCCTATGGGATCTTCAATCAGCAACAGGAGTATCAGTTCCTGGAAGTGCTTCGGTTGTAGCAACATCGCTAACTCCTAGAGTGACTTCTGTAACCGACACCAAGGTTGCAACAGTTGATCCAATAACTCCAACTGCAGGTAACACTATTTTAACTGCTGCTGGTGCTACAGCACCTGCAACAGCTTTACTTGGATCATCAACAGGAACTACTAGATATGGTATTTCTAAGTTTGCATGTAACCCAGGTGTAGCCTCTGGTGAATCGACGATAACAATGCGTCATACAACAGCTGTTGGTGGGGTCAATATCGATACCCCTGTTACAGTAAAATGTGCAGGTGGCGTAGCTACATACACTATCTCAACAGACAAAGCTGCTTACAAGATCGGTGAAGTTGCCACATTAACTGTTGATGCCAAAGATTCAACTGGCGCAGCAGTAAGTGATTTCACCACAATGCCAACAGCTACTGCCTTATCTTGGGGTGGAGGAACAGCAGTAACAAACACTGCAACTTCTGATGTTTTCTCTGCAGGAAAGAAAACCTACCAAGCACAGATGACTACAGCTGGTGCATTCAATGTTGCATCAATAATTGCCGGATCAACTACTAAGACAGCAACCGCTGCTTATACAATATCTGGTGGAGATGCATCAAATGCTGAGGTTCTAAAGTCGATCGTTGCGTTAATCGCATCAATCAACAAGCAGATCCAAGCACTACAGAAGTTAATCCTAAAAAGATAAATAACTTCTAAAAGAATAAGCCAACGGGTGGTCCCTCTAAACAGAGGGGCCGCCCGTTGGGCTTTAAACGTCCTTGCAAAGTAGAGTTGGCGTATGTCGGCTAAAAAGACTACCGATGGCTTCACATCATCAGTATTGCTGGAGGAGGAGATGAGATTAACTCTGCCCTCATTAACAGTTACAGATGCCCTTGAGATTGGTGAGGCAGCAAAACTATTTGGACAGAATCGATCATTGCCAATTGCAGTTGAGGTAAGGATTGGTGATTGGATTATTTATCATGCATCACTACCTGGCTCAACAGTAGAGAACCAGTGGTGGATTGATCGAAAGGCACGAGTTGTAATGCTTAAGAAGCACTCAACTATGTTTGAAAGAGTAAGTGCGCAGGAGCGCGGGGTTGATTGGCATAAAGAGAATGGCTTATTGGATGAGACTCATGCCATCCATGGTGGCGGTCTGCCCTTGATGACTAAGAATGAAGATTTTGTTGGCATGCTACTTATTAGTGGCTTGCCACAGGTTGAAGATCACCTACTAGGGGTTGAAGTGTTAACTGAATTTCTAGCGCGTAAGGGTGAACTACTTTGAGTTGTCAAGTTTGGGTGTGTGGTGAGGTAGTAATTGATTTAATTCCAGATGGTACTGAGCGCAAAGCTGTTGTTGGTGGTGGGCCTGCGAATACTGCAAAGGCATTATCAAAGCTTGGTATTGCCACTCAGTTTATTGATGGTATTTCAAGTGATAAGTATGGCCAGATGGCGCTTAAAGAGTTACACAAAAATGGCGTGCTACTTGATTTTGTTAAGTTCTCAGATAAGCCGACCTGTCTTGCAATAGTCACTTTAAACTCAAAAGGCGGGGCCACATATGAATTTGTAATTGATGACACCGCCACCTTTGACTTTTCACACTCATGGCTGCCTGACGCAGCAGATAAAAAGCCACCACTTCTTCATATTGGGACACTTGTAACTGTTATAGAACCAGCCGCATCTGTCTTATTGGAGTGGGCAAAGAAGGTCGCAAAGGTTACACCAATTGTCTTTGATCCAAATATCAGACCTGCTGTAATGAGTGATAGGGCGCAGTATGTAAAACAGGTAGAGCGCTGGGTAACAATATCTAATGCAGTAAAAGTAAGTGATGATGATATTTACTGGCTATATCCAGGCCAGGATTTAGATCAGGTAGCAAAGAGATGGCTTGGTATGGGACCAGAGTTAGTCGTGGTCACATTCGGTGATAAAGGATTAGCTGGCTATCGCCAAGATTCAAAGATAAGTGTTGATGCAAAGAAGGTTGTAGTAGCAGATACGGTGGGTGCTGGTGACACCGTGGGCGCCATACTAGTTGAGGCAATTATCCAGGACGGCCTAGCTAATTTAACGGGCGCGCGACTCTCATTGATGTTAGATAGAGCAGCAAGAGCTGCTGCTATTACAGTTTCTAGAACAGGTGCTAGGCCACCTGGGCGGGATGAGATTTAAATAAGATGCTAAATATTGACGGAGATCAAATATCAATTGCAATTGATTTAGATCAAGGTGGCCGTCTTGCCTCACTGCAATGGCAGGATATGGAGTTTGTAGTTCCCTTTAATGGTGATGTTTTGCGTTGGGGTTGGTATTGCATGGCGCCATGGGCTGGGCGCATAAAAGATGGTTTAGTTAAAGATGGTAAGGGTGTTACCTATCAACTGCCAACAACATTTATGCCACCACATGCAATCCATGGCTTTGGCTTTTTCTCATCTTGGCAAGATTTAGGAGGTGGTAAACAATTACTGGAGTTTTCCGCTCCTTATAACGGCGCGCAAGTAATACAACACTTTGAGATATTAGATGACGCCCTTCGTTGGTCACTTGAGTATGAGGCAAATGGTTGTGATCTGCCATTTTCATTAGGTTTTCATCCATGGATTGCTAGAGATATTGGCAAAGGAGATAGCGCTGAGTTAGATTTTAAAGCAAATAAAATGATGGCACGTGATCAAGATTTTGTATTTACTGGGCAATATTTACCACAACTACCAGGACCATGGGATGACACCTTTGTGGAGATTATTGGCACACCAGAGATTATTTGGCCAGGAGCTGCCAGATTAACTGTTGAATCAGATGCACCTTACTGGACTGTTTATACCGAGAATGAGGATGGTATTTGTCTTGAGCCACAAACAGCCCCACCAAATGCTCATCTAATTGGCGTGACCGGTGATAACTACATAGAGGCGTTATTTAGATTTTCAGAGGATTTCTAGTGGTTTCAAATAGAAAATACTTTGATATAATTTTCCCAACCAATCCTTCGTAGAAATTTGCTCATGAATAAGGGACCCTTGCGGGTCCCTTATTTTTATACTACCTGTGAATACTTATGCTTTCAATCGATATAAAACATCTTTACTTGATAACTCAAACTCTAACGAGTCATAGAGGTTTAAGGCAGCCTTGTTATCAAAATCAACATATAACATCGCATCCGTTAGCCCTTGATACTTTAAGTAATTAAGTGCGGTAATTGTTAGCGCTTTACCAATACCAAGGCCAGCATATGCAGGATCTACTGCGGTTATATATATTTCACCAATTGCTGGGTGAGCATGTGATGCTTCACCGTCATGATCATGGGAGTGTGCGCCATGAACCTTGGTCCAAGTCGAGGCAATTACATGTTTATTTTTTTCAACAATAAAAAATCCTTTTTCATCAAACCACTCCTCACTTATTCTGTGGTTTAGATCAGATAACTGCCAGCCACCTTGCTCTGGGTGATCTTTAAATACTTTATTGTTTAGTTGTAGCCAATCATCACTATCTATTCCAGGCAGAAAGCTTCTAATGATTATTTCTTTATCAAGGACTGGTAGTGGCTGGATATCACTTAGTGACTTACTCATTTGAAGTACTGTTCTGATCTTTTCAAAGTTAAATGAGACGGCAAGGTTATGGGCCACTTCACCCTCACCATGAACCCAAAGTCTTAAGTTATTGCCACTAATTTCAATTGCCTTACTTAGTAATTGCTTACCAATACCTGCATTGCGATGATCAGGATCTACTACCAACTCAACAGAAGGACCAGCTACTAAATCGGTTTGATCAAGGTGGGCGTAGCCGATAACTTGGTTATCTTTTTCAACTAGTAAATGAGAATCGGCCTTATCTCCGCCATAGCGAAGGTGAAGCAGGATGTGCTCTGCAATTGGAGGGGTGCCATCATGGTTTGTGGTGCGATTTATTAAATCAAGAACGAGTGATTGTTGGGTATCAGATAGGTGATCTAAGTGTTGCAATGTGTTATTAATTAATATCTGCAGTTACTGGGTTATTACTTGTGCTAAATCTGTAACCAACATTTCTTACTGTATCAATTATTGATTCAAACTCTGGGCCAAGTTTTGAGCGCAGGCGGCGGATATGAACATCAACAGTTCTAGTTCCACCAAAGTAGTCATATCCCCAGATCTCTTGCAGCAATTGTGACCTTGAGAAGACTCTGCCTGGGTGTTGGGCTAGGTATTTAAGAAGTTCAAACTCTTTAAAGGTTAGATCTAAAGTTCGCCCCTTTATTTTAGCAGTGTATGAATCCTCATCAATTACTACTTCACCACTTCTAATCTCTTTAAGTGAAGGATTCTTAGCAAGCTGAGTAATTGCATCTTTGCCAATCACAATTCTAATTCGAGCATCTACCTCAGCAGGTCCTGCGGTATCAAGAATTACATCGGTAATACCCCAATCAGCATTAATTGCTGATAGGCCACCTTCGGTTGTAACAATAATTAAAGGTGTTGAGACACCGGTGGTAGTAATTAACTTTGTGAAAGATTTTGCTGTTGGTAGGTCGCGCCTTGCGTCAATGATTATGCAATCTGTGATTGGAGCATCTACTAAAACGGATGCTTCAGCGGGCAAGATTCGCACATCATGCTGTAGTAAACCCAGTGCTGGCAGCACATCAGCGGATGCACCAGTTGAGTTAGTCAGCATTAGAATCTTTGCCATAAGAGTGGTAAGAATACACTCATGAGGACATTGCCACTACTTGGTTTAATTCTGGTGCTAACTAGCGTATTTGGCATTTACTACCGCTCTAAAAATGGGGTAATTCGCAAAAAACGCAGATTACATATTAGCCAGGGTGAATTTGCTGGTAGCTATGGAAGGCGAGCAACTATTCTGCAATTCTCCACTACCTTCTGCACCCAATGCCGGGCTGCTAAATCTTTAATCGCAGATGTTATAAAAAATCAAAGTGATATCTCATACGTTGAAATTGATGCTGAATCTAATCTTGAGTTAGTTCGAAGAGTTGATATCAGATCAACTCCAACTACCTTATTTTTAGATAGCGCTGGTTTTGAGATTGCCCGGGCAACGGGAGCACCTAAGCGTGATCAGTTAATAAAGGTGATAAGCGCTCTATAGATCCTGCAAATTACTCGCAAGAACAATCAATTTAAATGATATAAAATCCATCCATGTTCTCTATACAACCAGTGTTTTTCACAAAGCGCCGCGTAATTGATTACGCCCGTGCTAAGGGTTGTATGTGTTGGCTAAGTAATTAATTGCTATACAAAAATTAATTTTTTAATCCAACAACTTTAAAGGAGAAAAAGTGTCAACAATTAATCAAAGTAATAAGCCTGTTGTCTTAATCGATGCTAGAGGACCACGTTATAGTGCAGCTATTACATCTGTTGTATTAGCTCTTGCCTTAATCACAGAATCTAGTTATGTAATTGGATTCCAATTTGCAGTCTTTTTATCAGCTGTTTTATTTGGTCTTCGTAGATCAATCTATGGCTTTATTTATCGCAATTTAATTCAGCCAAGGCTTTCAGGTCCAGTGCCAAGTGAGGATCAGCGCGCTCCAAGATTTGCTCAATTAATTGGCGCACTCTTTGCATTTGTGGCATTACTAGGTGGTGTTAGCGGTAATAGCGCAGTATTTTTGATTGCTACTAGTTTTGCACTCGGCGCTGCTTTTTTAAATGCAGCCTTTGGTTTTTGCTTAGGATGTCAGATCTATTTAATCTTGGTGCGCTTAAGTAAGCGTAGTTAAGGGTTAACTGGGTGATTTGCTTTGGTTTAGACTTAAGCCATGGCACATGAGCTGCATGAAAAAGGTCTTCGCTTAACACCACAACGTGAGTTGGTGTTAAGTGCGGTTAGATCATTAGGTCATGCAACGCCGGAGGAGGTAGCGGAGAAGGTCCGCAGCACTCATCCTGGTATTAATCTCTCAACGGTTTATCGAAACCTTGAAACACTCGAAAATGTTGGTTTAGTACTACACACTCACTTGGGTCATGGTGGCGCTACATACCACGCAGCTGAGGAGTTAACTCATCTACATTTAGTTTGTTCTGATTGTGGCGTAATAGGGGATGCTCCAATTGATGCAGCTGCTAACTTTGTTAACACTTTAAGTGATGATTACGGATTTAAGACTGATGTGACACATTTTGCTATTTATGGATTATGTGCGAAGTGCGCTGAAAAAAATGATCAAAACAAACGCTCAGTTGGTAAAACAAAGTGAGCGCCGTTCTAGTTGAGTCAGGTCCTGATAAGGGTGCTATTTGGCACTTTGGTGAGCCAAATAAGGAACAAAAAGAGTTAGCAGCAGGAAACGCGTGGGCTGATCTTTCTCATCGCGGTGTTTTATCTGTTACTGGAAAAGATCGCCTTACTTGGCTTCATTCACTAACTACTCAACATCTTGAGCAACTGCCACCTGCAAAATGGACGGACGCGTTAATTCTTGATCCACAAGGTCATGTTATTGAGCAGTTGTTTTTAGTAGATGATGGTGTTACTACCTGGATACATACTGAAACTGAGCGGATTGCGCCATTACTTGATTACTTAACAAAGATGAAATTTATGTTAGAAGTTGATGTTAAGGATGAAAGTAATAACTATGCAGTACTTAGAGCTCCCGGAAAAAGTGATGCAATAGGCGGTCCATACGCACTTGTGCCAAGGGATGAACTTTCTGAAACAAAGGAGGCATTTAGCAAGTCACATACTCAAGTTGGTATTTGGGCAGTTGAAGCTTTAAGAGTGGCTCAGGGGCGAGCTAGGTTGTTATTTGAAGTTGATCATAAATCTATTCCAAATGAGTTAGGTTTTTTAAATAAGGCTGTGCATATGAATAAGGGCTGCTACCGCGGGCAAGAGACTGTGGCAAAGGTATTTAATTTAGGACAACCACCTAGAAAGCTTGTGCTACTTCACCTAGATGGCTCTATGGTGGTTATGCCAGAAAATGGCACAAAATTATTTGATGGTGATAAAGAGGTTGGCTTTATTGGCACCGTCGCCCGTCACTATGAGTTAGGCCCGATTGCACTTGCCGTAATTAAGCGAAATACCCCAGCAGATTCAGTGTTAATCGCAGATGGGGTGAGTGCTAACTGGGCGGAGTTATCACTTAAGACAAGTTAGGCTTAACTAATGGAGTTTTTCACAACTGCCTTACTAATACTAATTAGCTTAACCTTCTCAATTTATCTAATTGTTAAAGGCACACGTGGGATGAAAAAGAGTATTAAAGAACTTAAAGAAGGAAATAATTAATGGTTTTTTCTATTCCAGAAAATCTGCACCCTAACTTAATGCCACTTGCTTGGTTAGTGGGCACCTGGCGCGGAAAGGGGCGGTGTGAGTATCCAAATATTGAAGGTTTTGAGTTTGCGCAAGAGGTTTCATTTAATCAAGATGGGCAAAATTATTTAAACTATTTTTCTAGAACATGGGTAATTGATAGTAATAGTGAGATTGTTAAACCATATGACAGTGAGGTTGGCTTTTGGCGCCTGCGTGATAAGGAAGTACTTGAGGTAGTTTTATCTCATAACTCTGGCACTAATGAAGGCTGGCTTGGCTTAATACGAGGACCAAAGATTCAACTTGCTATGGATAAGGCGTATGAATCACCAAGTAAGAAAGCTATTGATTCTGGCTCTAGGTTATATGGCTTAGTGGAAGGGCAATTATTCACTTCATTAGATGTTGGTAAAGATGGCTATGATCTACAGGCCTATATGTGGTCATCACTTGAGCGCCAAGGGTAGGAAAACTTACCTAGTAATTCTAAGTTAGACTTAGCTTATGAAAGCAGTTAAAAAATCACGCATTGCAACCTTAATGGTGCACACCTCACCTCTCGATCAAGCAGGTATGGGCGATGCTGGCGGCATGAATGTTTATATAGTTGAGAGCGCTAAGAAGATGGCTCAAGCAGGTGTTGAAGTAGATATTTTTACAAGGGCAAATAATGCAAATCTGCCAGAAAGTGTTGAGATTGCAGATGGTGTAAATGTTAAGCACTTAGTTGCAGGACCATTTGAAGGATTATCAAAAGAGGAGCTACCTAGCCAAATAGGCGCACTTACTAGCTCATTTATGAATTATCAAAAAGAGTTACCAAATGATTACTACTCAATTCTTCACTCACATTACTGGATCTCAGGACAATTAGGCTGGATGGTTAGTGAGCGAACTGGAATCCCATTAATTCACACCATGCACACCACCGCAAAGGTTAAAAACTTAAATCTTGCAGATGGTGAAAAACCTGAGCCGCAAACGAGGGCAATTGGTGAAGAACAAGTCGTTGAAGCATCTACCGGCTTAATAGCAAACACAGATGCAGAGGCTGCATCTTTAGTTTCACTTTATGGTGCATGTCCTGATAATCTCTTTGTTGTTGCCCCTGGTGTTGATTTAGAAAAATTCTCACCTGGAACTGGCAAGCAGGATGCCCGCGCTAAATTAAACATAGC
>SXGU01320784.1_pt1 | contig 24459 bp, 26 predicted proteins | sample 3174531 | NCBI WGS metagenome assembly SXGU01 (sample SAMN11356863, study PRJNA531348) | freshwater metagenome | isolation source: freshwater sample F1-140 | place: China: Fuxian Lake, Yuxi | collected 2017-12-25
AAGTCACATCACGCTCGGCCACGTTCTCTGCGAACTCATCGAGGAGCAACTCCTTGGCAAAGTCTCCTGACCGGCAACGGCCCCCTGTCACAGCCCCGCGCCTGATCGCCCCGATCAACGTGACGGATCTCACGACCTATCCGCTCAGAAAGCGGCAGAGCAAAGTCCGCGTCTCCGACTTTGCCAAACCCTGGAAGCGAGGGGGCAGCTTCACCCAATTCTATCGCTCGCTGCCGGATATCCTCGGCGTCAAAACCTTGCGCGCGGTGGCCAAAGCCATCGCGAAGGCCCATCGCAGGGGCAAGCCGGTCATCGTCGGCATCGGCGCCCACGTCATCAAAGTCGGATTGAGCCCTATCCTCGTGGACCTGATGCAACAAGGGATCGTCTCGGCTGTAGCCATGAACGGCGCCGGGATCATTCACGACTTCGAACTGGCGCTCATGGGCCATACGTCCGAAGAGGTCGATGCGGAAATCGACGAGGGCCGTTTCGGGATGGCGGAAGAAACCGGTCGCATGCTCAACGAGGCGATCGTCCGCGGGGCGCACGATCGCGCGGGACTCGGCGAATCAGTCGGCCACTACATCAATCGGCGCCAAGGGCAATTCCCCAATCGGGAGACGAGCATCCTGGCGATCGGCGCGCGGCTGGGCATTCCCGTGACTGTGCATGTCGCCATCGGCACCGACATCATCCATATGCATCCGGCCGCGGACGGAGCCTCCATCGGCGCAACTTCGTTACTGGACTTTCGGCGGCTGGCGGCTGTCGTGTCCGGGATGGAGGGAGGCGTCTATCTCAACCTCGGCTCCGCTGTCATTTTGCCGGAAGTCTTTCTCAAGACCGTGTCGCTGGGACGGAACCTCGGTCATGAGCTGACCAACATTACGACCGTGAACATGGACTTCATGGCCCACTACCGCCCTCTCACCAACGTGGTGCGGCGGCCGACCCAGAAGGGCGGAAAGGGCTATTCCCTGATCGGCCACCACGAAATCATGGTGCCGTTGCTAGCCGCGGCCATCCACGAAGAATTAGGGTAACCCCCCTCCTATGGCTCCACGCCAAGCCCCTCCTGTCACCATTCAGCATCTCACTCAAATGTGGAACGAGCTGAATAGCCGCTACTTCGCCGATCTCCTGCCTCCGATCGATCTCGTGTGGAGCCGCCGCCTCACCTCCTCCGTCGGCATGTTCATCAGCCGCCGAGGGCCAAGACCCCGGCTGGATCAGGAGGGTCTTCGCCCACCAACCAAACGCGAGATTCGCCTCTCCCTGCCCTTGCTCCAACAAGCCACCCCTGCAAGCGCATATGGCGGGCAGGAAATTGTGAATGCCCTGGCGCACGAGATGATTCATCAATGGCAATACGACAGTCTGAAGCGGCGGCCGAATCACGGGCCTGATTTTCTCCGCAAGATGACCGAGATGAATCGGGATGGCACCCTGGCAATCACCATCTATCATTCGTTGCAGAAGGAAGTGCTCGCGCTCACGCGATTCGCCTGGCGCTGTCGGCAATGCGGCCAACTGTACCGACGTCAGCGGCGGACGATTCAGCCGCGCCGACACCATTGCGGTATCTGTCGGGGCTCCCTACGGGAATTGGAGTCAGGAGGGCAGCTCCAGCACGAACCGTCTCCAACACCCTTGCCACCCGGCCAATTATCCTTTCCGGCATAAACGCCGACGGGAGGAACCATCGATGCGCTGGTCTCGCCAGATCCTGTTCGGAGACATCGATGCCATGTTCGCCTCAGCGGCGGTCCTGGCTGATCCCAGCCTTATAGGCAAACCGGTGGCGGTCGGAGGATCCTCCCCACGAGGCATTATCGCGTCGGCGAGTTACGAAGCCCGTGCGTTCGGCGTCCGCTCCGCCATGCCGACCGGCGAAGCTAAACGGCTCTGCTCTCAACTCATCCTCGTTCCTCCGGACAGACCTCTCTATCAACGGCTCCATGAACAGATGCAGGCTGTCATCAGCCGACTGCTCCCCGTCGTCGAATGGTCCAGCATCGACGAGTTTTATGCGGAGACCACGGACATGCAGTCGCTCTATCCCGATCCGTCACGCCTGGGCCGATGTGTGAAAGAGGCGATCTTCGAGGCAACGGGACTCCACTGTACCGTCGCGCTCGCCAGCGGAAAAACTGTGGCGAAGGTCGCAGCGGATGCTCACAAACCGGACGGGCTGGCAGTGATCGAGCCAGGAACCGAAGCAGCCTTTCTGGCAGTTCGTCCGGTGCGCGACTTGCCAGGCATCGGACCGAAATCCGCGGCGATGCTGCAGGGGCTCGGCATTCACTACATCGGCGACTTGCTCGACCCGCAGCATGAGCCATTTCTTCGGCGACAATGGGGCAACCGTCTGATCGCCTGGCAGGAGATAGCGTGGGGCATCGACCGCGATCCGGTCGTGGTCGATCGAGAGGCCAAAAGCCTCGGCCGTGAAACGACATTCGAGCAGGACTGCAACGACCTGGACGTTCTGGAGCTGACGATAAAAAGTTTTCTCGGCACCTTGACGCATGATCTGCGCCTGCAGGGCCTGGCGGCTGGATCCTTCACCGTCAAACTCAAAGACACAACGTTCCGGGTCACCACTCGGCAGCAACAGTTTCGGCAGCCACTTAATTACGATCCGGCCATGTGGCCGGTTATCCGATCGGCGCTTCACAGCCTGGCTATCCCCCGCACAGACTACCGGTTGGTCGGCCTATCGCTGTCCGGCCTCCTGCCTGCGGCTGAATCTCTCTTTGCGCAGCGCCAAACTCAAGCGGTCGCAGCCTTGGACGGATTGATCGAACGATATGGCAGTCGAATGGTGCGGCTCGGCGGAATTCCGGAAGAATAGACAGGATCAGCTAAAGACGGGAACTGTCAGACGGGCGGACGGAATTCAGAAAGGCTTCCACTTCCTGGATGACGACTCCCTGCTCCTCGGCAGATAACTTATCCCAATGTTGACGGAGCGGTTCAAAATAGCGCCGGATGGAGGTATAGAGACTGTAGGCTTTTCCGTTTCGCTCGTCTGGACTGTCGGCCATACTTACGTCCTTTCACACTCTCTTCGTCAGCCATAGTCTAGTCAATTCTCCATCGGCAGACAAGGGCCCAGCTGGCTATTTTTCTGGCCAGTGGCGGATGAGCCTCCTGTTGTCGCGGGGGCTCAATAGTTTTCAGCAGTCTCGTGAGTATGTTGGCGAGCTCCTGGGATTTGACCGGTTTCGAAATATACTCGCCCCTTCTAGCCTCCAGGCGCCATTTGCGATCGCCCTTCATCGAGTTGGCCGTCATGGGCTCTGGGCTGGCCCCTGATTCTGAAAAACCAGATCGTCAACAGGTGTGGGGAAGGAGCCAACAGGGAAACGGCCAGGCATTGATTCAGCCGCTGCATCCCCCTATGATGCTTCTCTCAACTGAGGAGAGGATTCTGATGCTGTCCAAGGTTAAACAACGCCAGGAGCTCGCCTCGCTGTTGCAGGCTCACCGACAAGCCGGCAAGCGCATTGTGTTTACAAACGGCTGCTTCGATCTCATGCATGTAGGCCATACCCGCTATCTCCAAGCCGCGAAAGACCTGGGCGACCTACTGGTCGTGGCAATCAACAGCGATGAGTCTGTCAAAAGTTTGAACAAGGGGCCGGATCGGCCGATCGTCCCGGACGCTCAGCGGGCTGAAGTGGTCGCGGCGCTCAGCTCTGTCGATTATATTATCCTGTTCAACGAACCGGATCCTCAGAGCCTAATTGCAACGCTACAGCCTGACATCCTCGTGAAAGGGGGAGATTGGGCGGTCGAACAGATCATCGGCCGCGAGATTGTCGAAGCGCGCGGCGGAGTCGTTCACACCATTCCCTTGGTCCCAGGCGTTTCTACTACAACACTTATCCAACGTATTCGCTCAACCTAGCAGGATGCTGAAACTGTCCGCCAGCTTCGTTCTCGGCTCATCGAAATCCTCAACGGACCCTCACGGGCACGCCTCCGGTTTCGACTCACCTCCGGCCTTGCAGACGAACTGTTTGAGCGTCCTGCTCCGCTATGCTCTTCTTGTATGATTCGATGTCCCTCCGCCCATCAAAAACTGCCATGAAGCACTAGCTCCGCTCTAGCCCGTACACCATGTCCGAAACGATCTCTTCAACATCAGCATCCCAATGGTTTGCGCCTGTCGCCGCGGCATTGACTGCCAAGGCAAGCCGTCCCTCTATCACCGGCTTGCACGGCTCCACTTCCGGCCTTGCCCTCACCACGCTCATGCAGCCTCAGTCGGGCAAACTGGGCAACCGGTCCTGGCTGATCGTCACGGGATCAGATGAAACAGCCGAGCGGCTCTTCGCTGATCTCCATTTCTTCCATGACCTCGTCGGTCTTTCGACGGCGCCCCTCGCTCTCTTCCCGAGATGGGAAACCCTACCCTACGAGGGCAGCGCCCCTCATGTCAGTCTGATCGCGCGCCGGATGAATACCCTGCATCACATCCGCACCGCACCCCAGACCTGTCTGGTCACCTCCATCGCAGCCCTGATGCAACGGCTATTGCCCGTCGAGGCTTTCACCGGAACCACCCTGCAATTTAAACGGGGCGGAACGATCGAGAGGGAGGTTCTCACTAGCAGGATCTTGCGTCTCGGCTACCGCCGGGTATCAGTGGTGGAAATCCCCGGGGAGTTCAGCATTCGGGGTGGCATTATGGATATCTTTTCAACGGCCTATGCCGAGCCGCTGCGTGTCGAATTTCTTGGGGAAACGATCGACTCGCTCCGCCTCTTCGATCCTGCCACACAAAAATCCACCGCGAAACTGGATCGAGCGGTAGTCCTGCCTGCGCGGGAATATCTACGGGCGGAAGATTCTTCGGATGCCCTCGTTCCCATTCCGGCTGATGCAGAATGGCGCGCCCCGGATCTCTATCCCACTATGGACAGCCTGTTCGATTATTTTACTGAACAGCCCCTACTCGTCCTGGATCAGCCTTCTGCCTTGACCGGATCCTGTGCAGCCCTCTGGAGCAAAATCGACGACGGCTACCTCCGCCACGCCGATCGGGAGACCACCGTCCCCTACCCGTCACCCGAACGTCTGTTTCTCTCTTGGCCGGAACTGACGGAACTTACACAGGGCTGGCCTACTCTCGCGCTGGAACCGCTCACCGAAAGCAATGCCTCCTGGAATCCGGTTCAAGCCTTTCCCGCCCAGGCCCCGGCCAGCGCCGGCCTCGGAGCCCGCGGAATGCCCTTCAGCCAGACCCTGACTATCATGGATCGCCTACGAGAGGACTGCCGCGTCGTCCTCGTTGCAAGGAGTCAGGGGCAAGTGGCTCGCTTACTGGCGCTCTTGCGCGAACACGATATGCCGGCGGTGAAATGGACCATGGAAACCTGGACCGCTTCAAGCAAAACGAAGGCCCCGTTTTACGTCTTACATGGCGATCTATCCGCTGGATTGCTCGCACCGGATTTACGTGTAGCCGTACTGACAGAAGAAGAACTGTTCGCCAAAGGCGCGCGCCACAAGCCGCAGGCCAAGAGCAAAGCGGCAACCTTCCTCTCCTCCCTGGAAGATCTCAACGTGGGCGACTATGTCGTCCATATCCAACATGGCATTGCCCGCTATCAAGGGCTGAAACGCCTCTCCGTGCAGGACTTCGAAAGCGATTACTTGATTCTGGAATTCGCTGGCGGCGATAAGCTCTACGTGCCGCTGGAGAAGCTCAGCCATGTGCAGCGCTATAGCGGAGCGGAGGGCCTTGGGCCCCGCTTAGAACGGTTGGGCAGCACCAGCTGGGCCAAAACGACCGCGCGCGTCAAAAAAGACATCGAGGAAATGGCTCACGAGCTCGTTGACCTCTATGCCAACCGCGAGCTCGTGACGCGCAATGCCTACGGCTTCGACAGCACCATGTACCACGAGTTCGAGGCCGCCTTTGAATACGAAGAAACGGAAGATCAACTCAAAGCGATCGAAGACATTACCCGCGACATGGAGTCCAATAAGCCGATGGACCGCCTCGTCGGCGGCGACGTGGGGTACGGAAAAACGGAAGTGGCCATGCGAGCCGCTTTCAAGGCAGTGGAAGCCAATCGCCAGGTGGCGGTACTCGTCCCCACGACTCTCTTGGCCCACCAACATTACGATAACTTCTCAGAACGGTTCGCGCCCTTCCCGGCGCGCGTGGCCCTCCTCTCCCGCTTCCAATCACCGAAAGAGGCCAAGGCCATTCTCAAAGATGTGGCATCCGGGGAGGTCGATGTGGTCATCGGGACCCACCGCCTCATCCAGAAGGATGTGGTCTTCCGAGACCTGGGGCTCGTGATCATCGACGAGGAACAGTGGTTCGGGGTCAAACATAAGGAACGATTAAAACAACTCCGCACGCAAATCGATGTTTTGACCCTCACCGCCACTCCGATTCCCCGGACCTTGCAAATGGCCATGGCCAGCGTACGAGATCTCTCGATCATCGAAACGCCTCCGGCCGGCCGCCTCGCCATTCGCACCCAGGTCGTCCGATCCAGCGACAAACTGGTCCGGGAAGCGATCTTGCGTGAGCTCGGGCGGGGCGGGCAGGTCTACTTCGTCCATAACCGGGTTGAAACGATGGAGAAGACGGGCGCCTGGCTCCACCAATTGGTGGCGGATGCGCGCATCGTGATGGCCCATGGGCAGATGAACGCCAAACCACTCGAAGCAGTCATGCTCAAATTCTTTCGCCGGGAGGCGGATGTTCTGATCGCCTCGGCCATTATTCAATCGGGCATCGATGTCCCCACGGCCAACACCATCATTATCAATCGCGCCGACATGTTCGGCCTCGCACAGTTGTACCAGCTGCGCGGGCGCGTGGGCCGAAGCGGCGATCAAGCCTACGCCTACTTCCTGGTGCCCGACGAGGGGCAACTGAGCGAAGATGCCCGGAAGCGCCTCACGGCCATTCAGCAATTCACCGAACTGGGATCCGGATTCCGCATCGCTGCGGCCGACATGGAAATCCGCGGCGCCGGCAACCTCCTGGGAAAACAGCAATCAGGACATATCGCTGCGATCGGACTCGATCTCTACATGCAGATGGTGGAACAGGCCGTCCAGCGCCTCAAGGGCCAGGTGGTGGAAGAAGAACCGGAGCCGGTGCTCCGGCTCAATATCTCCGCCTTCATCCCGGATGAATATATTGCCGATCCCCACCAACGTCTCTCGTTTTATAAACGCCTCTCCTCCTGCGCCCAAGTGGGCGACCTCGCCTTGCTGCATGGCGAAATGCAGGACCGGTACGGGATGGCTCCGGAGTCCGTCGAACGGCTGTTCGAGGTCATGCAAGTGCGGCTTCAGGCTAAGGCCTTGCGCCTGGCGGCCATCGAGCTCAAAACTCACTCCGTCGTCGTCACGCTCGACGCCAAGAGCCGGGTTGCCAGTCACGCGATTCACAAACTGATGGACCGGTACAAGAAGCGAATTTGCTTCCTGTCCCCCCTCGCATTTGAACTCCAAATGCCGCATCAGGACTGGCCTTCCATCTTTCAAGAACTCACCGCAACCTTGCAAAGCCTGGGAGTCTGTGATACCAACACGGCGATGTCCCCGCACTCATCTCACTAACAACGTTTCACGTACCTATGACTATGACTCGACCATTTAACGCTTCCAGAAACTTCGGCACCCTCTGTTCTCTCGCCATGCTGTCCTGCGTCATCGGAGGTAGCCTCCTATCGTTCACCGGCTGTACGCCACCGCCGGAAGAAGGCGTGGTTGCCCTCGTCAACGGCCGGCAGATCACGCAGAGCGAATTCGAATCCCGCTGGGAAAAAATATCCGACGCCACTAGGTCCCGGTACCAGAAGGAAGGGGGGAAACGCCGTTTTCTCGACGAGCTCATCACCCGCGAACTACTAATGCAGGAAGCCCGCAAACAAGGTATCGATCAGAACGACACCGTCCGGGATCAGACCCAGCGCTATCGGGAACAGTTGATTCTCGACGAGCTTCTCAGGAGCCTGGTCAAAACCAAGATCGACCTCTCAGACGAAGAACTAGACGCCTTTTACGCGAAGCATGCCCACGAGCTCCTGACCACCTTCAAGGTGCGAGTGTCCCAAATGCTCCTCCCCGGCCTTCCCGCTGCGAAGGATGTCGAGGCGCACATCAACCGGGGCGGAGACTTTGCGAAATTTGCCCGGCGCTATTCCCTCGACATCAAAACAAAACTCACGGGGGGAGATCTCGGCCCCTACCACAAAAATTTAGTCATCCCAGAGGTCGACGCGGTCCTGCAAACCCTCAAGCCTGGAACGGTCAGTGCCCCGATCAAAACGGCGGCCGGCTATTACCTCGTCATGGTCACGGCCCTCGACACAGAAATAATCCAGGCGGATTCAGCCATCCGGGAGCGCCTCCGGCAGGAACTGCTCAACGAAAAACGCCGAAAACAGTTTGACGACGTGCTCATAGACATCCGAACGAAAGCCACCATCCGCCTGGCCGATGCCTCCCGCTATGTCGCTGCCGACATCGGGACCCGCTGATCCTGCGGCTGACAACCTCTAACTGACCCTCCTCAAGCCATCCGCAATTCGTGTACAATCTCTCGAACCTTCATCGGCAGCCAGGCGCGAGACTCAAAGCCATGATCATGCACCGTCCCGTTATCACGATGCCTCCATCCCGATTGCAACGTGCGGTCCTTTTCGCGCTGGCGCTGCTCGCGCCAGCCTCTCTGCTTTCAGCCGGGCAGGTGCAAGACCGGATCGTCGCAATCGTCAACTCGGACCTCATCATGCACTCTGATATGAAACGGGAACTGGCCCCTGGACGGGAACAAATTCAAAAAGAATATCGCGGCGAGGCCCTCGCGCATCGACTCAGAACGGTGGAATACATGGCGCTGACCTCGATGATCGAGCGCAAACTCCAGCTCCAGGAAGCCAAGGCCAAAGGGATCGAAGTCTCAGGCCAGGAGGTCCAGAAGACGCTTCAGCAGATGAAGCAGCAGGGGGAAACGATCGATGAGACGAATCCGGCCAACCTCAAAAATATCCAGGAACAGCTGATCCTGCTCAAAGTCGTCGACAAGGAAGTGCGAAGCGGGGTCATGGTCGCGGACTCCGACATCAAACGCTACTTCCAGGGACACCATGATCGGTTTGCGCTCCCGGAGGAATATACCCTCAGCCAGATTCTCCTCAAGCCCCGGTCCCCTGACGATACGTTCAACGCCAAAGCCAAAGCGGCAGACATCACGGCCCTGCTCAAACGAGGGGAGCCCTTCGAAGATCTTGCATTACAATTTTCCGACGGGCCGAATGCCTCACGAGGAGGGCGCCTGGGATTAGTACGGCAGGGAGAACTCTTGCCCGGCATCGAACGGGCCATCGCGAAGCTCGTGCCAGGCGGCATCTCGGATACGATCGAAACCTCAGAGGGATTCCATATCGTGCGCCTAGAGGACAAACAGCCCAAACAATTTCGGTCGTACGAGGCAGTTCGCGCGGAGATCCAGGGGCTCGTCTTTCAGCAGAAAAGCGAAGACGTCTTTCAGGCTTGGCTGGAAGAGCTCAAAAATAAGGCCTATATCGAGATCAAGTTCGAATCCGCTCTTTCAGGGCCGCCCACAACCGATCCCGCCCCTCGCCCGTCGTCGACGAGTAAGGAATAGCCTCCTCGGTCAATCCCAACCCTTCATGCAGCCGGCGCAGCGCCTTGATACGCTCGCTCATTTTGAGCTTATCGACTTTTGTCGCCACTACGATAGGCGGACGTCCGACGGACAACAACCAGGCGATCGTCTCCCGGTCCTGTTCGCTCACCACCCGGCTTTCCACCAGAACCACCACCGCGCGCAATTGCTCGCTGCCGTCGAGATACTGTTCGATCAACGGCGCCCATTCAGCCCGCAGCGATTTCGAGACCCTCGCATAGCCATAACCGGGCAAATCGACCAACACGAATCGACCCAATCCTGGGTCGTCGCTAGTGATCCGAAAAAGATTGACCAGACGGGTCTTGCCAGGCGTGCGACTGACTTTGGCTAGCCCCCTGCGCTGCAAAAGCGAATTGATCAGCGAGGACTTGCCAACGTTCGACCGCCCGATGAAGGCGACTTCCGAAAGATCCCCTTGCAGAAACTGTTCTGGTCCGGCACAACTTCTGATAAACTCTGCCGTGAGAATTTTCATGCCCTACCAATTTACCGATCAGACGCCATGTTAATAACGCGACCACACATCATCTCTGTGATACGCAGCCTCTAATGCGGAAGTCAACCACCCACTCCCGCTCCAGAGTGAAGGCCTTCTTGATCATCGGCCTCGGCCTCCCGATCGGTGCACTCCTCTTCGTGTGGCTGCTCACCATGCCAGACGTCTCGTCCGTGCGCAGGACCAATCCGCCCGTGACAGCCCTGATGAGTGCGCGCCAAGCCCAGGCCGAGGCGCAGGGTCTCACGGTCGGGCGCCATTGGATCTGGGTGCCTCTCGCACGGATCTCCCCGCACCTCCGGCAGGCGGTCGTGGCGGCGGAAGACGCCTCATTCTTCACGCATGAAGGATTCGACTGGGAAGGCATTAAAGAAGCGGCCAAGTACAACCTTGAGGCGGGCGAACTGAAGCGGGGCGGAAGCACCATTACCCAGCAGCTGGCCAAAAATATTTATCTCTCGTCAGAACGGTCCCTGTTTCGAAAAGCACGGGAAGCCCTGATCGCGCGCGCGCTCGAACATCAACTCACCAAGGCGCGGATCCTTGAGCTCTATCTCAACGTCGCGGAATGGGGGGAGGGCGTCTACGGTGCTGAAGCGGCGGCCCGCCATCACTTCCAAAAGTCCTCACAAGACCTGACCGCCGATGAGGGAGCCTGGCTGGCTGCTATCTTGCCTTCGCCGCGTCGATACGATCCGGTCAAAAAAACCATGGCTCTGACTCGTAGGCATGATCACATCCTAAGCCTGATCACTCGGAAGCACAGCCATCCAGCTCCGTAAAGCCTCAGCGATCTCCCTGCCCCAGTCGTACGGAAGGCCTCGGTCAAGCGAATCTTTTATGAAAATTTCCCTCGAACTTTCGGAGAGCCGATCCCGTTCCACCAGCCTGCTGCCATGTAAGGCGTCACATGCCTGATGGCAGATCGCCCGTCCGGCGAGAGGACGAGCGCTCCGGCAGACCCCTTGATCCGAGACACCAACAGACGCAATACCTGTCGGGCGGCAACCGTTGGGCTGGCGCCTGTCGCCAGACGATCACATATGGTCTTAGCGAGCACAAGGCGGATGATGCCTTCGCCAATGCCGGTCATCGATACAGCGCCGCTCTGATTATCGGCATAGACACCGCAGCCGATGAGAGGGCTGTCGCCCACCCGCCCAGGCAACATCGAATCGACGCCCCCGGTCGAAGCTCCTGCCGCCACTGTCCCGGCCCGATCCAACGCAACCGCGCCGACGGTCCCATGCTGGTTCTTCTCCATCCGCTGAGATTTCACCATTGCACGATAGAGCTCCATCGTCTGCGCGACAGCCATCGAGGCGGGCGACCGACCGGCACTCCGGCGAAGCGCGCGCCCCTTCGAGAGAGGTACGAGTTTGTAGTACTGCGCAAACGCCGTGGCCGGTGGGCCGGCAAGCAAGACATGGTTTGTGGCTTCCATGACCAGGCGGGCTGCCGTAATCGGATGCCGGATCCCTTCGATCGACGCGATGGCGCCGGCTTTGAGGTGGGCCCCTTCCATGATCGAAGCGTCCATCCGTTGCACCCCGTCCAACTGGCGATTCGCTCCCTCCCCCGCATTGAACAGCCCGGATTGTTCCAGGAGGCCGATCGTACATTCGACGGCAATGGCGGCAGGACCTCCCTGTTCAAGGATGGCATAGCCGATGACGAGGGCATCGGACAGACAGGTAGCCTGCGCCGGCGTCATTCGTTTGCGGCCCGCGCCTCCGTGGGCAAGAATGAGAGGAAAGGACTTGGTCAATTGAGGAGAAGGTCCCGAACCTGCGGATGCGCCGGATCTCTCATTCGGTCCAAATCAGACCGCACGAACCCCAACCCGGTGACACAAAGTTCGAAGTTGTCGGAGAGTATCCGAAACAGAGGCATTTCTTCCCCTGACGGGTTGTCCTCTATTTGCGCGACAATCCCGTAGGAGCGCTTACCTGTCTTCATATAGTCCACGAGAAAATCCTTATGGTAGATCAACCCGCTCGTCTTGAGTCGGCGCAAATATTCCGAGAAGAGTCCCGCCATGAAAAGCGTGAAATCGCCGATGTGCTGATGCACGTCTCGCTCACGCTCCATGGACTGGGCCCCCAGCAAGACTTCCGATTCAAACAAAAAATCCACCACTGTATCGACTGGCCGGTCTTCCTGGTTTCTGATTTTATAGAGCTGATCGGTATGGGTAAGGTCGACAAGCAGGTTGGCGACGTAGCTGGTGACGTTGGGGTCGGGCCACCCGAGATGCTCCGTAAAGCTCTTCTCGGTCAGGGCGCCGAACAACTGACGAAGCGGATGCCGTGGCGAAACTTGCGTTCCCACTTCCACCTCTCGCATCTTCGAAAACGTTTCACCGCAATATAGCAGATCTTGGTCTATCTGACGATAGCGGCCCCCCCCTGATCCTTCTATCGATCTTCGCGCGGCAGACTTGAGCATCGCCCAATTTTTGCCCGTTTCAGCTGCGCCAGAGTGCCTTCGATGGTGAGCAGTTTTCGTTTCGTGGGCAAGCCGCCGGAGAATCCTCCGAGCGACTGATCCTGCGCCACAATTCGATGACAAGGAACCAGGATCGGCATTGGATTCGCCCCCACGGCATTGCCGACAGCGCGGGCATACTGCCTGCCCCCTACGCGGAGGGCCACCCATTGATAGGACCGCAGCTGGCCATGGGAGATGTCACAAAGCGTCCGCCAGACCTTCCGCTGAAAACTCGTCCCTCGTGAAAGGTCCAGCGGCAAATCAAACGATATGCGTGTTCCCTCCAGATAATCAGTCAGCTGCGTCAGCGCCTTTCGTAATCGCGGAGAAGCCTGGCCTTCTGACAGTTCGATCGAGCCAGGCTGTAACTCGGCCAGCACGGCCCGACGCGAAGCCTTCGGCAATACCAGGGCATCGATCCCCTTCGCCGTTTCTGACAGGGCCATCCAGCCCCACCGTGACTTGAAGATAATCGCCTGGCTCATTAGACCTCAGTGGCCAATGACTCGACCTAATTTTTTTCGCACCATGCCCCAAACCAAACCAAGTTCTTCGGACTGCAACAAGGCATGGACGCCCAGATAGCCGCTCACGCTCAATCCAATGGCAACAAAGAGCAGGACCGATTTCTCCGTCCATTCACCTGGCTGCACCCAGATCTGCGCCGCCGCCACCCAGGCACAAACCAGAACCAACGGCACGGAGGCTAACAGCACGCGCAGCGACGACCGTCCAACGGAGCCCCACGCGATGCCTCCCAACCGGCGGTGCAATGCCGCGACCAGGATGCCCCCATTTACCATCGCCGCCAAGGCTGTGGCCAAGGCCAGGCCTGCCGCGCCAAGCGAAGACATCAGCAGCAGCGCGAAGACGAGATTGGAGACCACGGCAATCACTGCGGAGATAGCCGGCGTGCGCGTGTCTTGCAGCGAGTAGAACGCCGAGACGATGATGCGAACGCCGCCGAAGGCCCAGAGGCCAACGGCGTAACAAAGCACCGCCAATGACGTCTCGGCTGTATCGTGCGAGGTAAAGGTCCCATGCTCGAAGAAGAGGTGGACGATCGGCTGGCGCAGGAGGATTAGGCCCAACATCGCTGGAAAAATGATAAAGACGATCATGCGCAGGCCGAAGCCCACCGTCGTCCGCAATTCGTCTCGGGCTCCGCGCGCCGCCTGCGCCGAGAAAGTCGGCAAAATGGCCGTGGCCAATGCCACGCCGAAAATCCCGAGCGGGAACTGAATCAACCTCATGCCGTAAAAAAGATAGGTCGGCCCGCCCGCAAAAAATGAGGCGAGGATCGTGCTCACGGTAATGTTAATCTGCGTCACCGAAAGGCCGAGGAGCGACGGCACCATTAGCCGGCCGATCCTTCTCACGCCAGGATGGCGCGGCGCGAATCGAAATCCGAACAACATACCCCGCCGCCTCAAACCAGGGAGCTGCATGGCAAACTGCGCCATTCCTCCCGCCACGACCCCGATGGCCACGCCAAGAATCGGCTCCGACATCACGGGCGACAAGAAAAATGCACAACCGATGATCACGACATTAAAGAACACCGGCGAAAAAGCCGGCGCCGCAAAGGCTCGCATAGAATTCAGAATGCCCATTGCCAGCGCGGCCAGGCTGATAAAGATGAGATAGGGGAACATGATCTGCGTGAGCAACGTCGTCATGCCCAGCTTCACCGGGTCGTCGTGAAATCCCGGCGCCAGAAGCCACACGATTCCCGCTGCCGCAATAATGCCCAAAATCGTGATGCCGGTCACGATCGTGAGTAATGTGGTGAAAAGGGCGCTCGCCAGCTCCCAAGCGTCGCGCTTCGATTTGAGCCCTTGATATTCTGTGAAAACAGGAATGAAGGCGGAGGACATCGACCCTTCTGCAAATAATTCTCGCAGCAAATTCGGGACGCGATAGGCGACGAAGAAGGCATCGGCCGCGGGCGTTGCGCCGAAGAGTCCTGCCAGCAACATATCGCGGATGAATCCGAGGATACGGCTGCAAAACGTGGCCAAGCCGATCAAGCCGGCCGCTTTGACCACCGAGCGAGTCTCGTCCTGCACGTTCGCGGGAGCTGGAGCCACAACAGTAGGATCAGCCATGGGTAGTGATTCTAGCGGAACCACGTCGGGCAGTCTATCAAACCGAATATTGACGGCTCGTAGGGGTCCTCCTCGATGTGCCTGCCCGGTCTTTAGCGCAGAATGATGCTCGTGCTATCATAGCAATTGCCATTATGATCCGAAGGTAGAACGTCCAATGTCGCTTGAACTTTCTTCACATTTGCCCGGCGGATTTCAAATCCGACACCGCCTCCTCGGCATCTACCAGGGGAACGCGATCGAGCTGGCTTTTTGGCACCCCTCATCCGGGATGCCGGAGCATGGCCTCTGTCGGTTCACCACAAAGGAGAAGGCCGAATCCTATCGCGCCTATCTCTGCTCTCTCTCCTGCCCAGAACCGCTCGATGAGCAAGACCTCGCCATTGAACCCTACGACCTCGCCACCCACGAAGAGTTGATCAACGAACACCCACTACACTCAGCCTGGGAAACTCCCCTATAGCAGAAATGCACATTCGGGGGGCTTAAGCGGCAACAGGGGTGTTGAACGAGGATGTATTTGAAGGATCGACGTGGGTCTGGACAAACACTAGCAGGCATTTATTCTCTTGAGCGCCTCGCAAAAACTTGAACCCGATGCCTCGAGCGCTGACAGAGAGAACGATTGGGGAGGAGACTACAAAACACCTTCTTTCTCGCACCGTGGGCAACTTAGGGTATGACCCGTCTTCCACTGCCCTCTCGTTCCCCTGCTCGAACCGACCGACGGACCGAACTCGTTCCTCTCCACGGATAGACAATCGCCTTCTTGCTGCCAAGAAAATGAAAATTCCCTGCACACCCTTTGTGAAAATAAACCGATTACTCATCGGCGAGCCTCGCCATCAGCGCGCATACTTACAGAAACAGCCTTGCCCGCAAGCCATCCGGTGGCCCAGGCCCATTGAAAGTTAAATCCCCCGATGCGGCCGTCGCAGTCGAGCATTTCTCCCACCAGATAGAGGCCGGGCACGAGTTTCGACTCCATCGTGCGAAAGTTAATTTCCTCCAGTGGCACCCCACCCGCCGTGACTTCCGCGTAGTTCCATCCCCGATCCTGTTGCACGGGAAGCCGGAACTTTGTGAGCGCCACCAACAGCCGGTCCCGATCCTTTCTCGGCAGTTGGGCCATGGCCGTCTGTCCGCTAATCCCCAGATATCGACAGAGGGATTCGGCAAATCGCTCCGTAACCAAATGCGCTAGGGTCTTGGTCAACGAGCGGCGAGGCGACCCTGCTGCTTGCTCCATGAACCACTGACGGGCTGCCTCCTGGGTCAGGGCCGGCAGAAAGTTCACGCACAGATCAACCGGCTCGCCTTCTTCATGAGCCCTCGTCCAAAAGCGGCTGGCATCCATAACAACGGGACCACTGATCCCAAAATGAGTCCAGAGCAAACTGCCCGTCCGCCGATCCACAGTCTGGCCCTGTACCGTCGTCGTCAGCTCCACTTCCTGTGAAATGCCTGAGAGATCTTTGTGAAACATAGTCTCGTCCAGTACTAAGGGGGTGAGGGCCGGAGCGGTGGCCTGCACGTGATGGCCCAGGCGGCGAGCCAACTCATAGCCGAACCCGTCACTGCCCGTTTTCGGAAGCGAGCGACCGCCGGTGGCCAGAATGATTTTCTTCGTCTGCGTGATTCCATGGGTATGATAAATAAGGCGATCACCCTCTGGGCCGGCGAGACAAGCAACCTCTGCCACTCGATGGTGAGGGCGGATGACCACACCTAGTTCCTGACAGCGATTGACGAGCGCCGTTAAAACTGTCCGCGCCTTGTCGGTCGCGGGGAAAAGCTTGCCGGTTTCTTCGCACTTGAGATCCACACCTAACGAAGCGAACCAGTCAATCGTGGCCTGAACCGGAAAGGCGGCTAAGACATTCTTGATGATATGGCGATTACCGAAGAAGTCGGTAGCGGTCACAACATCATGCGTGACATTGCAGCGTCCGCCACCGGAGACGAGGATCTTGGCGCCGAGGGTCTTGGCCCCGTCGAGCAGCACGATCCTCAACGAAATCCCTTCTTTCGCGGCGGCCTCTGCTGTGAAAATCGAGGCAGCGAGCCCTGCGGCCCCTGCACCAATCACTGCAACATCATGTCTGTCATTACCTATCGACATTAGAGAGTTTTAACTGCCAGTTAACGCCCTATTAATCTTGCAATGCTATAGTTCGTCCACTAAAGGTGACCAATAACGCGGCAATATATGACAGCAAGGGGGCGCAGCGTGATCTGTCAAAAATGCAGCGGACTGATGGTGAAGGAATCGCGACCGGATTTCTCGCAAGACGTGGCCGTGCTCCGCTGTATCAATTGCGGCCTGGTCATTGATCCGTTGATTGCGCAGAATCTCGCAGCCCTATCACGCGCGAAACAGCTGACCATCAATGCGGCTTGATGGTTCGCTTGAAGTCATGAACCAGTTCGGTCGGGGCGGGCAGCTTGCCGAACCGATCGAACGGGGGCAGTTGTGGACGTCGCGCTCGCGGTTAGATCGAAAACTCCGCCCATAAGAATGTATGGTCCGAGGGGTCTTTCGCTCGCCGCGGCTCGGCGTCCATCTCTACCCTGACACAACCCTCGACTAGCGGGGCCGTCGCCAGAATATGGTCGATGCGCCAGCCGCGATTTGCTTCCAACGCCGCCGGCGACCGATAATCCCAAAACGTATATTGCTGCCGATCCGGATAGAGCTTCACGAACACATCCTGAAATCCCCAGGCCAACGTCTTCTCATAGGCCCGCCGCGCATCTTCGTGATAGCAGACATGCTTGAGATGCTTCTCGGGGCTGTGCACATCCATCGGCCGTGGCGCCACGTTCATATCCCCGCACCAGATGGCTGGCTTGTCCGGCGATAAATGTTTCTCAAAGTACTTACGAAGCCGATCGTACCAGCCAAGTTTGTACTGATACTTAGAGGAATCGATCTCGAAACCCTGCGGCACGTAGGTATTGACGATGGGAATCCCCTTGATCACCACGCGCAAGAGGCGCGCGTCCTCCGAATCGCCTCCGTCATCGAACCCGTACGCCACCGCCTCCGGTTTCTCCCGGCTCAAGATCGCCACACCGTTGTATGACTTCATGCCCCGGTAGGTGACTTCGTACCCTGACTCAGCCAAGGCCAGAAGCGGAAACTCGCTGTCCTGGACTTTAGTTTCCTGAAGGCAGAGCACATCGGGCTTCTGCCGAGCCAGCCAATCGAGCACAATGGGTAAACGTTTGCGGAGCGAATTGACGTTAAACGTCGCGATTTTCATAGAGCATCCTACAGTCAATCAGGCTGCGCATCCTAGCAAAAAGCCTGCAGGGCAACAAAGCAGAGGAGGAGCAGCTCCACATAAAACGGCCCTCGGAAAGGAAAACCTCCCGAGGGCCATGGGCACAACTGCTCGACCTTAGTGCCCTGCTGCAGGAGCCGGGGCTGCAGCCGGGGTAACGGCAGGTGCTGGAGCCAATGGAGCCATGGCAGGGGCTTCTGCTTTCTGCGCCTGCGTCTTACCCTTCGTCGCATGGCGCTTGGCCTTCATCTGCTTTTTATTGCTCTTCTTCTTGCCCTTCGAATCGGATTTCCCCGACTCTTTTTCGGCTGCGACATCGGACTTCGTCGTCTCATCTTTGACTGCCTCATCGGCCATGACCAGCGAGCCGGCTCCGAATATGCACAATGTAGTCAAAGCGACAATGATCAACTTCTGCATGGAATGCCTCCTGGAAAATAATAGTGCGTACAGTTTTTTTCTGCAACGGGAGCTAATACCCCGCGCTCCTTTCCCCACTCTGTCAAGAACCGGTGAGGGGAAACCGCCGCCCAGCAACGACCTGAATGGATCTGACAAAAAAATCTGTCGCCCTGGCTCAAGGTTCCTCACGACCTGGCAAACCTCCTCTGCCATCCTCGCCCTTATCAGCATCGGCATCCGGCCGATCAGACTCCTCTACGGTAATTATGGCCCCTCCCCGGTCACGTCACTCCTCAGGGTCTGCAATCGCTGCAGCGCTTTTCTGGCCAAGCGATTCTCAGCCCCAACCAGCTCGCCCGCGTGCTCTAATCAATCTGCTGCGCGAAACGTAAATCGTAAAAAGTGGAAGGTTTCCGAGGAAGAGACATCGACGGTCCTTTGTTTCACTTTTTACATCTTACCTTTCACAATCCGTGAGAACGAATCTAGTGGGTCGTTTGAGCAGCCTGCTAATTGAATGCGGTGAGATAGCGGCGCAAGATAGCCTGTTCGATCCGCGAGCGGCCACGGTCCGGCGCCGGGAATCGCAGCACCAACTGGATCTGGCCTGTTTCTGATAGTTGGATGGTCACACGCGGCTCCGGCGAGGGAGCTTCGAGGAGATTCGTCTGTTCCAGCAGCTTCATGTCCCGGCCGGCCTTGTCTAGAAACGAAGAACATTCCGTCTTCGCCGCGTCCAGCAAATGTCCCTCTGCTTCCCGCCAGTCGTCTTTGTCCCCGAGCGGAACGACAAGAAGATAGAGCCCATATTCCTGACCTGAATTTTCCTTGATCAAAGTATTCGTGAACAACAGGCTGTTCGGAAAGACCGCAATGCGGCCGGTATAGAGATGCGACGCCTGGCCTGGCCCGACCTCAAGGAGCTTGGTCGCAAAGATGTCGTGATCCAAAACGACGCCGCGATACCCGGCGATTTGGATGAGGTCCCCCACCTCGTAAACTTTTCCTCCCACGCGCAATGCCGCCCCGCTCCAGCAGAGGAGGAGCTCCTTCGTTGCCAACACGAGCGCCGCGGCAAGCGCCACAAGAGACACGGCAAAGGCCTGGAGCTCGTGCGCCCAGATAACGACCAGCCCCACCAGCAATGCGAACAAAATGGTATTGCGGACCGAGACGACCCCTCGACGCTTCGCTTCCATCGAGAGGGCGGGATTCTTCGCGATCGCACGGACGATCAAGGTCCGCAAAATCAAAAGAGAGAGTAGCAGGAGGAGAGACTTGAGACTGTCGAGCACGACGGAGCTATCGATATCTGGCAACCAAGCAGGCATATGGGGCAAGACCTCGCTGGCTATTTCGCATTCAGCGTGTCACGGGTTCCCGGTACACACTCTTCCCGTTTCCACTGTGTCAAAATCTTCTGCTCATTGAACGTCAGGATATAACGGTAGCAATACAACATGGCCTTAGGGCCTTCGGCGCTACTCTTTCCCATTAAGGAGGCCGCTTGCTGCACCACGTCACCCAACTGAAACAATTTCACCGAGGTCAAATCTTTATCGCCGAGAGGCGCGCGATAGGTCCAGACGGAATCTCCTCCGAGCACCGGTGCCTTCGCCGTATGGGGCGGCCCAAGCCGCGCCAACACCTCGTCCTGCGTGAGTCGATCCACACCCTTTTTAAAATAGCCATCGCGCCAGGGGCCGTCGCAAGCCAGCAGGGCCCCTGCGACGATGACTAGCCAGCCGGTAGACAGGCACTGTCGTAATCGTCTCATGACTTGGGCTGATCCTTAATCTCTTGCATACGTTTCACGGAACAGTAGAGGGCGTAGCCTTGCGCCAACATGCCGGTGGTTAGCAAGCCCAACGCTGTCTGCAGCCACCGGGCTCCTGTCTCTTCTAACCCATAGGTCCCGACAACGAATCCCAGGGCAATTGCCACAATTCCCGCGAATCGCGCGATCATTCCGTTCATGCGCCAATTGATTGGGACCGGATTCTCCTGCATCGCCATACGGACACGCTACACTGGATCACGCAACCGGTTCAACTCCGTGTCGCGCGAATATGTTTAGCACGCCGCTCCAACGAAGCCGCCTCGTCCGCTCGCCCGATTTTTCGCAGGACATTGGCCAGATCCTCTAGCGTCTTCGCCACTTCCGGATGGGACAGTCCCAGCGCCCGCTCCCGGATCGCCAAGGCTCGACGGTAGAGCGACTCCGCTTTCTCCGGATTCTGCTGCACCACATGCAACTGGGCCAGATTCACGAGGCTCAACGCCACGTCCGGATGGTCGAGGCCCAGAAGTTTTTCTTTGATGGCGAGAGCCCGCATCAGCAAAGGCTCCGCCTGGGCATATTGGCCGTACATGCGATGGAGGACGCCGAGGTTATTGAGCGTGGCTGCAACATCGGCGTGCAACTCTCCGTGCGCGGACTGGTAAATCTTCAGCGCCTGCAGATAGACCGGTTCCGCCTCCACATATTTCCCTTGGCCTGCATAGACCTGCGCCAGCTGTGACAGGCTGACCGCCACGCGCCGGTCTTCTAGGTCAAACTCCTCCGCTTTGCGCACCGCCACGAGGAACATCCGTTCCGCGTCGGCGTAATTGCCTTGCTCCACGGCCTGCTGCCCCGCCGTCATCGCCAACTCCCAGGTCTGTTGCTGGCACGCGGACCCTGCGAGAAGAAAAAGGCTGAGCGCGAGCATAAAGAAACTGTTCATCATGCCCCCAACTGTTCGACGATGGACTCTGCGGGATAGGTCACAATTTCCGCCAATGTAGGATGGTAATGCGGCATACGCACAAGGTCCGCCGCGGTCCCATGATAATACATGACCGCGATCAGTTCATGGATCAGTTCACCTGCCTCCGGGCCGACGATCTGCGCGCCTAGAAGCTCGCCCGTCCCTGGCGCACAGAGCAGTTTCACAAACCCGTGGGTCGCGCCGAGACAGAGAGACTTTCCGTGGTCGGCAAAGGGATAGGAGGCCGTTAGGTACGGAATCCCTCTATCGCGACAGAGGGATTCGTTCAGTCCCACGACGGCGACTTGAGGATCCGTAAAAACCACTTCGGCATCGAGACGGTGGTCGAGCTCTTTGACCGGCTCGTTCGAATGCATCGCATTACAGGCCGCGGTCTCGCCCTGCTCAATGGCGAGATGCACAATGGGCGAGATGTCATTCACGTCACCCACGGCATAGATATGGGCTTGTGACGTGCGCAGGGCCTCATCCACCACAATCCGACCTCCTTCGACTGCCACCTCCGCCAGATCGAGCTGCAGCCCTTCGATATTGGGCCGACGGCCCAGGGCCTGGAGAATCGCTTCGCCGACATACGGCTGCTCATGTCCGTCTTTCATCACCCGCAAAGTCTTCCCTATTGGATCATGCGTCACCCGTAGCAACTGCGCATCTGTAACGACAGCGATACCCTCGTCTAGTAAAGCAGTCTCCAGGGCGCGGCCGACAGCTTCATCCATTCCGGAAAGGAGCGTCCTGCTCCGTTGAAGGATCGTCACCCTCGTCCCGAGCCGCGAGAAAAACTGACCGAGCTCCAGCGCAACCGCCCCGCCACCCAGGACGATCAGGGAGTCCGGTTGGGTGCGGAGATCCAGAATCGTATCGCTGGTGAAATAGCCTGCTTGGGCCAATCCGGGAATCGACACGTCACTGGGCCGCGACCCCGTCGCAATGATGAATGAGCCGGCTGACAAGACCGTATCTCCAGCGATGATTTCGGTGGGAGACTGAAAGGCCGCCCGCGAGGGATAGAGCGTAAACTTCGGATCATGCAGCTGCTGAATACGGTAGTCCGCGAATTCGCGAACCAGCCGATTTTTTCGATCCACGATCGCTGACAGATCTGCCTGGACCGACACGGGAGAAAGCCCGAACTCCTTCGCCCGCCTCAAGAGGGCCGCCACTTCTGCGGAGCGGAGTATGGCCTTCGTCGGCATACAGCCGCGCAGAATACAAAGACCTCCCAGTGGACCCTGATCCACAATAGCCACGTCCGCCCCGGCATCGCGAGCAGTCCTGGCTGCGGCATAGCCAGCCGAGCCTCCTCCGATGACGATTATGTCATGTCTCTTCTTCATCGAATCCTAACCCTGGCATGGCACCCTTCATTCCCGTGACCACACAAGCGCTGGCAGGATACACGATGGGGCCGCCTGGCTGCTATCGGCACAAGGCCCTGTCTCTCTCCCAATCCAGGCCTCTTGTCCAGAATAATCGCGTAATAAGCCCTTCGAGCTTAAGTACGTACCATGAACCTCCGATAAAGGCGTTACGATTAACTATGCCCCTGATATCTACCGTCAATGCCATCGTCGAAACGCAGCCTGCGCGACCTGTGTCGCAGCGGGCGCCTGCGTCACGAAACGATGCAGACGTGCAACGGAACCCTTCGCACGAACAAAAACACCAGGAGGCCAACCCCGCGGCCCTGTCATTCCCTCGGCTGTTCTCATATAGTACAGAGTAGAAATGGAGACGAGATGGTCCAGCCTGGCCGCTATCGACATTACAAGAAGGGCCACGAGTACGAAGTACTCGGGGTGGCAAAGCATTCGGAAATGGAGACGGAGTTCGTCGTCTATCGCGCGCTTTACGGCGAACGAAGCCTGTGGATAAGGCCTCTGGCGATGTTTTTGGAAACTGTGACCGTCGAAGGTTTTCCGCGCCCACGATTCGAACGGCTCCCGGACGAATCAGCGAACTAAGCGCCATCTCCCTCCGCGCTCAACGCAAGATGGGCCGGAAAACCCACCATTGCGCGCTTCCAACGAGAGCCTGCTGAGGCCGCGCGGTGCGCGAGCACAGGGGACTCACCGGACCATCCTCCCGCTAGCGGACTTTTTGATGATCTTGCAGGCTGATCAATTTAGCCAGGTCCACTGCGCAAAACTCGCCGCCTGCCCTACCCTCTGCCCCTGCGCATCCACGACATTCCAGATCCTGGCGTTATCGACGAGAAAGCGATCTCCGGTCGAAGTAATTCTCACGCCTCTATAGTTATCGAGGTAGCCGCGGACTTTGGCCTGCTCCAACATCCATTCCCGTTCGGCTCGATTGATCGGTTCGGCGGTGAGCCGGGAGGGCGTTTGCACGAATTGATCCCAGGGCAGCTCCCACAGATCCAAGGCCATCTGGTTCCCATAGTTGAGCAAGGGATCCTCGTCCGCCCCGTGCGATACAACGACGAATGGGGAGAGAAAGAGGGCATGGGCCTGGCACAAAGGGTCGCCCGCTCGTTCAAGCAGTTCACGCCCGGTCCAGCGGCGAAAACTGTTGAGGACCAGTTTCGACCACTCAATGGCGGCAGAATCGGTCCAGGGCTGAGATCTCACAGGAAGCCCTCTGTGTAACCGAGGGGATAGGACCTCATACAGCTGCAGGCGATGGTACCACGTCCATCTGTTGAACGCAAAAATTATGGTGCCCGCTCTTGTACAGACCGGGGGAGGACTCTGTATAATGCAGATCATCCCGGAGGTGCCATCTGGGAGAGATCGATCATTGAGGATTTACCATGCCCGCGCAGACCCTATTTGATAAAATCTGGGAATCTCACATCGTCCGCGCAGAGCCGGACGGGACTACCCTGCTCTACATCGATCGCCAGCTCGTCCACGAAGTCACGTCGCCACAGGCGTTCGAGGGACTCAGACTCTCAGGCCGCAAGCCTCGCCGTCCCGGCGCCACCTTGGCGGTGCCGGACCACAACGTTCCGACCACCGACCGGTCCGTGGGCATCGCCGATCCCCTCAGTGCGATACAGATCAGGACGCTGGAGGAAAACTGCCGCGACTTCGACATCACCCTCTTCGGCATGAACGACATCCGCCAAGGCGTGGTGCATGTGATCGGGCCGGAACAGGGCTTTACCCTACCGGGCACGACCATTGTGTGCGGCGACTCCCATACCTCCACGCATGGGGCGTTCGGAGCCTTGGCCTTCGGC
>SXGU01152953.1_pt1 | contig 24455 bp, 12 predicted proteins | sample 3174531 | NCBI WGS metagenome assembly SXGU01 (sample SAMN11356863, study PRJNA531348) | freshwater metagenome | isolation source: freshwater sample F1-140 | place: China: Fuxian Lake, Yuxi | collected 2017-12-25
CCCCAGAGTTTCCGGACCTTCCAGCGCCCACGCATCCAGATGAACATGTACATGCAAGCGCCGATCACATGCGCGCCCGCAACACACCACCAGATGTCCGCAAGTGGGTACTTGGAGAACGCAGCGCGAAGAGCCTTCGCGGCGGCGCGATGCTCGATGTGATTTTCGCGGGCAGTGCATCGCGCAAAGCCGCCGGGATGGCGAGCGTCACGCTCACCTTCGAGAACCCGCTTCTTGACCGACCTCTCGCGGACAGTGAAGATCGCGTGGCGACCGAACTCGTCGCGCCTGCGCTTGTGGAGCAGGACGGCGACGGAGAGAGCGCCGAGGAAGATGCAAGTGAGAGCGTCGTCAATCGCGACCGCGTGAAGCATCGCGGTCTCGCGATCGACAGCGAGGTTGTCGAAGTCACCCGACGACTCGCAGCAGACGGGAAAAGCGACTACATCATCAATGGTCGACGGGCTCGCCTCAAGGACATTCGCGATCTCTTCCTCGACACCGGCATCGGCAACGATGCATACTCGATCATCGAGCAAGGCAAGGTCGAAGCGATGTTGGTCGCCAGCCCTGCCGAACGCCGGTCGATTCTTGAGGAAGCAGCAGGCGTTGCGAGATTTCGAGTTCGGAAGATTGAGGCGACCCGCAAACTCGACGCAGCCGAGCGAAACCTCTTGCAATTGCGCGAGCAACTCGCGTCCACAGAACGACGCCTCCGCATTGTGCGTGGTCAAGCAGAAAAGGCACGACGATTTCAAGAATTCGACAGCCGTCGCAGTGCGCTGCGGCGGGTTCTCTCGCTTGAGCAGTATCACGAATTGGTCGAGCGACTCAAAGGCCTTACGAGTGAACTTGCGAAGATCGAAACCGAGCGGCACGCGCTCTCAAGTGCACTCGCGCTTGCCGAAGAGAATCGGCAGGACGCGGAAGTCGTGCGCGCCGAGATTCAGCAGTGTTTGCACGCGCTTGAGCAGCGGCGCCTCGAACTTGTGGCCACCAGCGCGCAAGCGCGGCAACGCAGTGATTTCGCGCGTCGGACCTTGAGTGACTCGCGAACAGCGCTTGAGGAAGAACGCGCTCGGATGACAACCAGCGCTGCAGAGAACGCCAAACTTCAACAGGGCGTTGCGCATGCGGATGCGAATCTTGCGGAGTGCGCCGAAGCCGCGAAAGCCGCCGACGCGCAGACGCACACTTCCGGAGAGCGCCGCCGAGCCGCGGAGCAGACCGCACTTCTCGCCGATCAAGCTCATGCGCGCGCCAATGAAGCGGCGCTGCGACTTGATCGAGAGCGCGGGCAGTTCTCCACTCGACTCGCGGGTATCGAGGCGCGGGAGCGATCGCTCCATGAAGAGTACCTTCGGCTCGAGGCTCGTCTCGAACCATTCGCACAAGAACTCGACAGCTCGCGCGCGCAGCGGCTTCAGTTTGTCGTGCGCGGAACGGTGGCGCAGGATGAGATTGCGCTCGTGGCTGGCGAACTGGAACACCGCACAAGCGTGGCATCGAGCCTCAGCGTTTCGCACGCTGGCAAACTTCGTGAACTTGCGCAATTGCGCGACGACCGCACGGCCGTCGAGTCGCGTCGAAGAGTCCTCGATGAAATGTTGAAAGCGCACGAGGGCCTCGGGAGTGCGGTGCGTGGCGCGCTGGCGGATCGCGCGCGCTTTGGCGCCGTTGTCGGTGTCCTCTCGGATCTCGTGGAGGCGAGTCGCGCGGATGCCGAAATCGTCGAAGCCGCACTCGGCGACTTCCTCGAACTGCTCGTGGTGGAAGACGAGTCCGCGCTCGCAACCTGCGTCGAACAGGCTCGAAACGTGAAGGGCCGACTCGCATTCGTTGCCAATCAAGTGCGCGGAGGATCAGGGGCGTCGCCGCTTGCAAGCGTTGGGGCGGTCGACGGCGCGATTCCCCTTCTGCATTTCCTCGAAGTGCAGCCGAGTGCGCGCAATCTCGTTGAGCGGTTGTGTGCGCGAACCTTTGTCGCCACAGACGCCACGCAGGCATTCGCGCTCGCGTCCACCTCCCTTCACGGGTGTCGCATCGTGACGCGGACCGGTCTCGTCATCGATGAACACGGTCGATGCATCGCCAACGCCGCCGCTCGCTCCGAAGGAGCGGTCGGGGCCCTCGCTCGCCGCGCGGAATTGACCGAGTTGGTCGCACGCGGACGCGAACTTGCGCAAACCCTGAACGCCCACGAAGAAGAGGCGATTCGCCTCGAGATTGAGTCGAAGCAAGCACAGGACGAGGCGAAAGCACTCACGCTTCGCCTGCAAGAAGCGCGCCGGGCGCTGCTCGAAACGCAGCACGCGACGGAGCGACTCGATGGCATGATTCGCAGAATCGAGCGCGATCGGGAGTCCGCATCGAATGATTGCGACCTCCTGCTTGATCGACTTCGTGCCGGAGGCGAGGAGCGCGCCGAAGTGCTTGATCGACTCGAGAGCCTCGCGGCGGGTGTCGTGGAGGCGACTGGGCATGCGCGCGCGCTGCGCGCTGAAGGGGATGAGGCAAAGCGCTGCGCAAGCGAGGCTGCAGAGGCATTCTCGCAGGCGCGCGTACGCCAGACCGAAGCCGCTGGAAATCTCGAAGCAGCGCGACGAGAACGGCGACATCTTGAGGCGACGACCACCGAGCTCGAGCGGCAGGTCACACTTCTGCAGGATGGAATCAATCGCCGTTTGAGCGCGATCGAGCGCGCAGAGGCGCAGGCCGAAGAGGCGCAGACCGAGATTGAACGAACCGATGTCGCGCTCGTCGAGGTCGCGCGTGAATTTGCCACTGCAACGAGTTCGCTCGAGGGAGCGTCGAGTGCTGTGGCGGAGTGTGCGCACTTGCTCGAAGGAGCTCGGACCGAGGCATCTCGCGTCGAACGCAACGCGCATGCCGTGGAACTGTCCCGCCGCGAGCTCGAAGTTCGCCGTGAGACTCTTGAAGAGTCAACCCTCATGGAGACGCTCGTTGATCTCCCAATGCTCTACGCGGAGTATTCCGTGGAGCGCGCGCAGCCGGACTTTGTGCACATCGATCGGATCGAAGCGGGGAAGGAAGTCGAAATCCTCCGCGAGGAGATCCGTCGCCTTGGCAATGTGAATCTCGACGCGATCGAGGAGCTCACCCAACTTGAGGTGAAGAACGAGGAACTCGCGACGCAGCTCACCGACATCGATAGTGCTCGGACCCTTCTGCTCTCGCTTGTGGAGGAACTCGACCTCGCGAGTCGGAGCCGCTTTCAATCGACTTTCGAAACCGTTCGGGAGCACTTCGCTGGTCAGAACGGGATGTTCCGCCGGCTGTTCGGCGGAGGTTCGGCGGATCTGTATCTCGTGCCGCTTGAGTCTGGCGAGACCGACTGGCTCGAGAGTGGCATTGAGATTCGTGCGAAGCCGCCTGGCAAGGAGCCACGCCTCATTAGCCAGTTGAGCGGTGGCGAGAAGACGATGACGGCCGTGGCGCTGCTCATGTCGATCTTCCAGTCGAAGCCCAGCCCGTTCTGCATTCTGGATGAGGTGGACGCCGCGCTCGATGAGGCGAATGTGGAGCGATTCTGCAAGTCGCTCGAACCCTTCCTCGACAAGAGCCACTTCATCGTCATCACCCACCACAAGCGAACGATGCAGGCCTGTCATCAGCTGTATGGCATCACGATGCCGCAGCGCGGCGTGAGTCGTCGCGTGAGCGTTCGGTTTGATGAAGTCTCCGCCGATGGCCGTCTGTCCAAGGCTGCCGTTGAGCGCGCGGAGGCTGAGCCACAGGTTGATGCCGTTTCAACGAGTCCCTCCGCTGTGGTGGAACTTGAGGTGGCGCCGTTCTCCCTCGAACCAGAACCAACGCCCGCAGCGAGTCCGACGCGACGAGCATCGGATGCGCTCGCTTCCGCCTGGAACGACACTTGACAGCGCGCACGCGTAGGCGGGATGCATGAAAAACCCCGGCCTCGCATGCCGGATGGGCGTGACGAGACCGGGTTGGATGTGGCGGACGGAGTGGCGAACGATCAGTTCGTCGAGCACTTCTCGAAGAAGAGGATCTTGGGCTGATCGCTCGGAGCATTGCACTCGCTTCGATCAACGACCATAACGAAGCGGCTGTCGTCGATGACATGCTCTGACTTGGTGGCGTCCCACCTGCGCGTCACCGGGTCTTGCTTCACTTGTCGCACCTTCAAGTAAACGGTGAAGACATCGCTGCGCGTGGAGACCAGATTTGAAATCGCCTTGTAGGCTAGGGTCGCGTCCTCGGCATCGCCGAGCGGTTCATCCCAACGCACAGGCAAGTTGAGGAGCGCGGGGAAGCTCGCTTGCAGGGTGTCGAGCGGTGCGAATCGCGCCTTGGGTGCCGCTCGATCGATCGAGAATCGGTAGCCCGGAACCTGTTGGATCGCGAGGTTGAGGAACTCCCCCGGATCGATGCTATTGCTGTTCGGGTCGTAGGTGAGGTCGTAAGGATCAAGGGCGAAGAACTGCGAGCTGTAGCTTTGGCGAATACTGAGATCACCCATCGCAACAGTGGGATCAGTCAACGCAGTTCGCCGCATGAGCAGCAATTCGGAGGACGAAGCAAACCCCTTCTCCGCGCGCATGCCTGGGTAGAAACGATTCGCGCCTGGCACCATCGCCACTGGGCCGCCTGCGACATTGTCGACCTCATCCTGCGTCAAGCCACGATCGGAGTAGCTTGGCATTTCCGCGGCAGCCATCGTCGAAGGACGGATGACATCGGTAATGAAAGGGTTGCCCGAGTTGTCGGTCGAAACCGTGCCCTCGCGGTACTTGATCATCGCATCAGGAATGCGGTTGTAGACCCACGGGAGTGTGGGATTCGTGAGGTCATACTTCGGCAAGCGCGTCATCAACGGCAATGCGCGCAGAACTTCAATCGGAGCAGTGTTGATATTGACAAGGCCTGGAGTCTTAGTCCCCATGTAGTCGCCAGCGAGCGCGAATCGTCGGCGCTCAAGCCACGCATCGTCCACGGCATCGCGATCATTATCGCCGTCACGATCGAGCGTGCCGCGACCAAATCCATCGCACGCCAACGCATCCATCCAACTCAGCCCCATCGGAAGCGCAGGTTGCCCCGCGACGAACGAGAGATCATTCTCTGCCGGAGCGTTTGGTGGTGTATCGGGGTAGTACCAGCGTGCGCCGAGAACGGGCGTTCCTGGGTCGTAGGTGACGAGGTTCCCGGCGAGGTCAAAGATGCTCTGCTCGCCTGGGGCTCGCGCATGGAGGCGATTCACAAACGGCCCCTTCCCTGCGGGGAAATCGCTTGCGGGGTCCGCGTTCAACATGATTTCAGAAAAAGTCGCAACGCAAGTTGGGCTTGCGCCGGGGTTCTCGTACACATGCCCCCAAAGGAACACATCGAGTACCTCGCCAACCTGCTCGAAGTCATCGTCTTTCTGCGTGAGTTGGAGGGCGTTTCGCAAAGAGGCATAACGCTCTGCACCAGGCGCGATCGCGTTGTCGAGCCATCGAAGCCAATCTTGACTGCTCGAACCCTTGTTGCCGACGACGACATCGTAGTTGGCGCCGTTGTAGGTGATTCGCGAGTGCCCGATGCCATTCGAACTTGAAGGAATCACGGCACCGAGTGTCTCTGCATTTCGCAGGAACGGAAGCGGGCCGCTCCCGTCCATGTACACCGCGTCATGGACCGCGTTGGGCTGTGGATTGGTGCAATCCTCTTCCGCAGTCACAGTCTGCATGGAAAAGAAAACTGGTTTCGCGCGAAGGTTTCGGCCAAAGATGTCCATAAAGGTCGTGCGAGGCCAAAGACTTCTCTTGGGTCCACTTCCGGAACCATTGTTGTTGTCTGGATCATCCGCGGCAACCAACGACATCGCGTCACCGACAAAATCTACGTCACCGCCGTCAATGATGCCATCCCACGGACGGCCAACGACGCTGCCACCAGCCGAGACGGATCCGGAGCGGATTGGCTGCGAGTGCGTGGAGAAAACGAAGCGAGGGTTGATCTCCCAACTATCCACATCGCGGGAGCAAATCGAAGTCGCGTTGGCCGTCGAGGCAAGCGACGCCCATTGACCAGTAGATGGATCACGAACCCAACTTTGCGGATCCCACATCCAAGGTCGCGCGCATCGCGCGTAGGTCATGAAGAGGTCATTGGCGCCAAGTCGAATGCCGTCAACTTCCTTCTCTGCCATGCGGCACTTGTACTTCTTCGCGGGTGGTTGCAGTTGCGGATCATTGAACAGTCGACGCACCTCCGTGCGGAAGCTCTCTTCGTCGCCGGAAACATCATTCTCCAGTCGATCAACCACCATGCGCACGACGCCGCCCGGCGTTGCAACGCGCCGAATGAGCACCACCGGCTCCGTCGTATTCGATTGGTAGGTCGCGGCGATGGGATCGTTCTGCTTGCAATGCCACGCGCCGGTTGCATTGAACACCAGTGTTCGATCTTGCGCGTCAAACGGATCCGTCGCTCCGGTCGGATGACTGTCGTAGAGGCCAATGTGCTCACGGATGTTGTAAGTCCCGTTCGCATCCCCATCGCCGTCCACATCCGTCGGCGCGTATTCGATATCGAGAAAGTCCAGCATCTTGGTCGAGATCAGCAACTCTGTCTCTGCGCTCGCTGGATTCGCTGGTGGCGTGGACGCCTCGGCAGTGTCGGAGTAGATGTAATCAGGAACCGCGTAGATGATCGCGGTTGCTGGACCTGCGCTTGTCGCAGGCGGAAGCACCGGCACGAATCCGTACGGGCCAGTCGCAAAGCTGTACGGTCGGCCGTAGAACTGAATCTCGAAATCAAACAGCGGTAGCGGCGTGTCGTAGGGATTGGCGATCTGCACTGCAATGACAGCGGCAGGCTTCGAGGTATCGTCGACGAAGGTTTCTCCGCCACCATCCGCGACCGTGGTCGGAAGTTTGAGTTGGGGACTTGTGATGGACTCCACCGGTCCGCACATCGCGAACTCGGCGTTCCAATCATTGGGATAGATCTTGCTCTTGGGATACACCACGCCCAAGAACACCTCCATGATGAAAGGCTGCTTCTCCATGCCGTTGTAGAAACGACCTGGCGTGTTGGGATCAAACACGACATGATCCAAGCTTGGCTTGAACTGGCTCTCGGGGTTTCCACCTGCTGGCGTGGCCACCATCGGTGGGTCGTACCAAACCGTGACAGCCGAGCCGGGAGCCTTCACTGGCTGATCGCTTGCCGCATGGAGATTTGCGGTGTAGCTCGCGATCATCGACAGCGTCTTGAGATACTGCTCGTCTGGTTCAGTCGCCGTTGGGTCGATGGAATCGAGATAGCTTCGCCAGAAGTCAGTCGTGCCATCGCCATCGCGATCGCCATAGAAGGAAACGGATCTCTCAAGAAGTCGCGCAATGTCATTACGCCATTGCTGCTCCCGCGCTTCCCGTACGGCGGTGCCGACGGCAGTGCCATCCTCGAGCGCAAACATCGGTCGACGAAGGTCAACCTTCAACTTCTGTCGCGCATACTCCGCGCGATTCTCGGCATCGAACTGCGCGAACAGCGGATCGTCGGTGTCGGTGATGGCCGCATTGCGAGGATGGAGATAGTTGCGCTTGGCGTGGTAGAAGGGAGTGGGCCAGAGCCATGAGGGGAGTTGATCATTGCGTGCCCCATTTACTGTCGTGAGGCGGTGGCGCATGTCGACGAGAAGCTCGCGCTGGCTCAGCGGCTCAAGTGCGCGATTGGCTTCCTCGCGCTGCACAGTGGCACGCAGCATCTGGAAGCGATTCGCGTTGACTCCAAGTACCGTCGGACTGAACAAGCTGAACGCCTGCTCGAGTCGCGTGTTGGTGTAGGGCTGATTCAACCCAGCAGCCATGCGAAGTTCTACTTCGTCGGCGGCGGAGAATGGTCGGAGTCCGAGAGTTGAGGCGAGCGCCCCGTTGGGATCAACGCCGGCGAGCTTGAACCACGCGAGGCGTTCCGATGCAAGTTCGAATCGACCTGCTTGTTGCGGAAGAACGAGCGCGACATCGGGATCGACGAGCGGGAAGCCCAGTTGGTTCGCGAGTGTTTGCTGAGCAACATTGATGTCCTTCACGCCGAGCGATTTCAGCACGCTAAAGTCATTCGCGCCGGGCGCGATGATCGAGATGTCGCCATAGAGATCCGCCGAGCCAGACTCAAGCCCGTTGGGCCCTCGTCCCATGTGCATGGATGCGTTGACCGAAGTGCCGTTTCCAATCCTGAAGAGTTGTGCCCCCTGCCCGCTCCATAGCGACGGGAAGTAATCAGGAAAGTACGGCGTTGTGGCCGGATCCGAGTAATCGTTGGCTGAGTTGATCGGTGTGTCGAGAAGCCCTGCGCGATTCTGGAGGTCGTTCTTGCTCCAAACCAGCGCAAGGTCGGCGGGAGTTTGTCCCGTCGTCCCACCGGCAGGAACCATATTGCCCGAGGCATCGAAGGTCGTCTCGAAGAATCCGCCCTTTGTCGCAACATTCACATTGAGCATCGACGAGTTGTCGACGATCGAGATGCCTACGATGGTGCGCACGCCACGATCGACCGGTGTCGGTGCGAGGAACCAGAAGCTATCGGTGTAGCCATCGCCGTCCGCGTCCGCAAAGGTGCGGGTGATCATCTGTCGCGCGGTGTTGGGCTGATACTCGTCACTCACTGGTCCAAGTGCCGCGAGCTGGAAAAAATTCGGGAGCGCGGATGGCAGCCGATAGTTCACTCCATACCAGTTCGCTTGGCTTGGCGGCGCAAACCACTCATCCCGGCGCGCGGGAAAGTTCGTGACAATGTCCGTCGCGGATGCGAAAGGAGTCGGAAGGACATTCGGAAGCCACTGTTCGTAGGGCACGGCAACGCCGAACGCTTTGGTCAGATCGGTCTGCTTCAAATTGATGAGCGTGGTGCCTTCAATGTCACTGATATCTCGCACCGCTCGCCACGCGTTGTTGGCAGTCGGCAGCCAGGTCAAGTGCGTCCAATGCGAGAATCCATCGGGAACTCCATCGCCATCGAAGTCTGCGCGCTGCGGTTCCGTGCTGCGGAGCCATCGCGTGTCCCCCGTTCCGGGATTGCCGTAGGGATTCGAATCGCCCATTGGCGCGCCCAAGAGCGTGAGCAACTGCCCTGTCGGAGCTCCTGCCCCCCGAGGCCAAGCACTGTTCGGAGAGTCGAAGTCATCCGGCCAGTTTGTCCAAGGTTTCACTTCGAACGGAGTCGTGTTCGTCGGAAAATCTGGGAACGCATCGTTGTCAAAATCGCGATCGGTTTCAAATCGCGTGGCGTAGGCCGGCGTTGCCAAACGCGGCCACGACGCGCTGCCCACTTTGGTCGGCGGCGTGGTGCTGAAGTCGAGTTGTCCGAATGCGTCGGTCGGATCGATTGGCTTTGGAAAGAGACTCGCCGAGATTTCTTTCGCGACATCTCGAGCGAGACTGTGGGCTCTGCCATCCCGACCCGATGCCGCTTGCTGCGCTGTCGCAATCTGCCGACCGGATCGTGCGCGCGTGACAAACGCTGTTCCAACAATGACGAGCAGAACCAAGATCGACATCACAAACACAATGGTGTTCGCGCGGCGAGTCGAGGCTGTTAGGTGAGATGCTGGCTGCATGGATTGCTCCAAGGAAAGTGCGCAACGCTTCGAACGAATCATGGACGCGGCAACTCAACAATAAACTGAAACACTCGCCCGCCTTCAAGGCGCGCGTTGGGATCATTCAAGGTCATGGTGATGCGCACGGCGCTCGGCCACGGCGTGTAAGGGCCGTTGCCCGTCGACAATGGCGGCATCACGCTCGTGTCCTCTGAGTTGTAGCCAAAGGCGGCGGCATACACGGTTGCTGGTTGGCAAGGCGATGGCGCCCAGACTGGCTTGAGGTGTAAGTCGCAGTTACTCGGATCGATGTTGAGGAATCCTTCTGCGTTGCACACGAGGTTGAGGCTTGGCGCGGTTCCATCCGCAGGGAATGCGGCGTTGTCCACAACCAATGGCGCGTCAATGGTGCCAAAGACATCCCCGTTCCCGTTGTCGACAAAATTGACGATGTTGGAAACCGGTCGCACATTATTCGCACTCGGTGCAACTGCCGGACAGGGCTGATCGCACAGGCCAAACCACGGAGTCTGAGTGCGGCCCGCCACCACCATTCCAAGACCAGACCCGCTGCGGCCAACGCCATCGCTCCAAGTCCAATCCACGCGGAACGAGCTGCAATTCGCCGAGAGAATCGAACTCGCGAGCATGCTGTCAGCGCGACCCATGCTTGGTGGGACTTTTTCGGCGCGTGGGTAACGAAGGAACGGCTGATCTTCCCCGCCAGAGTTCATGAATGGGTCGGGGAAGCCAACACATTGCAGCATGCGTGTGCGTTGGCAGTCCACCCACGGATTCGCACTTGAGCCTAACAGGAACGGGAGCGCTCCATTGCCCGTGATCTGTCGCTTGATGTCGGCGAGCGACATCGTGCAGATATCCACGCGCGAACTCAACCAAGTTGGGTCGTAACCCGATCCGGTTGGATTCGGATTGCCCGAGGTGAACCAAGGATCGACCCACGGCCGTTGCTTCTCAGTCGAGAGGACGCTCGTCGCGTTCTTATAGTTTGCGGCGTACACGAGGTCTGGGCTCGATGGCCCTGCGCCATCCTTCGCGAGCACAAGTGCCTGGCGCAGGAGTGGCCAGTTTTCTTTCGGTGTATTCGGCTGTCCCTTGGACCCTTGAGTCGTTCCCGCAGTCCAGTTGTGCGCATCAATCGTTGAGTTGCCGAAGGCCGCCGTCGAACTCCATGGCGTGAGCGCACTTCCATCGCATCCCGTGCTGTTGAATCCGTCGGTGTCCTGATCGGCGCCGAGGTTCGGTGCGGTGACACCGTGACCGTAGTACACGCGCGCGACGCCACTCTCGGCAAGCCATGTCGACGCCACTTGATTGGTTGCGCTCGACTCTCGCGAACCCATGAACTGCTGCGAAGTGGTGCTTCGCTGCGTGAAAAAGACCAATTGATCGGCGCGGGTTCCTCCGCCACTGACGCATTGGATGACGAAGAAGCCTTCGCGCGAGAGATTCGCGAAGTCTGCGCGAATCTGCGACTCAATGGCGGCAGCAGACTGCAGCAGGCTCGAGGTTGCTTCACCCGTCCCTGCTACCTTCGACGCGCTTGAGAAGATTCGCGCAGTGGCGATCAAGATGACGACCAGCACTGCAATTGCGACGAGCAATTCGGTCAGCGTGAAGGCGTGATGGCGATTGGGGTGCGATGAAGTGCGTGCGTGCATCACAGTTCCTCCACCGTCACGTAGATCGGAATGAGCTGATTGCCGTTCGCATCGCGACCAGGAAGGAACCAGATGCCACCGATGCAACGAGTGGGATAAAACCCGTCCGGGAGTACGTCGTCGTCCGGCTGCGCACCATTGACGGGCGCGTCGATCGATTTCGCAATGGGACGGCTGAGTTTCACGCGGCCGTCGTAGGTGGTCTTTCTGCCAACGAGCACTTTGTGAATCTGCGCATTGTTGTCAATCCACAATTGACCCGGACTTTGCCAATCGTCGAATGTCTTGTTGAGGTCGAGTGGCGCAAATCCCGTCGAGCCACCCTGCGTGTTGGGGATCTGGTCTGCGGGCACCGTCGGGCTTAGGCGGGAGTCAGGCCATGTCTGATTCGGTTGACTAGCAGGAGCTGCATAGAACATCGGCAACGGTGGAGTGAACGGCGTCAGGATCGTGTTGGGTGGAAAGGCGCTGTTAATCTCGCATGGCGCGACTGAGTAGGCGCGCACTTCGCCACCAGGTGCCTGCACGCGGTAGACGAACACGCACACTTGCAGCTTGCCGCCGTAGCGACGGAACATGCATTCCCACACATACTGCGGCCGCTGGGCGAGCGTTCCGCTTGGGCCCAGCTCCGATCCCTGTGGCCAGTACCGTTCGCGCTGCGTGATGATGACATCGGGCTCGATGAGCCGTTGGTTCAAGACATTTGCACCTGCTGATGCAGGCCCGTTCGCGAGCACGCGAGGGTAGAGCGGATACTTCGTCTGGTTATACGGAATGCCCCACAAGACGCTCTGTGCGAGCGGCCAACCGAGAAACAGTTCTGAAGCGCGCGAGTTGAAGGTGTAGGTCGGAAGACCGATCTGCATGCGAGTGACTTCACTCGAGAAGATGTCGATCGCGCCTTCGTCGAACGGCGTATTGGGATCGTCAAACAGGAATCCTGGGCGCATCCAAGGCCAGTCACCCTTGATCGTGCTAATCGCAGGCGCGCCGATGGGCTGAATCTGAAACGGAGTCTGCGTCGGGTTGAAATCTTGAAAGCCACCGAAGTCAGATGGCGTCAATCGCGCACGGAGAAGTCCGAGCGCGTTCTTGGCAACGACCGGACCAAGAATGTCATCCGTCGATTGCCGTTGCATCACAATACCCGCTGGGAACAGCGCAGAAATCGAGATGACGCCGATCCCAAGAATGAAGATCGCCAGAAGCATCTCCACCAAGGAGAACGCGCGGGAGTTTCGTGGGAGAGCAAGTGCGATCGGTTGAATCATCGTCCGCGCACCTCCGGTACGCCGCTGTAACGGTTGAACTGAATGCGATCGGAGAAGACGGAGATGTAGCCGCCGGGGCCTGTCAACTCATTGAGGATCCCGGCGTAGTTTCCTGAGTCATCCCAGACGACCGACTTGCGTTCGCGCGCGGCGCGGTCGTCGTACACGGCAAGGAATGGAACGAAGACGAGGTTGTTTTCGTCATCGACATGGTCTTGCAGCCAATAGAGTTCGTAGTTGCCGGAGTTGCAGGATCCAAGCGTCACATCCTGCGGATCAGCAGGCGGGATGACTGCATCGCCGTTGCGATTCCAGTCGACATAGCATTTGTGATCGCCTGCGGAAGCGTTGGGTGGGCGCGTGAGGAAGGAGCCATCCGCTCCGAAGAACACGCCGAACTGTCGCGAGAATCTCGGGGTTTCCTGGCAACCATTCATAATGAACGGCATCTCGCCCTGCGTCACCCACACGAAGTCACTCGCGTTGCCGGCACCAACCGAGGAATCCCCTTCGTACAGCGGTCCCGCAACCTTGACGCCCTCGGTCAACTTGATCGATTGCACATCTGTGACCGGAACGAATCGCTCGGCAACATTAGGCCCGGCGCTCGAAGGAGAACCAAACTGTACGAGGTCCCCTGTCGATCGCACGACGATGCACTCGGTGAGTTGCGGAAGATGCGGTTTGGTCGCGTCCCAGCTTGCTCGGAAAACGACCGCGGTCGGAAGGTTGTCGCGGATCGCCGCCGCTCGCGCACTTGCGAGGACACTCGTGACAGCGTTCGTCGCTGTGGCGACCCGTGCGCCTGCGCTGAGTTTCCGTGAGGAAGTCACCGTCACGACGGCGAGAATACCGATGATCGCGATGACCACCATCAATTCCACCAAGGTGAATGCATGCACTCGTTGGTGTGGCATGGGTTGGGATGATCGTGGCGTTGAATGCATGGTTCGTTCCTTCCGAGCGGAACTCAATCACGGCGCATAGCTGTAAAGGTTGTCATCATCGCGAACCGTCGAAATCGTCTGCCCTGGAAGTGGCTTCAAGAATCGTCCGTTCGGTCCGGCGCTCACAAAGAGCACCTTTCGGTCTCGACACACCACGTCCATCCCAGCACTCGCGCCGCTGTTTGGCTTTTCTCCAGGTGTACGCACGGTGCCATCCGCGTCCGGTCCGCCCCAGAGTGTCTGATCAGCGGGCACCCATTCGCGTCCAGGGAAGACCGCGACGATGGGATTCCCCCACGCATCCACGATCTCCTTGAGCTCGTAGAAGGTCGGCGCGTTGAGCCCAGGCACTTGCATGCGCCGATACATGTCGGCGGGAAGTTGCAGGAGCATCGCTTGGGTCGATGGTTGAATCGACATCATGTCGATCAGGTGCGCGGTGCGGCGGAATGGTTCCGAGCGTGGATGAGGAATGTCGCCCGGAGGTGAGGCGATCGAAGAATAGGGCTTCGGAAGCGTCGCCCATGCGTAGTTTGGCGGCGACGGCGGAGTGGGAGGGGCTGCGGGTGCTTGTTGGGTATCCCAAGATTCTCCGGCAGGCGGAACGCCTGTCCCGGTGGGCGTCGAAAAATTCGTGACTCGCCGATCGAGCGCACGCTCGTACTCTTCAACCGCTGCACTCAGTGTCGTCAGCGCGGCTTCGGTCTTTCGTTGCTCTCCTGCTCGAGCCACTGCGCTTGAAACTGCGAGCACGAGGCTCGCGACAATGACGATGATGCCGATGACGACGAGCAGTTCAAGGAGCGTGAACGATCGCTGGGTGCGAACGACTCTCTGATTGCGTGGTGCTGGACTGCGCTTGAGGTTGATTCGCGTCATCGCCCTGTCTCCACGAGGTTGTCTTCATTGAAGAGATCGGTATCCGCGCGAACCGTGGCGTTGAACCGCCGATTTGGTCCAGCGCTGAACAACGCGAAGGTTGCGCCAACGAGCGATGCGCTCGTTGACGCATCCCCGACGGCATCGGCGATTCCGGTTGCGGTTTCAGTCGTTCCAAACTGCCATGGTCGCAAGGCCACGACATCACCGAGATTGAGTTGAGGATTGGGGCTCTTGAGATCGGTGCCAAGGTAGGGTCGGCGATAGAAGGTAATCGGTTGCCCCCAGTAATCCACGAGCACCTTGGGCAACGCGTCGAAGTTCGCTACCCCCTGATCCTGCATCACCAAGATTGGAGAACCATCCGTGTTGTAGCCCGCGAGACCGGCGAGTGACGACTCGTCCTTCAAATCGAGGTACGGTCCAAACACTCGTCCCTCGAGCACTGCGGTGTTGCCCGACGCGGCGGGGTTCGAGGAGAGACGCAGTGGGTTGCGATATCGGTAGTAACCTCGAGCGCTCTGGGGAAGCGTGGTGAGCCAAGGATTGTCGATCGCCCCCCAACATCCATCGCTCGTGGGCGCACGGAATCCGAGTGCGGGCAACTCCCGAGACCCTGGGGTGTTCGCGGCCGGCACACCAACGCCGCCGTACCCATCTTCAAGGCGATTGCCGTACCCCAAGAGATACTCCGCAATCGTCGTGTAAGACTTGAAGGTCTGTGAATTCACGACCGGCGGAACAAGCACATCGCGCCCCTGTCCGTTCGCGAACGAGTCACGCAGACCAAGCGCAGGCGGCACATACCCATGATCGGTCCGGAATGCCTCAATGCCCTCTGAGATGCTACTCATGAGGAATGTCGTGCTCGCGATCTGCGCGCGCCGAGCGCCCACACCAATGACCGTGCTCAGGACACCAAGCAACACCACGATGATGCCAATGGTCACGAGCAACTCCGTGAGTGTGAACGCCCTCACGGCTCTGTCATGTTGGGTGGGTTGCGGCATCGGTTGCGTTTCCATTCGAATCTGATTCCGAGGAAGTTGCAGTGCGTGATGGGTCGACGGATGTCCTTGGAACCACTACTTCTTGGGACTCGAAACAGACTCGATCATCGACACGAGTGGAAGGAAGAGCGCGAGCACGATCATGAGCACGATGCCGCCAAGGACAACGACCATGAACGGCTCGAGCAAACTCAAGAGGCTCGCGACGGCGACATCGACCTCTTCGTCGTAGTTGTCCGCAACCTTCATAAGCATGAGATCGAGATCGCCGGTCTCCTCACCGACATCGATCATGTTCACGACGATCGCGTCGACGACTTTGGATTCGCGCAAGGGGGTCGCGAATGACTCGCCTTCCCGAATGGAATCATGCACCTTGGTGAGTGCCTTCTCGAACACATAATTGCCCGAGGTGTCCCGGGTGATGAGGACCGCTTCAAGGATGGGAACACCCGCACTGATGAGCGTGCCGAGCGTCCGCGTGAATCGCGCCACGGCGGTCTTGCGCACCAGCGTACCGATCACTGGAATGCGGATCACAATGTGATCGGTCGCGGCCCGCCCGAACTCAGTCTTGCGAATGAGCTTAAAGAAAAGAAACACCAGCACTGGCGAGAGCGCAATCCACACAGCGCCCGGAATGGATTGGTCCTTAGTGGCAGTGCCTGCGACCCACTTACTCGCGTCGATGAGGAACACCGTGAGACCAGGAAGCTCGACATCGAAGTCTTCGAAGATGTCTTGGAATTTCGGGATGACGAAGTACATGATGCCCGTCACGATCGCGATCGCGATGAGAATGACGACGGTTGGGTAGATGAGCGCGCCGGTAATGCGGCGCTTGAGCCGTTGCCCTTTCTCCATGAACTCAGCGAGTCGCTGAAGAATCGTGTCGAGCACACCGCCGACCTCGCCGGCAGCAACCATCTTGCAGTAGAGGCGATTGAAGGCGCGGGGAAACTTCTGCATCGCCTCGGAAAGACTTTCGCCACTCTCGACTGCCTCGCAAACACCCTGCAGCGTCGTCTTGAGCGAACTCGGGCGTTGCTGACTCTCGAGAATCTGGAGTGATCGCAAGAGCGGAAGACCTGCGTCTTGGAGCGTCGAAAGTTGGCGAGTGAAGAGTGTCAACTTCTTTGTCGAGACTCCGCCGAATGAAAGATTGAGACTCATCCCCTTCTTCTTTTTCGCTTCGCGCTTGGCGCCTGCCTTCTTTCCGTCGTCGCCGAAGCCGCCCTTTACCTTCTGCTCACGGACTGCAGTGGGGAAGAAACCAAGTTCGCGAATCTTCTTCGCGGCTTCGTCTGCAGAATTGGCTTCGACAGAGCCCTTCTGGCTCTTTCCGGAGGCGTTCATCGCTTCGTATGTGTAGTTCGACATAGCTCGAAATCCTTCGCTCAAACGGGCGTATTCGCCCGCAGTCCAGCCTTGATCGGTCTCGGTCAATCTTCGACGATCGTCTCTCGGACGACTTCGTCGAGGGTGGTCAGTCCGTCGTAGATACCAAGCAGCCCGCTCTCGCGGAGCGTTCGCATTCCGCGCCGCTTCGCTTCACTTCGCAGCACCGTTGTCGATGCCTGTTTCATCACAAGTTCGCGCATCGCGTCGTCCATCTGCATGATTTCGAAGATGGCCATTCGTGCGCGATAGCCAGTCTTGAGACAGTTGTCGCAACCCTTGCCGCGGAAGAAGGTGCGCCCTTCCACCATGTTCGGACGAAGCGCGAGCTCAAGGAGTTGCTCTTCAGTGGGGACGAACGCCGTCTTGCACTTCGTGCAGATTCGACGAACGAGTCGTTGCGCAATAATCGCTTCAATCGTCGCCGTCAGAAGAAAACTCTCGACTCCGAGATCCACCAAACGCAGAATCGTGCTTGGGGCATCGTTTGTGTGTAGCGTGGTGAAGACCAAGTGGCCGGTGAGCGATGCTTGAATGGCGATCTGTGCGGTTTCAAGGTCGCGAACCTCGCCGACGAGGATGATGTCGGGATCTTGGCGCAAGAACGAACGAAGCAATCGTGCGAAGGTCAACTCTTGGTCCGTGTTCACTTGGCACTGAATGAGACCCACGATGTCGTACTCGACCGGGTCTTCCGCCGTGAGGATCTTCACCTCCGGATCATTGAGGTCATTCAGCGCGGCGTAGAGCGTCGTGGTCTTTCCAGATCCGGTGGGCCCCGTCACGACGACGATGCCATTGGGACGCTGAATGATTCCGCGCACCTTCTCGAGTTCGTCAGGTCGGAACCCGACTTTGTCGAGGGACAGTTGGACATTCGATCGATCGAGAATACGCATCACGACCGACTCGCCGAACATCGTCGGCAGCACAGCGACGCGCAAATCGATAGGTGTTTCGCCGATCGACAACTCGATACGACCGTCCTGCGGAAGCCGTCGCTCGGCGATGTCGAGTTTCGACATGACTTTCACACGACTGCAGACCGCCATCGCGAGGTGCTTCGGCAACGGGTGCATCTCATAGAGGACGCCGTCGATTCGGTACCGCACCTTGAACTCATCTTCGAATGGCTCGAAATGCACATCCGACGCCTTATCCCGAATCGCGATCATGAGCGTCTGATTCACGAGGTCGACGATCTTGTTATCACCGGCAGCGGAGACCAGATTGGCGAGGTCGATCGAATCGCCGCGGCCAGAGAGGCCTTTTAGCCCCTCCGAACTCGCCGCTTCCGCAAACACTTTGCCGAGATCCGTCTTCTTCCCTGCATAATGCTTGGCGATGAGCGCTTCGATCTCGGCTGGCCGCGCGACGACGGCGTTCACGCGGCGGAACCCGAGGAGCATCTTGAGATCATCGAGCGCGGAAAAATTCTCCGGGCTCTTCATCGCCACGGTGATGCTTCGTGACTGCGCGTCAAACTCGAGGGGCATCACTTGGTAGGTGATTGCTGATTCTGGGCGGAGTGCTTCAAGTACCTCTGGTGCGATCGTCGCCGTCGAGAGATCAACAAAGTCGATCCCCTTCTGCCCGGCGAGTGCCATCAGCAGGTCGTCTTCGCTGACGAGGCCGAGGTCGACCATGATTCGGCCGAGCAGTTCGCCCTTCTTCGTGGTTTGTTGGAGCGCGAGTGCTTCGTGTACCTGCTCTCTGGTCACCTTCCCAAGCTTGATCAGTGCGCGACCAATTCGGCGTCCTTTGAGTTCCTCGATAGGGAGATTCGGCATGACGGGTGATCCGGTCTACGAGAGGATGAACAGGAGGTCGTGGGTGTGGCGAACCAAGGCAACGGGTACACCCGAAGTGTCTGTCCTATACGGTGGTTCTGCCATCGCGAAACCACAACAGAACGCACAATACCATTGGACACTTGGATTGGTGTGCAGGCACAATGTCTCAAAGAAGCGGTTTGAACGCAAACTCGATGCTTCGTTCGAATGCACGGAAGGAGACTGGACTCCGGCCTCAGACAACACCTGCCGCACCACGGAATGGTCGCCCGTGCAGCCGTCAGGTCGCATCATGTGCTTCGTCGAGTTCCGCCCGCCCGACGGTCCCGCCGGCACGGTGGATCTTCTCGCTGAATCCGCCGGCATCCTTGCACTTATCGACCGCTTCTTCGGCCGAGATCCAACCCTTGCTATAGAGATCCCACAGGTGGGAATCGAGCAACTGCATTCCAAACTTCTTCCCCGTCTGGATGGCGGAGTCGATGCGGAAAGTCTTGTTCTCACGCACGAGGTTGGAGATCGCGGGAGTGACAACCATGAATTCATAGGCGGCGACGCGACCAGCCTTGTCGCAGCGAGCGCAGAGCTGCTGCGAGAGCACTGCGATGAGCGAGGTCGAAAGCTGCACTCGCACCTGCGCCTGCTGGGTCGTCGGGAAGGCGTCGATGATTCGGTTGATCGTTCCGGACGCGCTTGCGGTATGCAAGGTCGCAAAGACCAAGTGTCCCGTTTCAGCCGCGCGAATGGCCGCTTCAATGGTCTCGAGATCTCGCATTTCGCCGACGAGAATCACATCGGGGTCAGATCGAAGCACGCGACGAAGCGCCTCGGTGAAGGTGGGGACATCGCGGCCGACTTCACGCTGATTGATGACCGACTTCTTGTGGTAGTGGTAGTACTCAATCGGATCTTCGATGGTGACGACATGTCGGTCGTACTCTTCATTGATGAAGTTGAGCATCGTGGCGAGAGTGGTCGACTTTCCCGAACCGGTAGGCCCCGTCACGAGAAAGAGTCCGCGCGGACGACGGCATAGATCTTGCACAATCTTGGGCAATCCGATGTCGTCGAAGGTCAGCAACTTGTTGGGAATCAAGCGCAAGACTATGGAGATATCGCCGCGCTGACGGAAAATCGAAGCACGAAAACGCGCCGCGGAGCCGAACGCGAAACCAAAGTCGGTACCGCCAACCTCCGCGAGTTCCTGCTGATTCTTCTCGGGCGTGATGGACTTCATCAACGCTGTGCAATCATCAGAGTCGAGCACTTTGGTTGCAAGACTCTTCAACTTGCCGTGCAAGCGAAGCGTCGGCGGACGACCGATCGAGATGTGGAGATCGGAGGCTCCGTTGCGCACGATGGTGTCGAGCAGTCGGTCAATCTGGATAGTGGACATAGGGACCTGTCTTGCAAATTTGTTCTCGCCCAACCGCGAGAATCCTGTGTGTACACATCAATCGTCAAGCGAACCTGAGCCAACGACTTCATTGGGATCGAAGCCATCCATCTGCGCGAAGTTTGCCACTTCCTCGGGTGTCGTGTCGCCCTTTAGGATCTTGCGCTTCCCGTCAAAGACGAGGCTCCGCATGCCGCCACGGATGGCTGCGGTGCGAATCTTGGAGACGCTCGACCGTCCGAACGCGAGGTCACGCAACTCCGCGTTCATGATCATCAGTTCGAAAATAGCTTTTCGGCCGCGATAGCCGGTGCTGTCGCAATTGGGGCATCCAACCGGCTTCTGGATGTTCCCGAGTGCGCGCTCGTCCTCGGAAATGCCCACAAGTCGGAGCAGTTTTTGGTCCGGCGTGGGATTCGCGGTGCGGCATTTCGGGCAGAGCATTCGAACGAGCCGTTGTGCCATGACCGCTTGGATCGCGCTTGCCACGAGGAACGGTTTCACGCCCATGTCGATGAGACGGGTGATCGCGCTCGGCGCATCATTCGTGTGCAGCGTCGAGAACACAAGGTGCCCTGTGAGCGCAGCCTGAATGGCGATATCCGCGACTTCACGATCGCGGATTTCACCCACAAGAATGATGTTGGGAGCCTGACGCAACATCGAGCGAAGAATTGCGGGGAAGGTGAGTCCGATCGAATCGCGGACCTGAACTTGATTGATTCCCTTGAAGGCGTACTCGACGGGATCTTCCGCAGTGATGATCTTCTTGTCGGGCCGATTGAGCGTGTCAAGCGCGGAGTAGAGCGTGGTCGTCTTTCCCGAACCAGTCGGACCGGTGACGAGGAAAATACCGTTGGGTCGGCGAATGATCTTGTTGAAGACATCGAGATTGTCTTGCTCGAAGCCAAGGTTCACCAAACCGATGCGCGCACTGTCGGGGCGAAGAATACGGAGAACGATGCTCTCGCCGTGCACGGCAGGGCAAGCACTCACGCGGAAGTCGACTCCGCTCTCGCCAATGATCTTCTTGATGCGACCATCCTGGGGAATGCGTCGCTCTGAAATGTTCACGCCAGCGAGCAGCTTGAAACGCGCGAGCAGCGCGGACTGCAGGGATTTTGGGAAGAACTCGCGTTCGATGCAGACACCGTCGATGCGGTACCGCAACATCACGCCTTCTTTGCGCGGCTCAACATGAATGTCGCTTGCGCGACCGTTCACCGCTTCCACAATGATGCGGTCACAGAGTCGGACGATGCGGCTCTCTTCCGCGTCAACATCGATGGATTTGTCGACGGAACGATCCACCGATCGATCGACGGACTTGTCCACCGACTTATCGAGCGAGTCACTGAGAAGTTGTCCCTTGGGCTTCGACGAGGACTTTTCGCCTTCGACCAGCAGCCGAATCTGCTCGCGGCTCGCAACCGCCATGCGGAGACGATCCAATCCGAGGCGGAAGGAAATTGTCTGCTCAAACTCCACATCAAGCGGATCATGCACAAGGAGAGTGAGTTCGTTCCCCTTCTTCTCGAGCGGAAGGACGAGATAGCGACGGATGATGTCTTCAGGGATGAGAGATCGCTGGACGCGATTCGCCTGCTCCGCCCGATCGAGGTTCAGAAACTCAAGCCCAAACTGCTCGGCCAGGGCTCGCGCGATATCGACTTCGGTGACCCCGTGCTGTTCAACGAGTACCTCGCCGGTTCGCTTGCCACTTCGCGAAGCCTCTTGGATCGCGGATTGGACCTTCTCTGCGGTCGTGACGCCGAAATCGACCAGGATCTCGCCTATCTTCTTCTTGTTCTTGCGTGCCATAGGGAGAGTGTGGGATTCGACGAACTTCAGCGTTGCTCGGACTACGGAGAATGCCCTCGTAAGGACGCACGCCAAACTCAGGAACTCCCACATTGGGAGAATTGAGCCGAGCGTCGTAGTATGACTGCCTCCGGTCCATGCCGCAACCGCGCTTCAAGAAGTCTTGAGGGGTTGAAGCGGACTACCGTGCCTGATGAATGAGAACGAGCCTCGTGCATGGCTGATGCCAACCATCCCGAATCCCAGCGAGTGCTCGTGACGGCGGGTCCGACCGAGGAACCGATCGACGCGGTGCGGTTCATCGGCAATCGTTCGAGTGGGAAGCTCGGTTGTGCCATCGCGAATGCATTCGTGGAGGGGGATCATGAAACGACTCTCCTCTTGGGACCCGTTGGCAATCCGCCTTCGATCAATCCTCGCGTTCGAGTCAAACGGTTCCGTACCGCGCAGGACCTCAACGACCTCATGCGATTCGAGTGGCCGTCGCACGATCTACTTATCATGGCCGCGGCGGTTGCCGACTTCCGTCCACTGCTTCGATTACCAGGCAAGGTGCGACGAGGTGACGGTCCCTTGCGCATCGAACTCACGGCAGTTCCCGACCTCGTCGCGGGGCTCGGCGACATCACGCGCATCGATCAACGCCGCGTTGCTTTCGCACTTGAGGCACGCGAAGGGATGCTCGACGCTGCGCGGCGAAAATTGCGCGCGAAGGGCGTCGATGCCGTCGTGGCGAATCCACTCGAGACGATGGAGTCTTCCGGCATCGACGCGACCCTCCTGTGGAGTTCCGGCGAAACATGCGCAGCGGGATGGATGACCAAGGAGGCTTTTTCCCACTGGCTTGTGCAGCAACTCGTTCCGCGCGCGGCAATGCCATAGCGGAATGCGCTACGCTGCTCGCCTATGCAACTCGCAATGATTGGTCTCGGGCGCATGGGCGCAAACATGGTTCGTCGATTGCTACGCGGCGGCCACCAAGTCGTCGTCTTTGATGTGCACGCGGAGTCAGCCAACGCGCTCGCGAGTGAAGGCGCAGTCGTGGCGACGAGTCTCGCGGATCTGTGCGCCAAACTGCAAGGCCCCCGCCATGTATGGATGATGCTGCCAGTGGCGTTCGTCGAGCAGACCATCAAGGCGCTGACCCCCCTCCTTTCCAAGGGCGATTGCATCATCGATGGGGGCAACAGTTGCTATGTCGATGACATCGCGCATGCGAAGAATCTCGCGCAGGCGGGGATTTTCTTTCTCGATTGTGGAACGAGCGGCGGCGGGTGGGGGCTCGAGCGGGGCTACTGCATGATGATTGGCGGTGAGAAGGAACCGGTCGCTCGAATGGACAGCGCGTTCCGCACCCTTGCCCCTGGCATGGGCAGTGTGGATCGCACGCCTGGCGCCGACAAACTCGGCACTTCCGAACTCGGGTATCTCCACTGTGGACCGGCTGGGTCGGGGCACTTTGTGAAGATTGTGCACAACGGTATCGAGTACGGCATGATGCAGGCGTACGCGGAGGGGCTCGACATCATCAAGCACGCGAATGCGGGCAAGCACACTCGCGACAACGACGCGGAGACGACGCCGCTTCGCAATCCCGAGCACTACATGTATGAGATTGACCTAGCGGCTGTCACGCAGGTCTGGCGACGAGGGAGCGTGGTCGGGTCATGGTTACTCGATCTCACCGCGGCGGCACTTGCCGCTGATCCCCAACTCGAGAAGTTCGGTGGCAAGGTCAGCGATTCTGGTGAGGGGCGTTGGACACTGGCGGCAGCCAATGACGAAGGTGTTCCGGCTCCAGTCTTGACTGCAGCGTTGTTTGCGCGATTCAGTTCGCGTGGCAACGCAAACTTTGCGAATCAGGTGCTCTCCGCGCAACGATTTGCGTTTGGTGGGCATCTCGAGAAGAAAGATTGATCGTTCGATCCGTTGGGCTTGTGGCGAAACTGGCAGACGCAGCGGACTTAAAATCCGCAGCCCTCAAAAGCGTGTGGGTTCGACTCCCACCAAGCCCACTTCGCGCGGTACACCCTCGCGTCGGTTGAGACAAGCGATAATGTGAGCTATCCCCATGCGTGTTCCCCTGCTCTTTCTAATCCTCGCGTTTACTGCATGCACCATCGCCTGCGATCCGCCGAGCGTTCCAGAGGTCGCCGTGCAATATTCAAAGTCAGGCTTCAACATCACCCCACTCTCACGCGTCGCCGTTGCCGAGCTCGCGAAGAAGCTCGATCCAGAGGCGTTTCGCATCACGCAAGAGAGCGGCACTGAGCGCGCATTCTGCGGCACGCTGCTCGACAACAAGAAATCCGGCGAGTACTGCTGCGTGGTGTGTGGCTTGCCGCTGTTTTCGAGTTCGCATAAGTTCAACTCCGGCACAGGTTGGCCGAGTTTCTTTCAGCCATCGGACGCGGCGCATGTGGCAACGCACCGCGACAGCAGCCTCGGCATGGACCGGGTCGAAATCAACTGCGCTCGTTGCGCTGCCCATCTTGGGCATGTCTTCGAAGATGGGCCGAAGCCCACCGGTCTTCGGTTCTGCCTCAACGGCGCATCTCTCAAGTTTTACGAATCCGGCGAATCGCGCCCCAAGGAGTCTCTTCCAGTGACGACTGAAACGGCGTACTTTGCGGGCGGCTGCTTTTGGGGCATCGAACATTACTTCCAGCGTGCACCTGGCGTGC
>SXGU01008236.1_pt1 | contig 24453 bp, 27 predicted proteins | sample 3174531 | NCBI WGS metagenome assembly SXGU01 (sample SAMN11356863, study PRJNA531348) | freshwater metagenome | isolation source: freshwater sample F1-140 | place: China: Fuxian Lake, Yuxi | collected 2017-12-25
AGATCGCTTCCGGCCAGAACCAGCGGGATGGCCTGACTTTGAATGGGTGTCGGTGTGCTGTAACCCATGGCCTCGATCGCCGCCAGGATCTCCGGTGCGAGATGCAGGTCAGCAAAGCAAGTTGCCTGCTCAAGGGCGGGCGTGGACGCGGGGGCGGCGGCAAGTTCAGTCATGTCAGTTCAGTGTGCGCCAATCAAGGCCGTTATCCTGCTCAGCGACGGCTATCCAATCGGGTTGACAACCGAGCGCCCCCGCCAATGCCTCCGTGGCCAAGGCCGGGGTATTGTTTTCGGCCGACAGATGCGCCGCCACGACATGACGCAGACCGCCATGTGCAACCTTGGCCAACAAAGCCGCCGTGGCGGCATTCTCAAGGTGGCCGTGGGGACCGAGGATGCGCCGTTTAAGCGATTCGGGGTAACGGGTGCTGGCGCGCACTCGATCAGGATCATGGTTGCATTCCAGCACCAGGGCGTCGCAACCGGCCAGGGTCACTTCGATATGGGCAGTCACATGACCCGCATCGGTCAGCAAACCCAAACGCCGGGCGCCGTCCGAGAGGCAAAAATGCACAGGTTCGCGCGCATCGTGCGGAATGGTGTAGGGCAGTATCTCGAAGGCGCCCATCGCGAACGGTTGTTCCCCATGCAACAACCGCGCATCCTGCGGGCGATTGTCCTGCGCCTCGAGCACCGCTAGGGTGCCGTGGGTCATCCACACCGGGCAACCGACACGCTGAGAAAAGGCCGCTGCCGAACGGGCATGATCACTGTGCTCATGTGTCAGCAGGATCGCATCCATATCCTCCGAGGCCAGACCCAACCGGGCCAGTCGCTGCACCGTGTCCTTGACGGTGAGACCGCAGTCGATCAGGACCCGCGTTCGGGTATGGCCTTCCGAGGCCTCCACCACCCAGGCATTTCCCTTGCTGCCACTGCCGAGTGCGGCGAAACGAAACACTATTTCAACTGCTCCAGCAGCAAGGTCAGGATACGCAGGGCCGTCTCGTTACGAAGCGACTCGCCCTGCTCGTTCAGGACCGTCACGGTCGTTGACTCGCCCTGGGTCAGGACACGAACACGATATTTCTGGGCCAGGACCTGCTTGTCGTCGGAGCGCCAGAACGCGACCTTGTCCAAGAGCCCCTTCTTGGCCACGCCCGCCTCGGGATCGGCATAGCGGACAAAATAGACCCCGCTGGAACGATCCCTATCCTCGACAACGAAGCCCACGCGATCGAGGGCCAGACCCACGCGACGCCAGGCACGGTCAAACAGCTCCGGCAGGATCAGGGTGCCGCTGCCATCCCCCGGCCGAACCAGAGTGGCCATCGGCGGAGCCGCCTTTTCAGCCAGGCGCGCCGTGGCGATCTTCTCCTCGACGCCCAGGCGCACCATCAGGCGGCGCAACATCTCGGCCTCAAGCTCCGGGTCGGGGTTACGCGGCTGCCACACGGTGCGGCCCTTGCCCTCGTCCCCGCCGGATTGGGTACCCTCATAGATCTCGCGCATGCCACGATGGCTGATGTAGACCTCCACCGTACCGGCCTCACTGCCCGGCTCGATCCGGGTACGGAATTTGTCGCGATCTCCGGTCGAATAGGCCATATCCATCGCCCGACCCAGGAATTTCCGGATGCCTTCCTGGGGGACCTTGGCGCGATTCTCGGCCCATTCGGTCTCCATCACTCCCGCCTCGGGCATTTCAACATTGATGATGAAACCCAGTTCCTGCCAGAAATCCTTGACCGTCAGCCAAGCCTCCTTGGCTGGCACCTGAGCCACCAACCAGCGCTGGTTGCCGGCACGCTCGATGCGCACCTTATCCACCTTGGGCAACAAGGCCTTGCTGCTTTCAGAGGCCGGCATAACACTCCGGGCACGGTCATATTCCGAGGCCGTCGCAGAACCGCGCCCCGCTGCACCCGGCACGGTGTAACGGGTGTCCGCCGTCGGCTGGACCAGATCTGGGGGGACGACCAACGAGGGGAGCTTGCCGCCACCCTCGGTCTTGTAGTCGATCTTCTTTTCCTCCAGCAGGCTGCAACCCGCCAGTGTCAACGCCGTGGAAACCAGAACCAGTCGAGTCATCGGTACAGACAGCCTAGGCAGCTTATGCATCAAAGTAATCTCCTCAGAGAGCGCCTGCTTCACGCAGGGCAGCACGGATCGTTTCGTGATGGGTTTCCGAAAGGGGCGTGAGCGGCAGACGAATCCCCTCCTCGCAGAACCCCAATTGTTGTACGGCCCACTTGACCGGGATCGGGTTGGCCTCGACAAACAGCTTGGTATGCAGGGACAGCAACCGGAAATGGATCTCCCGCGCCGTGGCAACATCACCCGACATGGCGGCCACACACATCGCGTGCATCAGCTTGGGGGCGACATTAGCCGTGACCGAGATCACCCCTTGGCTGCCCAACAACATCAGCAACACACCGCTGGCATCATCACCGCTGTACACACCGAATGAGGCCGGGGCGCGCTTGAGCAAGTCAGAGCCGCGCTCCATGTTGCCCGTCGCATCCTTGATGCCAACCACACCAGGGACCTGCGCCAATCGCAAGGCCGTATCGTTGCTGATATCCGACACAGTACGACCCGGCACATTGTACAAAATCAAGGGCAGATCCACGGCCTCGGCGATGGTCTTGAAATGGCGGTAAAGACCCTCCTGGCCCGGCTTGTTGTAATACGGCGCCACCGACAGGCCAGCGACCGCGCCTGCCTTTTTGGCGCATTCGGTCAACTCGATCGCCTCGGCGGTCGAATTGGCCCCCGTGCCGGCAATGATTGGAACACGACCGGCGGCCTGTTCCACCGCCGTGCGAATCAGCAGGCAATGTTCTTCCGTATTCACGGTCGGGGATTCGCCGGTGGTCCCGACGATCACCAAGCCATCGGTACCTTCCGCAATATGCCAGTCAATCAGCGCCCGGAAACGCGGCAGGTCCAGCCGGCCATCCGGCAACATGGGGGTAACAAGGGCAACGAGGCTACCGGTAATCATGATCCACGCACTATCCAATAAAACCAACGCATTCTAGACGATCTCCATACTGTTCGGGTGCCGCAGAGGGATAACTGAGGGATAACTTCGGGACGATCGAGTGACCAAATCGCACCCATACCGAAAAACCGGCCCAGCCACAGGCCTTCTTCCAGCCCTGTCGTCCTGGCCCTTCCGATGCGCACCACCCGCGGCTACACCCTCCCGCAGTGAACCGCCAGCGGCATCAGGCCTGGATCTCCACCTCGTCCGGGATGCGCCGCGCCTCATCCACCAGCATGACCGGGATACCGTCGCGAATGGGGAAGGCCAGGCGATCCGCCCGGCAAATCAGCTCCGCCGCCTCACGGTCGTAATGCAAGGGCCCCTTGCACAGCGGGCACACCAGGATGTCGAGCAATTTACTGTCCATGACAAATGTCCTTTATTTTTTCAACTCAAGCCGTTCCAGAATGCGTCCTTGTAGCCCGCCTTCGACCTCGGCGTCAACCTCCAGCACCCAGCAATCCGGCTGCGCAAAGGCCTCGCATTTGACGGCATCTTTCGCCGTCATGATGACCCGCCCGGGGGGCAAGTCCGCCGCCACAAAGCGGTGATGATCCGGAAAGGCATACGACACCGGTGTCAGGCCCAGGCGGGTCAACTGATCAAAGAAGCGCTGCGGATGGCCAATACCCGCTAAAGCCGCCACCGGTTGGCCGATGAAATCAGCGATGGCACCCATTCGGGCCGGATCACGCAGATTGCGTAACGCCCCTGTTTGCAAATGCATTGAATAGACAGGGGCGGCAGGGCTCAATGCACCGTGCGCTGCGGTGTTGACAGGCCCATTGATCACCACCGCCGTCACGGTATCGAGTCTGCGCACGCCCTCACGCAAAGGGCCCCACGGTAGCCGGTGCCCATTACCGAGGCCGCGTGCGCCGTCGATCACGGCGATCTCGATATCACGGGCCAGGGCAAGGTGTTGCAAACCGTCATCGCAAAGCAGGACATCCACCTCGGGATGTGCCGCCAGCAAGGCCTGCCCGACCTCGGCGCGCTGCGCGCCCACCCAGACCGGACAGGCACCCTGCCGCGCCAGCAGGATCGGCTCATCGCCCACCTGATCGGCGGAGCTCTCCGGCGCGACCGGTCGCACACCGCGTCCCTGCCCGCCATAGCCACGGCTCACGATACCTGGATGCCAACCCGCCATCCGCAAGGTCTGCGCCAACCAAAGGGTCAATGGCGTCTTGCCCGTTCCGCCCGCCGTAATATTGCCGACCACGATCACCGGCACGGGCAAGCGAATCGAACGCAAAACACCGTACCGATACAGACGGGTACGCCATGCGGAAATCAAAGAGAAAAGCCCCGCCAAGGGGGCCAGACACAGGGCCAAGACACCGCAACGCAGCCCGCGCCGCCCCGGACGGGGGTACCAACACTCCAACAGGGTTGAAGTCGCGCCGCTTACGCCACGCGCATCACTCACCGCTGCTCTTGGTCACGAAGGTCACCCGCGTCAGTCCCGCACGGCGGGCTGCATCCATGACGCGGATAACGGACTGGTGCGTCGCCCGCGCATCGGCATTGATGATGACGATCGAATCCGGGGCCTTTGCCGCCGCCGACTTGAGGACCGTCGTCAGGTCCTGCACCGCCGTCTGGGACAGGCGCGTGTTGTTGAGGCTGTAACCGCCTTGCGCATCGACACCAATATCCAGGCGCTTGGGCTCGTCCCGGGCCGAATCGCCTTTGGCCTCGGGCAGATTGATCTGCAACTCGGAGAAACGGGCGTAGGTCGTGGTGACCATCAAAAAGATCAGGATGACGAGCAAGACATCGATGAGCGGGATCAAGTTGATCTCTGGGTCGTTAGCCACCCCGCCGCGTCGAAAGTTCACGGCCGGTCTCCATGCGCGATCTCCACCAGTTTCACGGCCTGCTGCTCCATTTCAATCAACAATCCCTCGACCTTGCCGCGAAAATGCCGGTACGCAATCATGCTCGGAATCGCCACAATGAGACCGAAGGCGGTGTTGTACAGCGCCACCGAGATGCCATGCGCCAGGACCGCCGGGTTGCCGCCTGTAGGCGTCTGTGAACCAAAGATCTCAACCATGCCAATCACGGTACCCAGCAGACCGAGCAAAGGCGAGACCGAGGCGATCGTACCCAGGGTGGTGAGGTAGCGCGACAAATCATGAGCCACGGCGCGGCCGGTCTCTTCCAGCGACTCCTTCATGACCTCGCGACTCATGTTGAGGCTCCCAATCCCGGCCGCCAGGATCCGGCCCAAGGGGCTAGCGTCCTCAGGGACAGGCATTCCAGCCTTCAGCGCGGCCATCGTGCGCGGCAACAAATCTGCAGGAAGGACCCGCTCGTCCCGCAGCGACCAGGCCCGATCAAAAATAATACCCAGGGAGATCACCGAGGCAATGATCAACGGCCAAATGGGCCAACCGGCCGCTTCAATCATGGCAAGCACAGAGTTTCCTTGAATATAAATGAGAATGTCGTCTACTTTATCGCCGCCCTGCATCAGGAGCAAGCGCCATTCGACACCCCATTCGTTGCGTGTTCGATAACAACGCCCGGAGAATGGGCCGCACCAAAACGCCACCTCGGTGACAAGCCTGTATAATCGCGCGGCCTTATGATCAATCCAATACTCCACCGTCCCCACGCGCCCTGTCTTTCACAGGGCCTTGCCGTGAATCATCGTCCCGGCCTTTCCGCATGATCAAACGCCTGATCCGCAAGATCCTGGGGCGAAGCGCATCGACGGCGACGCCCCGCATCATCCCCGTATCCCAGCATGGCATCCGCCGAGAGCAGATCCATCCCTGCGCCCTCAAGGTCACGCGCACCCTGCGCGCCGAGGGCTTTGCCGCCTTCGTTGTGGGCGGGGCCGTACGCGACCTGTTGCTGAAGAAGACCCCCAAGGACTTCGACATCGCCACCGACGCAACCCCCGATCAGGTCCGCAGCCTGTTCCGACGGGCCCGTTCCATCGGCCGCCGCTTTCAGATCGTGCATGTCTATTGCGGTGCCGACACCATCGAGGTCACCACCTTCCGCGCCAGCCAGGACAGCGAGACCTCCGAGGACGAAGGCCAGCGCCAAACGGCGGCGGATGGCCTGATCCTGCGCGACAATGTCTTCGGCACCCAGACGGAGGATGCCGCGCGCCGCGACTTCACCGTCAACGCCCTCTATTACGACCCGCACGACGAGACTGTCTGGGACCTTCACGACGGCGTGGCCGATGCGCAAAAGCGCGTCCTGCGCATGATTGGCGACCCCAAGACCCGTTTCCGTGAAGACCCCGTGCGGATGCTGCGTGCCGCCCGTTTCTCGGCCAAACTCGACTTTCATATCGACCCCACCACCCGCGCACCCATTGCCGAGCTGGCTCCCATGCTGGAGCGCATCCCGTCGGCCCGTATCTACGACGAGATGATGAAGCTGCTTCTGTCGGGTCATGCCGAGCGTGGCGTCCATCAGTTGCGGGCCGAAGGCCTGCATCACGGCATCCTCCCCATTCTCGATACCGTGCTTGATGACCCGAACCACAAACCCTTCATCCATGCGGTCCTGCACGATACCGATCTGCGGATACGCGAAGGACGCTCGGCGTCTCCGGCCTTCATGTTGGCCGGTCTGTTGTGGTTTGCCTTCCTGGAGGCCTGGGAGGCCCTGAAGAACGACGGCCTTCCCGACAGCGCTGCCATGTACGAGGCCATGGATGCGACCCTCGAGCGGCAACGCAAGCAACTGGCCTTCCCGCGCCGGCTCGACGGCACGATCAAGGAGATCTGGGCACTTCAACCGCGCTTTGAACAACGCAATGGGGCACGCCCATTCCGTTTCCTGGACCACCCGCGCTGGCGAGCCGGTTACGATTTCCTCCTGTTGCGTGGCCGGGGAACCGACACGACGGCTGCTGAACTGGCCGACTGGTGGGATCGCTTTGAGGCGGCCGACGAGACCACCCGCAACGATATGCTGCTGCCCGCCACGGGTGAGCGCCGTCCGCGCCGCCGCAGGAATCGCGGCCCGGCCCGGTCCACCCACACCGAGGGCACCCCCCGTGAGTGAAGGGGCGGCACACCCCACCCCGCCCCGAATCACCGCCTATATCGCGCTCGGCAGCAATCTGGGCGATGCCACAGGTGATGACGGTCCCATCCAGCAGGTCAAGCGCGCCCTGCGCGAGCTGCGCGGCCTGCCTCGGACACAACTCGTGCGCCACTCCAGCCTGTACCAGAGCCCACCCGCCGGCCACGCAGACCAGCCCGATTACATCAATGCCGTCGCCGAGGTCAGGACGCACCTGCCCCCCCATGACCTGCTGCAGGCCTTGCTCCAACTGGAAGTCCGTTTCGGCCGCCGCCGTTTGTTTCGCAACGCCCCTCGTACGCTCGATCTGGACCTCCTCCTCTATGACGCGCAAACCCTGCATGACCCCGGTCTGACCCTGCCCCACCCGCGCATGCACACACGCCCCTTCGTCCTTGTCCCCCTGCTCGAGATTGCGCCGCAGCTCGAAATCCCGGGACAGGGCCCGATTCGAAGTCTGCATTGCGCCCATGACCGGTCGGAGTTATGGCCTATTTCAAGCCACAGCCCCTCAGCCCTCCTGGAGGGGGTGGCCTGATGAATCTTCAGGACGCTCGTTACATCGTCGTGGAAGGCCCCATCGGGGTCGGCAAGACCAGCCTGGCGCGCAAACTAGCCGCCCATCTGGAAGCCGATTGCCTGTTTGAGAATGCCGGGAACAATCCGTTTCTCCCCCACTACTATCAAGACCGAACCCGCTTTGCCTTGCCCACCCAGCTCTTCTTTCTGATGGAACGGCACGAGCAGTTGCGGCAACTCTCCCAGCCCCAGTTATTCTCACCGATCACCATCGCCGATTTTCTTCCGGAAAAAGATGCCCTCTTCGCCCAGGCCACCCTGAACGATGACGAATACCGCCTCTACAGCAAGCTCCATGCGACCCTCTGCAATCCCGCCGAGGCCAACCCGCCCGTACCCGATCTGGTCATTTTCCTGCATGCCCCGACCGAGGTCCTGACCCGCCGCGTCATGCAGCGTTCGCGCCCCATTGAATCGGCCATGGATGAACGCTACCTCGCCCGTATCAGCGAGGCCTACAACCAGTTCTTTGGCCACTATGACCGTGCGCCCGTGCTGACCGTCAATAGCGCACATCTTGACTTTGTGAACCAAGAGGCCGATTTTTCGCTCTTGTTGCAACATATCGAAGCCATGCGCGGTCCGCGTGCGTTTCTTAACAGGGGTCTCTAATGTTTCTGCCCAAACTCCTTGAAAAGGCCCAAAGCGGCGAACGACTGGTCGCCTTGACCTGTTACGACGCCAGCATGGCGCGCCTCATGGCGACCTGCGGCATCGACATCCTGCTGGTCGGCGACTCGCTGGGCATGACGATCCAAGGCCATGACAGTACCCTGCCCGTCAGCCTCGACGACATGGTCTATCACACGCGCGCCGTGGCGCGTGGCGCGGCCGGCCAGGCCTTCATCCTGGCCGATCTCAACTTTGGCAGCTACCAGTCATCCCCCGCGCAGGCCTTTGCCAGCGCCGCACAACTCATGGCGGCCGGCGCCAACATGGTCAAGCTCGAAGGCGGCGCCTTGTTTGCGGAGACCGTGCATTTCCTGATCCGGCGCGGGGTCCCGGTCTGCGCCCATCTAGGTCTCCTCCCCCAATCCGTCAACAGCACCGGCTACCGGATGCAAGGCCGGGCCCAGGCCGCCGCGCAACAACTGATGGACGATGCCCTTGCCCTGCAAACGGCCGGGGCCAGCCTGCTGGTCCTGGAGGCCATCCCGGCAGAACTGGCTGCCCGTGTCACCCGTGCGCTCACCATCCCGACCATCGGCATCGGCGCCGGGGCCCAGTGCGGGGGCCAGGTTCTGGTCATCAACGACCTGCTCGGGCTGACCCCCACGCCGCCCCGGTTTGCCAAGGACTTTCTCCAGGGCCAGGGCAATCTGGAGGCGGCCCTCCGTGCCTACGCCGAGGCCGTGCGTTGTGGCCAGTTCCCCGGCCCGGAACACAGCCGCTAGGTCACCCCACAGAAGCGCACCCCATGCAGACCCTGCATACCATTGCCGAACTCCGCGCAGCCGTGCGCCAGGCCGGTGAGGTGGCCTTTGTCCCCACCATGGGCAATCTGCATGCAGGCCATCTCGAACTCATCCGGGCCGCCCGCCAGCGCGCCCTTCCGGTCGTATCCAGTCTCTTTGTCAACCCACTGCAATTTGGAGCAGGCGAAGACTTTGAACACTACCCACGCACCCTACAGGCCGATGCGGCCCAACTCGCCGAAGCAGGCTGCGCGATCCTGTTTGCACCCTCGGTCGCCGAGATGTACCCCGAGGCGCAGACCTGTACTGTCCTGCCGCCCTTGGCCGACGAACTCTGTGGGGCCTTTCGTCCCGGTCATTTCGCCGGCGTGGCGACGGTTGTGCTCAAACTGTTCAACATGGTGCAACCCAAGGTCGCCCTGTTCGGCAAGAAGGACTACCAGCAGCTCTTCATCCTGCGACTGATGGCCCGACAGTTCAACCTGCCCATCGAGATCGTCGGTATCGACACCGTGCGCGCCGAGGACGGCCTGGCCTTATCCTCACGCAACGGCTACCTCAGCGCGACCGAACGGGCCGAGGCACCGCGCCTGTATCAAACCCTCCGCGCCATCGCGACCGCGCTACAGGCCGGTCACAGCGATCTGGCCGCGCTAGAACACACAGCCACAGCCGAACTCAACCGGTACGGCTGGCAGGTCGATTATGTCCAGATACGCGCCCAATCCACCCTGCTCGCCCCCCGCCCGACCGAGGCGGCCTGTGTGGTATTGGCCGCAGCGCGTCTGGGCAGCACCCGGCTAATTGACAACCTGGAAGTGACACGCCCCGTTCAAGCGGTATAATTCGATCCCCTTTTGACACATTCGCCGTCTCAATGCAGCGTACGCTCCTCAAATCCAAGCTTCATCGCGTTCGAGTCACCGCTTCGGAACTCGAATACGAGGGTTCGTGCGCGATTGATGAGAACCTGCTCGAAGCGGCCGATATCCGCGAGTACGAACGCATCGAGATCTACAATGTCAACAACGGGGAGCGTTTCGCCACCTACGCCATCCGTGGCCAACGCGGAACCGGCATGATCTCGGTCAACGGGGCGGCCGCACGCAAGGCCGCCGTCGGCGATATCCTCATCATCGCCACCTACAGCCAGTACAGCGAAATGGAACTGACCCAGTTCGAACCCACGCTGGTTTATGTGGACGAAAAGAACCGCATCAAACGCATCGGCTCACAAATTGCCGCTCAGGCCGCCGCATAGGCAATCTGAAGGGCCCTAAGCGAGCCTAAGCGGCCCGAACCCTAGCGCACCACCCGATCCCAGTCGAAACACGGGCCTGGGTCCCATTTTCGTCCTGGTGCAATATCACTGTGTCCTGCGATATCCACCAGACCTGGATACGCGCTTCGCAAATCGCCAATCAATCGGTTCAGGGTAGCGTATTGCGCCTCGGCAAAGGGCTGGTCATCGGCCCCTTCCAACTCAACCCCGAGCGAGAAGTCATTACAACGCTCACGCCCTTGCCAATTTGAGGCCCCGGCATGCCAGGCTCGCCGGTTGCAAGGCACGAACTGCACCAACTCACCATCGCGGCGAATGAAGAAATGCGCCGAGACACGCAGGTCGGCAATCTGGGCAAAATAGGGATGGCCGGCCGGATCGAGCCGATTGGTAAACAGGGCCTCAACACCCGGCCCCCCAAATTCACCCGGTGGCAGGCTGATGGCGTGGATGACCAACAGGCTCGGGGCGTCTGCCTCCGGACGGGCATCCTGGTTCGGCGAGTCCACACGCCGAGCCTCTTTGTGCCAGCCGTCAGCATCCACCGGTTGAAGGCGGTTCAGGTTAGAATCGATCATCATCTTGTCAGAAACAAATAAAAATATGCTACTCGCTGAAATGCTGTTCTTTCTAGTCCTCATCCTCATCGCGGCCGAGGTATTCGTCAATGCCTTAGAGCATCTGGGCGAAAAGCTGAAGATTTCCGAAGGCGTGACCGGCTCGCTCTTTGCGGCGGTCGGAACCGCCTTGCCCGAGACCATCGTCCCGCTTCTGGCCATCTTTGCCGGCACCCAGAACCAACAACTCAACGAGGAGATCGGCGTCGGCGCCATCCTCGGCGCACCGCTCATGCTCTCCACCCTCTCCCTCTTCCTGATGGCAATCTTTGCCTTCAAGAAACGGGGGATGCAAGGTCACTTCAACCCCGAGCACACCGGCCTGGAGCGTGACCTCAACTTCTTCCTGGGCGCCTTCGGCCTGTCCTGTGTCGCCCTCTTCATCCCGCAGGAGATGCCTGAAGTACGCACCGGCTTCGCCTTCGTCATGGTGTTGATCTACTTCATCTACATCATGATGACCCTGCGCGCCTCCTCTCAACTGGTCAAGGATGGTCACGCCACCGAGGCGGAAAACCCCATGTTTCTCTCCCGCATAGGCCTGCCCACCAACTGGACCACCATCATCCTGCAAATCAGCGTTGGGCTTGTCTTGCTCGTCATGGGCGCCAAGGGCTTCATTCACGGTATTGAACAGGCCGCCCCCCTCCTCGGTATCTCGGCCCTGGTCCTGTCCCTGCTCATCGTCCCCATCGCGACCGAACTGCCGGAAAAGGTCAACTCCATCCTCTGGATCCGTCGTCACAAGGACACCCTAGCCTTCGGAAATATCACCGGCGCCATGGTCTTCCAAGGCACCCTGCTTCCCGCGATCGGCATCCTCCTGACCCCGTGGATCCCGCAGCGTGAGGTCTTCGCCGGGGTTGTGATCACACTGCTGGCCGCCCTCTGGCTACGCGTCCTCCTGAGCCGGGGTCAGCTACGCGTTTGGCATCTAGCCGTGAATGGAGGGATGTACTTCACCTATCTGATTATCGTGCTGGCCTGAGAGGCTTAGGGACACAGGCTTCGTCACACCGGCGCAGACCGGTGTCCATGCTATTGATTTGACTGGTTTCAGGCCTGCGCCGGAATGACGGAATGGGTGAAACTGGAATGAATCAGCGCCCCCTAGGGCACGGCCCTCACACGGAGGTCATGCTCGGCTTGCCGAATCAGGAACCCTCGCCAGAGACGCCTTCGCCACGCTGGCGATGGGCCTCACAACAATAGAAATGCCCATGTGTGAGGATGGCCTCAGAGCGCGGCAGATTTACATGGCAGACCTCGCAGCGCACCATGTCCTCGACCTCAGGTGCACTGGCGCGTTGATCCTCTGACTGACGCTGGTTGCGCCGCTTGGCGGCCTGATAGAGCAGATAAACACCCAAACCCAGCAGGAACCAGAACAAGATCTTACCCAAGGTCAAGCCCATTCTTATGCGTTTCGTTGATAACCATCAGAAGCCGCTGGAAGGGGATGAAGCGACCATACTTGACGACCAAGGGCAAAAAGGGAAGATCCTCGCCGTAACCCCATTCATAGTGCCCAGCCACCATGTCGTCGTAAACCTTGCGCACCTGCGCATCCAGGTGGTCAATGAAAGGGCCATATTGCTGAGCCTGCTCAGGGTCATAATCGAGACTGCTGCGCATCTCGTCAATCTCATACACGGCTTGATGCATCAGATCGATATATTCGTCGATCGTCTTGGGTCGTTTGATATTCATCGTTTGCTACCAGGTAGACTCTCTAATACAAACATTCACAGAAAAAAACAGGGGCCACTGGGGCCCCTGCAGATTACCACGCTCTCGGCTTACTTGCCGGCCAGCGCTTCCAACTGCTTGGCACGGATCACATTGCCGTTGAGGGCAGCGTCCTTAGCCGAACTGCCATAAGCCACTGCCATGATCTGACTGTAGTACAGCACCGGGATATTGAACTTGGTACCGTACTTCTTGTTGATCGCGCCCTGATAGAGTTCCACATTGGCCTGACACAGCGGGCACGGCGTGACGATCATGTCGGCACCGCCATCGTACGCCGATTCAACGATATCCTTGATCTGGGCGTGGGCCTTTTCCGGCTCGGAGAAGGCCAGCGCACCGCCGCAGCAGGTCACCTTCTGGTCGTACTTGACGGCCTCGCCGCCCAATGACTCGACCAACTTGTCGAGGTACTTGGGGTTCTCATAGGATTCACCATCGATACCGAACGGCCGGTTGGTCTGGCAGCCCACATAGCCGGCAAATTTCAGGCCATCTAGACCCTTCACAACCGGCTTGGTCAAGGCGTCATATCCGAAATCTTCGATCAGGACCTCGGCCATGTGACGCACTTCCGGGATCACGGTAATGCTCAGACCCGCTTCCTTAAGGGCAATCTGAGTATCCCGCAGCAGGACATCCGAGTGCTCCAGACGCTCCTTCGCTTCGCGCGTGCCCAACCAGCAGGCGGCACAGGTCGCCACCACATCCAGACCCGGCAGGTGCTTCTCGGCCAGGGCCAGATTGCGTCCCGACATGGCCAGACGCGGCAACTCACCGCCTTCAGCATAACCGATGGAGGCACCACAGCAGTTCCAGTCCGGGATCTCGGTCAAGCCGATATCCAAAGTCTTGCACATGGTCTGGACCGAGGTCAGATAGTTCGACGAGGATGCGCCCTTTTGCGAAGAGCAACCTGGGTAGAACGCGTATTCTTTCTTTGCCATTCTCAATTCTCCTTCAGACCGATCAAGCGGCCTTGAGCGCCTTGCGCGTTTCTTCCAGTTCGCGGGCCTTCTTCAACATGGCCTGGATGCCCTTCTGATCCTTGCACTTGTGACCGCCAAACAGTTCCAGCGGGTTCAAGCGGCCGGCCTTCACCAGACCCAGGGCGATAGATTGCATCTCCAACGCCTTCTTGATACCGGCCATCAGGTCAAACTTGCCTTCGGCGTTGCGGAAGTAAAGATCAACCGTCAGCATCACCTCGTTCACTCGACCTGTCTTGGCTGCGTTGTTCCAGAAGATCTTGCCGAAGTTGCGAGTCGGCTGCAGCTTCGGTGCCACGCCCAGACGGTGCGCGTAATTGGCGATACCGTGCATGATGTGGGTGATCGGCAACTTGCGCGGGCAACGCACATAGCAGTTGTAGCACGAGGTACACATCCACATCGAGTTGGAAGTCAGGACCTCTTCGCGTTTACCTGCACGGACCATCATGAAGATTTCCTGCGGCGGATGATCCCAGCCCGGATGGAAATTGGTCGGGCACGAGCCGGCACAGACGCCACACTGCATGCACATCTTGATCCATTCGCCCATCTCGGCCTGATCTTCCAGCTCTTTCAGGAAGTTGTTCTTGTAGCGAGCGGCCATTGCGGTGTTATTTACACTCATTTCATTCTCCGATCAGAAGCCCTTCATGGGTGACGGACCCATGGCCTCGAGTTGGGCGGCGTAATCATTGATGCGCTGGGGCAGCGTCACGATGTCGGTAATCGCGACTTCCGTATCAAACACGCGTGCCTCTTCCAGACCCATGCCCTTCAGGGTATCGCCCACCTTGGACAGACGATACCGGCCCAGCTCGGAGCCCTTCACGAAGTGACACTGATACTGCTCGCCGTGCTTACAACCCATCAGCATGATGCCGTCAAAGCCGGAGTTCAGGGCATCGGTAATCCAGATGGTATTGACCGAACCCAGGCAACGCACCGGGATCACACGCACAAAGGCCGAGTAGTCATGACGATTCATGCCCGCCATGTCGAGTGCCGGGTAGGCATCGTTTTCACAGGCCAGGATCAGGATCCGCGGCTTGTTCTCAAACTCATCCGGCACATTGACGGCCTTGATCTGGGAACCCACCGTGTTGACCGAGTAGTTCTCGAACGAGATCACGCGGACCGGGCACGCGCCCATACAGGTACCGCAGCGACGGCAGCGCGATTCGTTAAACAGCGGGAACCGCCGTTCATCTTCATCAATGGCACCAAACGGGCATTCCACGGTACAACGCTTGCACTGGGTACAACCCTCCAGACGCACATTGGGGAAGGACAGGTCGCCGGCACGCGGGTGCGCCGCCTTGCCCAAGCCCGCATTCTCCACGGCCTGGATGGCCTTCATGGCCGCGCCCGTGGCATCTTCCATGGCCTGCAACATGTCCATCGGACGACGAACCGGGCCGGCCGCGTAAATCGCGGTGCGGCGGGTTTCGTACGGGAAGCAGATGAAGTGGCTGTCGTTGAAGCCATGCTTGAAGTGCGGAATATCCGGGCCTTGGCGATAGGTCAGATTGAGCACTGACTTGGCGCGCAGTTTTTCAACCTGGATATCGGCCTCCGCCTTGATCGCCGCATCCTTGCTCTCCGAAGCGACCACGGCCGCGTTGAGGGCGTCCAGATCCGGGCCAGAGGTCGGCACCGAACCCGTGGCCAGCACCACCAGATCGGCCTGTGCCTGGGTGTCTTCGTTGAGGATCAGATCCTTGAAGTTGACCGTCAGTCCGTTGCCATTCGCGGCCACGGTGGAGACCGTCCCCTTGGAGAAGACCACACCCTTGTTTTGGGCAGAGCGGTAGAAGTCCTCGCCATTACCCGGCAGACGCAGGTCGGTGTAGAGCACCACCGTGTCCACATCCGGGTTGCTGTCCTTGAAGTACATCGCCTGCTTGACGCTGACATTGCAGCAATAACCGGAGCAGTACTCGAGATGCTCACCGGTCGTATCGCGCTGACCGGCACACTGCACGAACACCACCGATTTAACTTCCTTGCCGTCGGACGGGCGCTTGATCGCACCGCCATTGGCCGCCTTGGCCAAGGCCTCCAGGCCGGCCTGATCGACCACATCCGGGGATGCGCCATAGCCCAGGTGCGGCAACTTGTTGGCGTCATACAGGGTGAAGCCGCTGGCCTGAATGATGGCACCGACATCCTCGGTCACGGTCGAACCGGACTCGATGGTGATATCGGCCTTGAAACGGCCCGGCGCACCGGCCGTCTTGGTCACTGTAGCGTTGAGATAAACCGTGATATTGGCATCGGCTGCAATGCGGCTGACCATGTCGGCTACACCGGTATCTTCCGGATCCTTGAAGGGCTCACGCGTCGGGATGCGTTTGTAGTTCTGTGCGGCCCAACCGCCCAGTGCGCCGGTCTTCTCAACCAGAACCACCTTGTAGCCAGCCTTGGAGGCCTCAACCGCAGAGGTCATGCCCGAGATGCCGCCACCCACCACCAGCAGGGTCTTGCTTCCACCCACATTGGGGTTGCCCGACGGCACGCTCATCGCCTTGACCTCGGCACAGGCCATACGGACATAGTCCTCAGCCATTTCCTGCGTCGTCTCGCGCGCTTCTTCGGTGTCCGGACGAACCCAGATCACGCCCTCGCGCAGGTTGCCACGCGAAATCGCCGTCGTCGGGAAGTTGAATGCCTCGGTCTTGGCACGACGGGAACACGCGCAGATCGCCGCATGGGTCACGCCCTCGTTGTCGATGTCATTCTGGATCATCGCCACACCCTCTGCAGAGCAGAGGAAGGCGTGTTCGCGCACCAGCGCCATCTTGCCGTCCTTGGTCGCGGTCTTGACCAGCGCGGCCACATCCAGCCGGGCGCCCAATTCACAACCGGAGCAGATATACGCAGCGTTTTTCTTTTCAGTCATCGTTGCACTCATGATCAATTCTCCGCACGGGCGACTTGGTTGACGACCTGGATCGCACGCAAGGCCGCCGCCGTCGCGCTTTGTACAGCGCGGTTCACATCCAGCGCATTGGTCGCACATCCGGCACCAAATACGCCCGTATTGCCATTCATCGCCAGGAAGCCGGAGGAATCCATTGCGATCCCTTCAGACAGCGCCGCCGGGATGGCCGCGCCCTTGACCGCCGGCTCCATGCCCACGGCCAGCACGACCAGATCATGCGGCTCCGAGTAGCGCTTGTAGCCCTCGGTGTTGACGCCCCATAGACGCGGATCGCCATTCTTGTCCTCGGATATCCGTGCCACCTTGGATTTCACAAACGACACATTGGGATTGGCCTTGACCTTCTGGTAGAAGTCCTCGAACCGGTCGATGGCACGGATGTCGATGTAATAGATCGTCGACTTACCCTCGTCACCAAAGGCCTCTTGCACATAGTGCGTCTGCTTGAGCGAAGCCATGCAGCAGAAACGCGAACAATGGCGCAGGTGATTCTCGTCGCGCGAACCGGCACACTGGATAAAGGCCACATTCTTCGCCTCTTTGCCATCGGACGGACGCAGGATCTTGCCCTTGGTCGGCCCATGCGGATCGGCCAGACGCTCGAACTCCACATTGGTGATGACATTCTTGAACTCGCCATAGCGGTACGGCGTGATCTTCTCGGCCGCATAGGGCTGCCAACCGGTCGCCCAGACAATGGCACCTGCCTTGAGGCTCACCGTCTCGGTCTTCTGGTCAAGATCAATGGCGCCGACCTTGCACGCGGCCTTGGCCGCCTCGGCATCGGCCGTACCGATGATCGACGGATCGAGCACATAACGCTGAGGATAGGCCATGTCATGCGGCAGGAAGGCCGCCTTGACCTTGCCCAGGTTGTAGTTGAAGGCATCGGCAATCTCGGTGCTGACCGCCTTGGCACAGTCACCGCAAGCCGTGCACTTGCTGTCCACATAACGCGGAGACAAGGTCACATTGACGCTGTAATCGCCCGCTGCACCCGTGATCTCCGTCACTTCCGCCATAGTCAGGACCTGGATGCGCGGGTTCGCCTTCAGGCGGCGCAGATTGATTTCCAGTCCGCAGGTCGGATGGCACATCTTGGGGAAATAGCGGTAAAGCTGAGCTGTACGGCCGCCGAGCCAGGGGTTCTTCTCCACCAGCACCACTTGCTTACCGGTTTCAGCTGCCTCAAGGGCCGCCGTCATTCCGGCAATGCCGCCGCCCACGACCAGAATGGTCTGGTTGGTCGCCACGATAGACGTCATGTGTCGTCTCCAATAGAACAAAATTAGTAAAACACCCCATTAAAGGGGCATCAAAAGACGGGGTTCATCTTACCTGCAAAGCCCCTAGGTCGGGACCGTGCACGCATCGAATGTACTTATATACGGATAAAGCCGTCGCAATACCCTGCGGCCTGCAGGGTATTTAATCAGACCAGGTTCAGATCCAGAACCCCTTCCATCTTTTCAGCAGTCTCCGATTTGCCCGTGCGGCTGTCGCCGACAATGGCCACCGTCACACTGACCGCTTTGGCATCTCCACCCAGACGGGTACGCTTTTCAGCGGCCACGGTCTTGATCAATGTGATCAGATCCTTGGCCAGATGCTCCGGGCCCTGCATCTCTACCGCTTCACGGTTCGGGAAACCTGCCGCCGCAATATCCTCATTGCTGTTGTCGGCTGCCGCGCCGGCCATCAACTGGCTGTGCGCGACGCCCAGACGCATCTCACCGCGTGACGACAGGCGCTCGAAGGCCTTAATGAAACGATCCTCCGTGTCCTGGAAGATGGCATTCAATTCCGGATGCAGAACAACGCCCTGTGCATCTTGCAACAAGGGGAAGGGATTGGCCCAGTAGCTCGACTCACGCGCACCGCGGAAGGTCTGCGTACTACCGGCGGCGACTCGCTCGCCGAGCCGGAGGTGACCGATCGCCTCCATGACCCCCATGTCAACATCCACGGTCGACTCATGCGGTGCCTTGAGACGGAAATTGTTCGCGTACAACAAGACATCCAACTGGTGGCCCGTCGAAATCTCGGTATCGGCCGTGACCGGGACGATCTGGCGCGCATTGGAACCCGTGCCGCGGTTATAACCCACTTCACGGCCCTGCATCTGCATCTTGGCCCGCTCGGAAAATCCGTCCAGACAGGCAAAGGCGCCCGTCTCGGTGCCATAAAAGATGGGACGCATCTGGGCATCCTCACCGCGCTCCAGGCGGATACGACCCATATCGTCTGCCTTGACCCGCATCTCGGAAATATAAGGCGCACCCGCCTCGTCAAAGCCCACCTTGTAGCGCGTACAACCGCAATGCAACGGGATGTCCCCGGCACGAATGGCCAGGACATTGTGCAGGGTCAGGATCGGCTTCTTGCAGTAACCAAAGTATTTCAGCTCATCACGATTCGGCACCAGGCCCACGAGAATCTCATTCTTGGCATCCCACCAATAGCCCAGATCCTCATCCGCCGCATCCGGATCACCAAACAGGAAGATCCCGTCCGGCTTACGCCCTTGGCTGATCTCTTCCGCATTGGCGAACGGGAACAGATTCAACAGGCCCGGCTCCATCTCGATGCAACCACGCGATTTGTGGATATAGGCTACGATCAACCAACTACCCACGCTCAACGGGACAGCCACCCAATCATCGGCGCGGAACCGTTCACAATGGAACGGATTGTGACCCAACTCATAAAAGGGTTTGGCTCGCTTGTTGGAAGGCGTCGTGTAATCAACACCGGTCTGGATGTCGGCCGCAATGGTCAGCGGGACATGCGACAAGGCGATGTAATCCGGAGGCAGGTTGAAATAATGGCCCGAGATCTCACCCGCCGTCACATTGGGGAAGGCATTCAGACCCGGCGTGCGGCGCGTCCCCTCTTCCAGACCCACGCCGTCAAGCAGGGCACGCCGCGTCTCCAGCAGGAGCTCGGAAAGGCCGCGCGCCTTTTCCGTGACCTTGCCCTTGACAGCGGCAGAGGTTACATCACCTTGGGTGACCACCTCATTCTGCAAGCGCACCAGGCGCGAGTAAGAACGGGTACGAAAATGATGGAAACCACCGTCAAAGAACAAGACCAGTTCGCGTGCACGATCAAGTGCCTCGCCCTCTTCAATCTTGCCCGCATTGAGCAGCATCAGAAAGTCCCGCGCCCGGATCGACTTCACGAACGCACTACGGTGCTGCCACTCATCACGATAGCGCTCATCACGCTGCCCGAGATCGTCCAGATATTCCTTCTTGTACCGATCCAGAAAACGGGTAAACGGCAGACTCTTGATCAACTGGGCAGGCGTAACGCAGCCCTCGCGAATTTCGAGAACACTTTCCATGCTTGGATTCCTTGCAGATATGTCAATACCAACAACCCCGTATCCGGCGCAGCACCAAGCCCGCCGTCACGGAATCAAACCGGATTATTCTATCACAAACCCTGCAGAATTTTCCGGATCAGGCGTGGACACTGGCCGGGCGCACATTACACGCCTCGCCCGGTTCGGTCGGTACATCGATGGTCAAGAATTGCAGGGTCTCGAGGTCCGCGAGGATATAGGTCGGCGGCTTTCCGACCCCACCCACGGTACCGGGATTCACCAGCCAGGTCTTGCCGCCCTTGATGTTGACCACCTCGCGCTGACTGACGCGGTGATCATGACCACACAGCACCAGATCGTAGTCGCCGGTCAAGGCCATGGCCTCGGCATAATGCGGGTAATGCACCATGAACAGGGTACGCCCTGAAAGATGCAGGACCGCATCCTGGCCGTGGTAGCGCACCGGGCTATCCGGCTCCTGGGCCAGGTGCATCATGGTGTAAAGGTCGCCCGTGTTGTTGCCATGAATGGCATGTACCGGCAGGCCGTATTTCTTCAATACCCGCAGCGTGGTCGGTGCCACGATATCGCCACAATGCAGGATCGCCTGCGCACCCCGCGCAACCGCGTCTTCAACCGCGTGATCCAGCAGACGCCGGTTGTCATGTGAATCCGAAACGATGCAGATCTTCATCAGAACATCGGCTTGTCGATTGCAGCGTTATAGCGATCCACACCGCCGACAATCTCCGCCCGGGCCGCATCCACCCCGGCCCAGCCTAGGACCTTGACCCATTTGCCCTTTTCAAGGTCTTTATAGTGCTCAAAGAAGTGGGCAATCTGGTTAAGCATCAGCGCCGGCAGGTCTTCGGGAGCGCGCACCCCGCAATACATGGTACACAGCTTGTCCACCGGGACCGCCAACACCTTGCCATCCATCCCGGCCTCGTCCTCCATCTGCAGGATGCCCACCGGCCGGCAACGCACCACCACACCGGTAATCAGCGGAATCGGAGTCACCACCAGGACATCCACCGGATCACCGTCCTCGGACAAGGTGTGCGGGATGTAACCATAGTTGCAAGGATAGTGCATCGCCGTGGACATGAAGCGATCGACAAACATCGCGCCGGTCTCCTTGTCCACCTCATACTTGATAGGCTCCCCGTGAGCAGGAATTTCGATGATGACATTGATGTCATCAGGCACATTGCGGCCGGAACTAACGCGATCAAGATTCATGAGACCTCTACCTCTGACGGGTTACCAATGATGGTGCAATTATAGAAGGTGGCAGGAGATGCCGGCACAAAAACAAAAACCCCTCCGCGGAGGGGTTTTCAAGACCTGAATAAAGATCAGGCCATTGCCTTGATGGCAGAAGACAAACGGCTCTTGTGACGCGCGGCCTTGTTTTTGTGAACAATACGCTTGTCGGCCAGACGGTCCATGGCGCTCATGGATTCCTGGAAGACGATTGCGGCGGCGGCCTTGTCGCCGGCCTCGATTGCCTTGCGAACCTTCTTCACGGCAGTGCGATAAGCCGAGCGTTGAGCCATGTTTTGCAGACGGATACGGTCTGCCTGACGGGCACGCTTGCGAGCCTGTGCGCTGTTTGCCATGGTGAAAGCTCCTGAAAACTCAAAAAAGAAGTCGCCAAGTATATCTCCCCGCCCGATGTTTGACAAGCTAGAATCAACACCCATGAACCTGCTACGCGCCCTTGCCACTGTCAGCTCGATGACCCTGCTCTCGCGCATCCTGGGTTTTGTGCGCGACATGGTCATCGCCCGCGCCTTCGGTGCGGGGGCCGTCACAGATGCCTTTTTCGTGGCCTTCAAACTCCCCAATCTGCTCCGGCGACTGTTTGCCGAGGGGGCCTTCTCTCAGGCCTTCGTTCCCGTCCTGGCTGAAATCCGGAACCGTGAAGGCGACGCTGCCGCACAACAGGTCATCCACCGCGTCCACACCCTACTGTTTCTCATCGTAAGCGCCACAGCCCTGCTCGGCATCCTCGCCGCGCCGCTGATTGTCATGATCTCGGCACCCGGTTTCAGCGCCGACGCCGCAAAATTCGACCTGACCGTGACGATGACCCGCATCGTCTTTCCCTACATCCTGTTCATGTCGCTCACCGCGCTGGCCGCCGGCGTACTCAACACCTGGAGCCGTTTCATGGTACCGGCCTTCACCCCGGTCCTGCTCAATATCGCCATGATTCTCGCCGCGACCGTGGCCACACCCTGGTTTGACCCGCCGATCCTGGCACTGGCCTGGGGCGCATTTCTGGGCGGCGTGTTGCAACTGTCATTGCAATATGCGGCCCTGAAGCGACTGGGGCTCCTGCCGCGTTGGGATTTTGCCCCCCATGACCCCGCCGTCCGCCGCATCCTCAAGCTCATGGGCCCAGCCGCCATGGGTGTCTCGGTCGCGCAGATCTCCCTGCTCATCAACACCATCTTCGCCTCCTTCCTGATCAGCGGCAGCGTCTCCTGGCTCTATTACGCCGATCGCCTGATGGAATTCCCGACCGGGATGCTGGGCGTCGCCCTCGGCACCATCCTGCTCCCCTCGCTCGCCAAACACTATGCCGACGATGACCGTGCCGAATTCTCCCGCCTGCTCGACTGGGGCCTGCGCCTGACCCTGCTGCTGGCCGCTCCCGCCGCCCTAGCCCTGGCCATCCTCGCCATCCCGCTGATCACCACCCTGTTCCACTACGGGGCCTTCACCACCCACGATGTCGAGATGACTCGCCTGGCACTCACCGCCTACAGCGTCGGCCTGATCGGACTGATTCTGGTCAAGGTCCTGGCACCCGGCTTTTATGCCCGGCAAAACATCAAGACCCCCGTCAAGATTGCCATCCTCACCCTGCTCGCCACCCAGGCCATGAACCTGATCTTCATCGGCCCCTTGGGACATGCCGGTCTGGCGCTGGCCATCGGTCTGGGCGCCTGCCTCAACGCCACCATCCTCTATCGCAAACTGCGCCAGCACGCCATTTTCCAGCCCCAACCCGGCTGGGTCCTCTACCTGTTGCGCCTCATCGCGGCCCTAAGTGCGATGGGAGGCTTCCTTTGGTTCGCCATGGGCACAGAAACAGATTGGCTCAGGGCCACTTTACAAGAACGACTCACCCACCTCGCCTGGCTCGTCCCGGGCGGTGCCGGCCTCTACTTCGCCAGCCTCTGGATCCTCGGTCTGCGTCCTGCCCAGTTCCGCCGCACGACCGCCTCCTGATCCACAGGCTGACGGAATACGCCCCAACCCGTAGAATTGCGTCTTTCCAGTCGCGTAGCTGCACAGAAAACCCTTCAACATGCTGATCACCCACGGCTGGCCGCACGCCACCCGCCCCAATGCCGTCACCATCGGAAACTTCGACGGCGTCCACCTAGGCCATCAAGCCATGCTGGCGCGGCTCACTGCGCGCGCCGTTTCCCTGGGGGCCCTGCCTACGGTGCTGACCTTCGAACCGCACCCACGCGAGGTCTTCTCGCCCCAGAACGCCCCCACCCGCCTGTCATCCATGCGAGAAAAACTGGAACGCTTGCGCGAACTGGGGGTCGGCCATGTGCATGTCTGTCCCTTTGACCGCGCCTTCGCCGCCCTGACGCCTGGAGAATTTATTCAGCGCATCCTGGTCGATGGCCTCAAGGCGCGCTATGTCCTGGTGGGCGACGATTTCCGCTTCGGCGCAAAACGCGCCGGCGACATCGAACTCCTGGCCCGTGCGGGGGCCGAACACGGCTTCGTAGCCGAGGCCCTGCACACGGTCGAGGCCGCCGGCCAGCGGGCCTCGAGCACCGCCGTACGCCTCGCCCTAGCCGAAGGGGACATGGCGACCGCTGCCCAACTGCTAGGCCATGCCTACACCCTCTCGGGCCGCGTGGTCGATGGCGACAAGCTCGGCCGCACCATCGGCTACCCAACTGCCAACATCCAGCTCAAGCACAACCGTCCGCCCGTACGCGGCATCTTTGCCGTGCGCGTACAAGGTCTGGACCGTCCCGACTGGCCCGGTGTAGCCAGTCTCGGCACCCGCCCCACGGTGCACGCCAACGGCAAGCCGACCCTGGAAGTTCACCTGTTCAATTTCAATCAATCCATTTACCGCGCCCATCTGCGCGTTGAATTCCTGCACAAACTGCGCGACGAACAAAAGTTCGATTCGCTCGACGCCCTGATCGCCCAAATCGGCCGCGATGCCGATGAGGCACGCACCCTGCTGAATGTCGAATAAGCCCATGGATTACAAAACCACCCTCAACCTGCCCGACACCCCCTTCCCCATGCGCGGCGACCTGCCCAAGCGCGAACCGGGCTGGGTGGCGCAATGGCAGGAAAAACGCCTGTATGCCGCACTGCGCGCAGCCTGTGCCGGCCGGCCGCGTTTCACCCTGCACGACGGCCCGCCCTACGCCAATGGCG
>SXGU01174126.1_pt1 | contig 24432 bp, 25 predicted proteins | sample 3174531 | NCBI WGS metagenome assembly SXGU01 (sample SAMN11356863, study PRJNA531348) | freshwater metagenome | isolation source: freshwater sample F1-140 | place: China: Fuxian Lake, Yuxi | collected 2017-12-25
AGCACCACTTTCGCGGCTACATCCACCTCAAGACGATTCCCGAAGCGTCGCCTGCGCTCATCGACATGGCGGGGCGTTTTGCGGATCGCATGAGCATCAATATCGAGCTACCCACCCAGGACGGTCTCACCACACTCGCACCGGAAAAAAACCTCGCGCGCACGCAAGAAGCGATGGGCCACATCCGCAGGAAAATCCAGGAGTGCCACGCGGAAAAACGCAAGCCGAATGCACCAAAGCCGCCGTTGTTTGCTACTGGGCAGAGTACGCAAATGCTCGTGGGCGCAGACGATTCCACGGATGCTGTCATTCTCCAGCGCGCGGATGTTCTTTACAGCGATTACCGGCTGCGGCGCGTGTATTACTCGGGCTTCAGTCCGATTCCTGAACCATCGGCACTGTTGCCGATCAAGCCGCCGCCGCTCGTGCGCGAGCATCGGCTTTATCAGGCGGACTGGCTGCTGCGCTTCTACGGTTTCAAGGTGGATGAAATCACCACCACCGGTGCGCCGAACCTCGACCTGCAGATCGACCCCAAACTCGCGTGGGCGCTAGGTAACCGCGCCACTTTCCCGGCCGACATCAACACGGCCCCGCGAGAACTTCTGCTCCGCGTACCGGGACTCGGCGTGCGCAATGTCGAGCGCATCCTGAGCGCCCGGCGCTACACACGGCTGCGGCTCGCCGACTTGCTGCGCCTGCGCGTGTCGATGAAGAAAGTGCTGCCCTTCATCAGTGCTGGAGATCACACGCCGATCCGGCTCGGGCTGGATGACGATGCGCTGCGGGCGCGCTTTTTGCCGTCACCGCGCCAGGCAGAACTGAACTTCGGCACGCCGCCACCGCGCGCCAGCGACGCTGACTCGGTGCGCTCGGGCCAGTTGTAACCATGCGGACGGTTGTGATCCAGCCGTGCTTCGAGAACTGGCGCGAGTGTGCCCGCGAACTGCTCGCGCGGCGAGTGCCGCCCGATGACGTGCTGTGGTCGGACACGGTGCTGGAGCCGGTCCTGTTCCCGTCGACCGATGATGCCTCCCCGCGTGGCGCGGTGCCGACCGTGCCGCCGGCATTTCTGGACCTCGCCCGTCGCGTGGCTGCCCACCGCGACCCGCAGCGCTGGGGTGCGCTCTACCGCGTGCTGTGGCGGCTGACACACGGTGGCGAACGGCATCTCCTCGCTGTGGCCACGGACCGCGACCTGCGCCAGCTTCAACAGTGGAGCAAGACCATCGGTCGCGACATTCACAAAATGCATGCCTTTGTCCGGTTCCGCCTCGTGGGAACCGATGAGGCCACGAGCCGCGAGCAATTCGTCGCCTGGTTCGAGCCCGAGCACCGCATCGTGCGACTGGCCGCGGGTTTTTTTGTAAAGCGATTCGCCAGCATGGATTGGTCCATCCTCACGCCAAACGAATGCGCGCATTGGGACGGCAGCAGGCTGCATTTCTCAGCCGGCGTCCCGCGCACGGCACCGACTGTCGATACGCTCGAGGATCTCTGGCGCACTTACTACCGCAGCATCTTCAATCCCGCGCGGCTCAAAGTGCGCGCAATGCAATCCGAGATGCCAAAGAAGTATTGGAAGAACCTCCCAGAAGCCTCGCTCATCGCCGAGTTGATTGCCGAGAGTAGAGGACGCGTTGACCACATGCTTCGCACGGAAGTCCGCCCCGTCAAACCCGCAGCGAAGAACGCCTATCTCGATTCGCTCCGCGACCTGAACGCGCCGCCGCCAGACATCTCGTCAAAGAACGAATGAAGGGCATCAAGAAGCAGCACTTGCCCGAGAAGTGTTGCGCCGCCTGCGGCCGCCCATTCAGGTGGCGGAAGAAGTGGGAGCGAGTGTGGGACGAGGTGAAATACTGCAGCGACCGCTGCCGGATGGTGAAAGGGAAAGCGCGCGCGGGCTGACCAAGTGCCGGCACAGCAAAGCCGTGGTCTGGGCGGAAACCTGGCCGGTCTTGGTGTGGTGGTTACTCGCGTCAGTCCACGGGGAGAAATGCCCACAGCGCCGGCCGGCCACAGTTACAGTGCACTGCCCGCCCGAGTAGCCCACCACCCGCGAGGCCGAGGTAAACCGCCGTGCGAGCCGCGTCCCACGCGCCGAGTCTGTGGCGAGCCATTGCTTCGTCACGATTCTGAACGCTGGGGATTGGGTGAAAAATCGTTTCGACCAGCGCCGGCCGCTGAGGCTCGTCGTCCTGGTGGGCGTCGAGCGCGCGGGCAGTCGCCTTCGCCAATGTCTCAGAAACGCCAGCTGAGTGTACGTAGGTGTCCAACTCCGCGACCCCGCGCCGGCTGACCGTCGGCAAGATCAGCAGTCCAACAAACGACCACAACGTGAACCACAGACTGAGTTCGACCGTCCCGCCGGCGGTGCCGAGCCGGTCTGGACCGACCATGGCAGCCGATAACCCTGTTCCTAGAAGTGTGAAGGCGAGTGCCAGTGCCCGGCCGCGCCGCCAAGTGCCGCTGGTTCCGGCCAGTTGGCGACGAAGCCGAACATAGGCGAGCTGTGCCGGGGTCAACGACGATTGCCATCGCGCCGGGATCACAATCAGCCGTGGCCTCACGACGCCAAGCACTCCGCCGGTAAACCCCTCGTCGTCGCTCGATACAACCAGGTCCGAAAGTGGATCGGCCGAAGACTCGACACCCAAACGAGCGAACGACCTTGCCACGGTCATCCGCCTCCAGAGGAGCAGGAATGACAGAACCGCCCCTGCGACGACCACTCCCCAGACATTGCCGAGCCGACCGCCGGCAAGGAGTGCGACCAGGCATACAAACACGACGCCGGCATAGACCACCACCCCCCGAAGTAGTCGTCCGAGGAAAGTTCGCCGCCCGTGGCCGGACCGGCCGTACCACACAGGTAACAGATACCCGCCGAACAGATCGAAAGGCAGCTGAATGGCCGCGTGCGATGCCGCATAAGCGGCCAAGGCAAGCAAGGTCGAGCCGAGACCGGGACTGACCAGCTTGTCCACCGCAGCCGGCAACCCGGAAACGAGGGCGCCGGTTGCGAGCGACACGATTGAACCAACGGCCGTGATGCCGACCCACAGCCGCGCCCGACCGTATCCAGGGACGCGGTCATCGGACGGGGCATTCGTTATCGGTGGTGCCGTTGACATGGCAACTACGGTGATTGGTGAAGGGCTTTGAGGGCGACTCTGGCCGCCTCCCAAAAGGGGAAGAACCCCTTGGTCGCCAGCGGAAAGAAAACAAGATCGTGAGCGCGGTCGGCGTAGCGAAGCGTCACCCCGGTCTGCGCCAGTTCACCGGCGAGCTCAGCCAGCGCCGTGGCGACAAATCCGGTCAGCGGCCGGTACGCCCACACCTCGACCGCCCCGTTCGCCTGGCACCATTCGGACACTTCGTCGGGGCGCTGGGCGGGGGTCACGGTGTGAACGCGGGTGTCGGCATCGGCACATGCGCCGGCCACCCACCTCGCGACCAACTCGCTGGGGGAATGGTGCGGCCGCTTCGTGACCGCATATCGAACAGCAGACACCCGAGCCCAGCCGTCGGGTAGCGGCCCGCAGTCCTCGTCGTGCAGGATCACCCCCCGCGGCCGTACTTCAGCGGCATCGGGTCCGAGAGCGGGCCTCACCGCGGCGATTCGAGCGAGACCATCGTCTGGTAGCGGCCGGGCCGACTCGTCGAGCTCACCCGGCTGCGGCAACCATCGGCCGCTCGTGTACCTGGCGATGTTGTCGGCGCGGGCCAAGTAGTGCTTGCCCGGCGTCTGAAGACCGGCTACCCATCGCCACGACAGGGTGTTGGACGCCGGGTCGCCGTCCAGAAGATGATCGAGAAAAAAACGGGCGCCGAGCTCCCATGGGAGCTTCAGCGTGAAGACCCAGACGCTCGCGAACCACATTCGCTCGTGATTGTGCAGGTAGCCCGTGGACGTGAGTTCCCCGCACCACGCATTGAAATACGGCAAGTCGGTCGTGCCGGCGATTGCACAAGCCAGGCGATCGCGGTCCGCCTGCGGGAGCGTGTCATCGAGCGACCGCAACCGTGCCAAATACGCGTGCCAGACACCGGGACGGGCCTCGAGCCATCCCTTCCAGTAAGTCCGCCAGACGACCTCCTGCACGAACTTCTCGATCCGCTCGACCGTGCCGACCGTGCGGGCAAAGCCGAGCACTTCCTCCTCCAGCACCAGCCGCCGCCGGAGATACGGCGAGAGCCGGCTCGTCGTCTGCCCATCCGCGTAGTTCCGCGCGGTCGAATATTGCCCAACTACCTCAACCAGAGCGTCGAGCTGCGCCAGGCCCGCTATCCGCACTGGTGCAGTGGTCAGTGCCGTGCTTTCGCTGCCCTTCATGCCTTACTGGAGTTCACAGCATCATCATGTCAGGGTCGCCAATGGGGGGCAACATCCGCCTCTCGGCTGTCCAATTCGCAAGGGCACTCGTTGGCGCAAGGGGCGGCCAGGCCAACTCCCGGGGAGAGACGGTATAATTCGAAGCATGCGCGTTGCGGACGAAATCGCAGGTGAGGCCGCCCGGGATCATGGGCCCGACACGAATGTCGACAAGGCCATTAACCGACTCCTCGACGGCCAGCTCTACGGAGTGTTGTGCACGCAGGGCCAAGGCCAACCCTATGGTGCGCTAGTGGCCTACGCCATGACCCCTGACCTAGATTCAGCAGTCTTTGCGACGCAGAAGGGCACCAGGAAGTATCGCCTGCTCTCCGCCTGCGATCAGGTGGCGCTTGTCATCGACAACCGCTCGGCGTTTCCCGGCCAGCTCATGGACGTCGAAGCCGTGACGGCGACCGGCCGCGCGCACAAAATGGCGACGGGGCCGGAGTTCGAGCGGTGGTCGCGCTTGCTTACCGACCGGCACCCCCACCTCGACACGTTCGTCCGCTCAGTCTCCTGTAGTCTGTTCCGCATCGACATCGTCCGCTATTTTCACGTCACCCGCTTTCAAGAGGTCCGGCAGTGGGTTCCCAAGAGCCGTGGATAGGATGGGCCTCGCGCTGGCCGCGATCCAGCGTCTGCCGGGAGATTAATTAACGGCATCGCAAGTGGGCGCGGCAGACGTGCTCGGGGTGCTGCTCGCATTCGCGGCGGCCTGGCATGTCCTTGGTGGCACGCCGCTTGACGTGCGGATCATTCAGTCCCGCCTAATCCAGGTCGAAGCCGCGCAGCAGCTTCGTTGCCGGCGTTTTGTTCGCTTCCTTCAGCGCCTCTTCGAACCGCTTCGCTAGCACATCGCCCTTGTTCTTCTCGGCCTCGAACGACTGAGCAAAGAGCGCGTCGCGCTTCGCGGCCTGGTCGGCCAGAATGCGATGCGCGTTGTCGAGTTCGGGCCGGTTGGGATTGGCCGGTGCCTCGTGACTGATGATGCGGCCAAGGTTGAGATCGACGGTCAGCACAGCTCCGCAGCACGGGCACGGGAGTTCGCGTTCGCTTTCCAGCTTGGCCATGGGAATAGCTTACAGGGATCCGGGAACCGGGCAAGGTAGGATGAATGCCAATGGCGGCTGACGATGCGATCCGGACGCGGACGGTTCGGGTGTGCACCTACAACATTCACCGCGGACGCGGCCTCGACGGACGTACCCGGCTCGAACGGATCGCCGGGGTACTGGCCGGCATCGATGCCGACATCATCGCGCTGCAGGAAGTCATTGGTGCCAGTCCGCTCAAGGCGGGACAGGCCGCGGAACTGGGCGCCGCGCTGGGCATGGGCTGGGTGATGGCGCCGACGCGGCACTTGCGCACGGCGCTGTTCGGCAACGTCGTGCTGACGCGGTTTCCGGTGCGGCATCACGTGCAGTACGACCTGACGTGGAAGACCTGCGAGCACCGCGGCGTGCAGCGCGTCGACGTCGCGCTTGAGGACGACACGCTGCACTTCTACAACGTGCACCTGGGCACGTCGCTGTTGGAGCGCCGCAACCAGGCCGCGCGGCTGGCCACGCTGGTGCATGACCGGCGGGTCACCGGGCCCAAGATCATTCTGGGCGACTTCAACGAGTGGGCGCGTGGCATTGCCAAAGACGTGCTCGCCGAACGGCTGCAGAGCATCGATCTCAACAAGCACCTGAGCCGGCGGCGCACCTACCCCGGTTTCTTCCCCATCCTGCACCTCGATCACATTTACTACAAAGGCAAAGTCGAGGTGCTCAAGGTCACGCTGCCGAAAGACCGGATGGCAAAGATGGCCTCGGACCACCTGCCGCTGGTCGCCGACTTGCGCATCGGCTTCGACTGACACTAAACAAGGTCGTCGCCCGCCCGCGCCAGCACGAAGTGGACCAGTCCGAGGTTGCGGGTACGGAACGCCGCTTCGCAGGTGGCCAGGTAGTACTCCCACATCCGGATGAAGCGATCGTCGAAGCCCAGCTCGCGCACCCGATCGAGCCGGGCGAAGAATTCCCGCCGCCACGCCAGCAGCGTGCGCGCGTAGTCGAGCGCGCGGTCCTCGAGCGCGATCACGCCCAGCTGTGTCCCGGCCGCGCACACGCTCGCCACTTCGCGAATCGAGGGCAGCAACCCACCCGGGAAGATGTACTTCTGGATCCAGTCGCAGTGCTTGCGGTAGTCGTCGAAGCGATGGTCGACCATGGTGATCGACTGGATGCCGGCCAGACCGCCGGGCGCCAGTACCTCGTCGATCTTCTTGAAATAGGACGGCCAATAATGCTCCCCGACCGCCTCGATCATCTCGATCGAGACGACGCGGCTGTACTGGCCGCGCACGTCGCGGTAGTCGCAGAACTCGAACGACACGCGGTCGGCCAATCCTGCGGTGGCGACGCGCTGGCGTGACAACGCCAACTGCTCGGCCGACACCGTAATGCCAGTGACGCGGCAGCCGTGCGTGCGCGCGGCGTGCATGGCGAAGCCGCCCCAGCCAGATCCGATCTCCAGCACGTGATCCAGAGGCCCAATCCGCAGCGCCTCGCACCAGCGCTCAAACTTCTGGCGCTGCGCGTCGGCGAGCGATTCGTCGCCGGAGTGAAAGACCGCGCTCGAGTAGGCCATCGACGGATCCAGGAACGTGGCGAACAGCTCGTTGCTCAAATCGTAGTGCGCGCCGATATTGCGCCGGCTACCGCGTCGGCTGTTGCGGCGCCGCACATGCAGCCAGTCGCTCGGCAGGTTGAGCACGCGCGACAACCACGAATCGAGCGGCAGATAGGCCTGGTTGCGCAGGATCAGTTCGACGAAGCGGCACAGATCGTCGGTGCGCCAGTCGCCATCCATGTAGGACTCACCGGCGCCGAGGTCGCCGCCCAGGGCAAACTTGCGGAAAAACGCCTCGCGCGTGACCCACATGGTCGCCTGCAGATCCGAGTCGGGGTCACCCGCCTCGACGATCGAGGTATCGGGCAGGTGCACGGTCAGCCGACCCACCTGCAACGCCGCCAACGAGGCCAACAGCCGCCGGCGGGCGACGGGCGCCATCATCCGGTCGGCCACGCTCGTGGCAGATGGTTCGGCGCGGTTGGCGGTTAATTCCCGGCTATTCACTCTGAGCTCCCTGTGCGGGCCGCCTCGGGATCGAGGGGCGGTTTCGGGTAATAGGTCGCGCCCTTCCACCACAGGCGGAGGGCTTGCCAGTGGATTCGGCCGATCACCGCCAGCGTGACGAGCGGATAGCGAACCAGCGCCACGGCCAGCCCGCGGTCGGTCAGCGGCCGCCGGTCGAGCGACAAGCGCGACACGAACACCGGCACGCCGCGGCGATACAGGTCGATGCGGACATCCAGGTGGTCCGGCGAGACATCGAAGGCAAAGCGATAGGTGCCGTCGAGAGTCATGAACGGCGAGACGTGAAACACCTTCTTCGCCGTCACCGGCTCACCATCGGGCGTGAGCACGTAGGTGTGCGACTCGCCAAAGGTGTTGTTCACTTCGACGACTACCGCCACCAGCACCTCGTGCTGGTCGTAGCAAAAGAAGAACGACACCGGATTGAATACGTAGCCGAACACCCGGCAGTTGGTCACGAGCTCGATGGCGCCCACCTGGCCGGTCACGCCGTGCTCGCGTAGCCTTGCCTCGACTCGCTCTCTCAGCGTGCCTGGCCGGCCCGGCAAGTGATCCCGCTCAAAGAAGGCCGACGGCCGCCAGCGGTTGATCCCCAGCAGACGCAAGCGACCAGGCAGCTCGGCCAGTTCGCCGAGCGACAGGCGATGCATGTAAAGGCGATAGCGGAAACCGTGGCGCTGAGGCAAGAGGCGTTCGTGCATCACCCGGCCAACCAGCAGTGACGAGCGCAAGTCAGAGGCCAAGGCCGAACGTCCTGGTCACGGCCAGCGCCGACATTACGCCATCCTCGTGGAAGCCATTGCGCAAGTGAGCGCCACAGTAGAACGTGTGCCGCGTGCCGTTGAGTCTCGCGATCGCCGCCTGACCGGCAAACGCGGCGGTGTCGAGCACGGGATGGCTATAGACCATGCGCGCCATCACGTCGCCGCGAATCGGCGCCAGCGGATTGAGCGAGCACAGCAAGGGGCGGCCCGGGGTGTGCCCTTGCAATCGATTCAGGTCGTAGGTCACCGCCACCGGCGACGCGTCCTCGGTGCAATCCGCCAGTTCGCAGTTCCACGACGCGCGCGCCGCACGAGCGTCGGGCAGCACTCGCTCATCGCTATGCAGCCAGGTGTCGTTCACCGAATAGCGAAACCGCGACAGCGCCTCAACCTCGTCTCGGCTGGCATCGCCCAGCAAGGCCAGCGCCTCGTTGGCGTGGGTGGCAATCACCACGCGATCGAAACGGTAGGCGGTGCCTGCGGCCGAGGCGACGGTCACTCCGGTGTCGTCGCGGACGATGGCGCGAACGGGGGTGGACACGCGGACGCCGGCGCCAAGGCGAGCGGCCAGCGCCGTGACGTACCGCACGCTGCCGCCGGCGATGGTGCGCCAGGTGGGTTGGCCGGAGGCGCGCAGCAGCCCGTGGTTGTCGAGAAAACGCAGGAACGACACCGCCGGAAAAGCGCGAATGTCAGCACCCGGCGCCGACCAGATGGCGCCGCCCATCGGCAGCACGAAGTGTCGAATCAGCGCTGCACCCAAACCACCATCGGCCAGGAACTGCCCGAGCGTCGTGCCGTCCGCGCTGCCGCTGTCAAGCGCGCGCCGCCCCTGGCGGAAGAAGCGCAGCACATCCGCCAGCATTCGCCAGTGCGAGAGGCGCGCCAGGCTGGTGGGTTGAGCAAACCAGCCACGCAATCCCACACTTGAAAACTCCACCCGACAACGCCGACAGCGGACGCTGAACGACATGTCGCTGTCGCGGCTCGAAATGCCCAGGCGATCCAGCAGGCGGATGAAGTTCGGATAGGTGCGCGGGTTGAACACCATGAACCCGGTGTCCACCGGCCACGACTGCCCAGCCAGGGTGATGTCGTGGGTGTGCGCGTGTCCGCCCAGCCGGTGGTCCTTCTCGAACAGCGTGACGTCATGGGCTTGGGACAGCAGGTAGGCGGCGGACAGTCCCGACACTCCCCCGCCGACCACAGCAATTCGCACACGGCGATAAACCCCTGAGTCGACGCTGTTTATTCCCGCCAGTTGACAAGAGATATTTTAATGATATCGAATTGAAATTATTATATCCACCGATGCTTCACCACAATACGCAGCCGATGAACAACACGCGCACCATCTACCAGTAGGTCGCCATGGCTGAACGGAAGCCGTTTCTCCTTCGTGTCGACCCTGCCCTGCTCGAGGCGCTTCAGCGCTGGGCGAACGACGATCTGCGCAGCCTCAACGGGCAGATCGAGTTCGTGCTGCGCCGGACCGTTCAGCAGGAAGGGCGCATGAAGGAGGGCGGCCCCCCGCCCGATCCTCCAAAGGCCTGATTCGACCGATCGACCGCCGGTTCCCTCCAGACGCGGATCGGTGTCGAACTGCGTCCCCCTGTAGGGCGTCTCATGAGGAGCGGCAGCGGAGAATTGATTGCTCTTCGCTTTTTGTTCGCATACTATTACAGGTTCCCTGGGGGACGCCACACCGTGACTGATTCGATCGACGACCTCTCGGCGTTACGCATCGAGCGCGAACCCCTGCGCACCGGCGGCGGCCGCTCGGTGACGTCGGTGGTGATGCTCCTGATCCTGGGTGGCGCCGGTGGTGGCGCCTGGTATTGGTTCACCCGCGAGCGGCCGATTGAAGTCGCGGTGGTGGCGGTGACCGAACGCGCGGCCGGCACGCAGGCCTCGGTGCTGAATGCCTCCGGCTACGTCACCGCGCGGCGACGGGCGACGGTGTCGTCGAAGGTCACCGGCAAGGTCATTGAGGTGAACGTGGAAGAAGGCATGGCCGTTCGTGCAGGCCAGGTATTGGCGCGGCTGGACGACTCCACGCTGCAGGCGGGCATCACCCTGGCACGCGCGCAGTTGCAGGCGGCCCGGCAGGCCGTTCCTGAGATCGAGGTCAGGCTGGTCGAAGCGCGCCTCAACCTTCAGCGCCAGGAGCGGCTGATGAAAGATGGCCTGACCACGCCATCGGCGATCGATCAGGGACAGGCCGAGGTCAACTCGCTGTTGGCGCGTATCAACTCGGTGCGCGAGCAGATCAACGTGGCCGCGAGCCAGGTAGCGCTGCAGCAGACGGCGATCGACGACATGGTGATTCGTGCGCCGTTCAGCGGCGTGGCGCTGTCGAAAGATGCGCAGCCCGGAGAGATGGTCTCGCCGGTGTCGGCCGGCGGCGGCTTCACCCGCACCGGCATCAGCACCATCGTCGACATGCGATCGCTCGAAATCGAAGTTGACGTGAACGAAAGCTATATCAACCGGGTCAGCGCAGGACAGCCGGTCGCGGCCGTCCTCGACGCCTATCCCGACTTTCAGATTCCAGCGAAGGTGATTGCAGTGGTGCCGACGGCCGATCGGCAGAAGGCCACGGTGCTGGTGCGCATCGGCTTTAACGCCCTCGACCGACGGATCCTGCCCGACATGGGTGTGAAGGTGACCTTCCTGCGCGAGGCCGACGCGACCGCGCCGGTCGCGGCGCAGGCGATGACCCTGGTGCCCAAGGGCGCGGTGAAGACCGAGGGTAACACCAGCTACGTGTTCCTGGTGCAGCAGACCACCGTCGAGCGGCGCGCGATCAAGACCGGCGGCACCGACGGTGATCGCCTCGAAGTGACGGCCGGGCTGAAGGGTGGCGACCGCGTCGTGATTGCGCCGCCGCCCGAACTCGCCGAGGGAATGTTGGTCGTCGTCAAATAGGAAGCCCGTCATGGAAGCACTGGTCAAGGTCAACGGCGTTCGCAAGCACTTCACTCGCGGCAACGAGCGGATCGACGTCCTTCAGGGCGTCAACCTCGAGATTCCCAAGGGCGACTTCCTGGCGTTGATGGGGCCGTCGGGCTCGGGGAAGACTTCCCTGCTCAACCTGATGGGCGGTCTCGATCAGCCATCGGCCGGATCGATCGAGGTCGGCGGCACCAACATCGCGGCGCTGTCAGGGGGCCTGCTCTCGCAGTGGCGGGCCAACAACATCGGCTTCGTGTTCCAGTTGTATAACCTGCTACCGGTGCTGACGGCCGAGCGCAATGTCGATCTGCCGCTGCTGCTGACGAAGTTGTCAAAGGCCGAACGCAAGAAGCGCGTCGAGATCGCGCTCAAAGTGGTCGGCCTCGCCGACCGCGCCAAGCACTATCCGCGCCAGCTCTCGGGCGGACAGGAACAGCGCGTCGGCATTGCCCGCGCGATTGTCACCGACCCGACGCTGCTGCTCGCCGACGAACCGACCGGCGATCTCGACCGCAAGGCTGGTGACGAAATCCTGGACCTGCTGCAGGCGCTCAATCGTGACCACGGCAAGACCATCGTGATGGTGACGCACGACCCACGCGCGGCCGAGCGTGCCAAGCGCACTCTGCACCTCGAGAAGGGGGTGTTGATGGAGGGGGTGCACGCATGAAGTTCCTGCCGCTCTTGTGGAGCAGCTTGTGGCGGAAGAAGATCCGCACCGTCTTCACGCTGCTCTCGGTGTTCATCGCTTTCCTGCTGTTCGGCGTGCTGATGACCATTCGCGGCGCGTTCTCGTTCGGAGTCGAGATCGCCGGCATTGATCGCCTCGTGCTGATTCACAAGGTCAGCCTGATCATGCCGCTACCGGTCTCGTACCTGGCGCGGCTGAACACCACGGAGGGCGTGACCAGGGCCACGCACAACACGTGGTTTGGTGGCGTCTACCAGGACCCGGCAAACTTCTTTGCCCAGATCGCGGTGGAGCCAGAACCGTTCATGAAGCTCTATCCGGAATACCAGGTGCCGCCGGAACAGATGCAGGCGTGGCTCGCCGACCGGCAAGGCGTCATGGTCGGCGTCGATCTCGCCAAGCGCTTCGGCTGGAAGGTAGGCGACCGCATCCCCATCGTCGGCACCATCTGGCAACCCAAGCAGGGCCAGGTGTGGGAATTCAACATCGCCGGCCTTTACGATGGCGAGTCGGGCATCGACAAGACGCAGTTCTTCTTTCACTATGACTACCTCGACGAGAACCGACTTCAGGGCGAGGGACTGGTCGGGTGGTACATCGTCAAGATCGGCGACCCAAGCGCGGCGCAGCAGATGGGCGCAACCTTCGACGGCATGTTTGCCAACTCGTCCGCCGAAACCAAGACCACCACTGAGAAGGGGTTTGTCGAGGGCTTTGCCAAGCAGGTGGGCGACATCGGCGCCATCATGATCGCCATCACCATCGCCGTGTTGTTCACGATGATCCTGGTCGCCGCCAACACCATGGCGCAGTCGGTTCGCGAACGGACCAGCGAGGTCGGTGTGCTGAAGACGCTGGGCTTCTCCAATGCGTCGATTCTTGCGCTGGTGCTGAGTGAATCCGTGCTGATCGCGGTGATCGGCGGCGGTCTCGGGCTGGCGACGGCATGGGCCTTTGTGCAGCAAGGCGACCCCACCGGCGGCATGCTGCCGATCTTCGTACTCCCGACCCGCGACGTGATTTTCGGCGGCGCCCTGATCGTCGGACTGGGACTGCTGGCTGGCGCGCTGCCGGCCATGAACGCCATGAACCTGAAGATTACCGACGCCCTGAGGAGAGCCTGACGTGTTCAACTGGATGAGCCAGACCCTGGCGGTCACCGCCCTCAACCTCCGTACCATTCCCCAACGGCTCGGCTCGTCCGGGGTTGCCATCATCGGCATTGCCGGTGTGGTGATCGTGCTGGTGTCGGTGCTGTCCATCGCCTCGGGCTTCACCGCTGCGATGCAGAGCTCCGGCTCGCCGTCGCGCGCGATCGTGATGCGCAGTGGCGCCGACAGCGAGATGACCAGCGGCCTGACCGGCGCCGAGGTCGACGTTATCAAGCAGGCACCCGGACTGCGCCGCGAGGGCCAGACAACGCTGGCGTCTGCCGAACTCTACGTGATCATCGACATTCCAAAGATCGCCACCAACAGCTCGGCGAATGTGCCGATGCGCGGCGTGCAGCCGACCGTGATGGCGGTGCGGAGCGAAGCCTCGATCATCGAGGGGCGCATGCTGGAATTCGGCACCAACGAGATCGTCGTCGGCCGTGGCGCGAGCGGGCAGTTCGCCGGCCTCACGGTCGGCAACGAGTTCAAGTCAGGGCAGGACACGTGGCAGGTGGTCGGCGTGTTCGAAACCGACGGCGGCGTCAGCGAGACCGAAATCTGGTGCGATGCGCGCGTGCTGCAGGGCGCCTACCGCCGCGGCAATAGTTATCAGGCCTTGCTGGCACAGCTCGACTCCAGTGACAGCTTCAACCCGTTCCGCGACTGGCTGACCGCCAATCCGCAGGTCAACGTGCAGGTGCGGCGCGAAGCGGATTACTACGCCCAGCAGTCGCGGGCACTGAGCGGTCTGATCCAGGGCGTCGGCTTCGGCATTGCTGCGCTGATGGGCATTGGCGCGGTGTTCGGCGCCATCCTGACGATGTACACGGCCGTCTCGACACGGTCGCGAGAGATCGCGACGCTGCGCGCACTCGGTTTCAATGCCACCTCAGTGGTCGTCTCGGTGCTGGCCGAATCGCTGGCACTCGCCGCGATCGGTGGCGCGCTCGGTGGCGTCGCCGCGTATTTCGCGTTCAACGGCTACCAGACCTCGACCATGAACTTCTCCACTTTCAGCCAGGTGGCGTTCGCGTTCCAGGTGACGCCGCAGTTGCTGGGGATGGGGCTGACCTACGCGCTGGCGATGGGGCTGATCGGCGGATTGTTTCCGGCGGTGCGCGCCGCGCGACTGCCGATTCCGACCGCGCTCCGCGAGCTGTAAGTGCAGCGACAGCTAAAGCCGTCGCTCGCCGGACGAGCGGAGGGCCACGGCTTCAGCGATCGCCGCGTGCTCGGCTTCCTTGTAGACCCGCTCGGGGACCGGCTGCAAGTCCCAGGCGAGACCGACCACGGCCATCGTGCGGACGACCCAGTAGGTCGGGTCGTACTCCCACCAATAGAAGCCGTTACGCGCCGCGCGCTGGTAGCGATGATGATTGTTGTGCCAGCCCTCGCCGACGGCAAACAGCGCCGTGAACGCGTTGTTACGAGAGTCGTCTATCGTCGCGAAGCGGCGCGTCCCCCACAAGTGGTTCACCGTGTTGATGGCGAAGGTGGCGTGAGCCAGCGTCACCGTGGGCAGGCAGAATCCCCACGCCAGCCAGGCGAGGCCGCCGTAGGCATACAGGCCGACGGCCAGCACGAGCGGCGGCAACCAGAAGTAGCGGTCTAGGAATCCCAGCTCGGGCACGGCGCCAAACTCGCGTCTCACCGGGTTCGCGTCGGGCAGCGCGTCCCATTTGGCGTCGTTCAGGAACCAGCCGATGTGCGCGTAGTAAAACCCGCTCAAGGCCGGACTGTGGGGATCGCCGTCGCGATCGGCGTACTTATGGTGATCGATGTGGTTGCCCGCCCACCACAGGGGCCCCTTCTGCATGGCCGCCGTGCCGAGCACGGCCCAGAAGAAGCGCGCGCCGCGCGACAACTGAAACGCGCGATGCGCCAGGTAGCGATGAAAGATGATGGTGAGGCCGAGAGCGCGAAGGAAGTGCGAGGCGGCCCACAGCCCGAGCAGGGGCCATGTGAACGGGACCAGGAACACCAGAAGCGCGGAGACCTGGACCAGCCAGAACACCGCAATCGCAAACACAGAACCCACTAGTTCTCTTCTTCGAACTCTTCTTCGCCCGGAGGGCCGAGGCGCGTCGACGGACGCAGCGCTTCACGGTAGTCGTACAGCGGCAGACCGGAGACGTGCCGAGGGTTCACACAACCAACGGATTTAGTTTCGAGCATGACCAGAACCGGGCTGCCGGCCGATCCCTCGCGAAACCCGAGATGGCACCCGCAGGCGAGACGAGCGTGCGCGAAACCCTTCAGCATGATGTTTGGATCATACTACTGACGCGGACAAACCCAAAGGTTTGTCCCCACGCCCTGGCGGCCTACATCAACGCGACGATTTCTTTTTCGAACACGGCCTTTGGCGCGATACCCAAATGCTTGCGGCACACCTTGCCGTCTTTGCTGATCAGAAACGACGCCGGAATGCCCCAGATCGGGCCGTACGCGTCCTGCACGTCCTCGCGGCCTTCGCCTAGCAGAATGGGATAGTTGATCTGATATTCGTCGGCAAAGGCCTTGGCCTTGTCAGCCGTGTCGTCCACCGAGAAACCGACGATCACCAAGTCCTGTTGATACTTTTCCTGGAGCTCGACGAATATCGGGATCTCCGCCTTGCACGGCCCGCACCACGTGGCCCAGAAGTTCAGCAGCACGATCTTGCCCTTGTACGAAGACAACGGCACGGTCTTGCCTTCCAGATTCTTCAGCGCGAAGTCGAGGTTCGCAGGCTTGGGGTTGGCCATACATGCCGCGGTTTCAGCGATCGGACCAGCTGACGCAGCGGCGGTGTCGTGCGATGCTGCCGGCGACAAGTTGGCCACCAGCGCCGTCGCCGATTCGGTCTGGGCCGGTGTCTGCCACACAAATGGAATGCTGATGCCGAGCAGTGCCACCGCGGTGGCGCCAATAGCGACCAGCCGCATCGTCGCCCCACCGGTAGGCGAGGCGCCGGGCGTCGTCGTGATGGGAGCCTCGGGAGCGCCATCGGGCAGTTCCATGAGGCCTATCTTGCCTCATTCTGCAGATACCACGCCACCCGCGCCAGCCCGGCCTTGGTCCCGGCCGCCGAGACCAGCATGTAGGTACGACCGCCGTGGCTCCACACGACTTCATCGTGTCCCAGCACGCTCAATTCCGTGGCTGGCCGGGTCAGGCCCGGGATGATGAACAAAGAAGCGGGCTGCCCGTCGGCACGATACAAGACGTGCGCGGCGAGGCCGTTGCCGTACAGGCAATAGCGCACGGCCATTAGCTCCAGGCCGTCAGTCGAGGCTGGAATATTAGCGCTCCAGCCGTGGTCGCGCCGAACGATGGCTTCAGCCTCGGCCTTGCTGACCGACGAACCGGACGCGTCGCCGTCGATCACGAAGCACTTCAGGTGGTCGAGGGCGAGCTGCGCCGCCAGCAACACCGTCGAACGTTCAGTCACCACTGGCAGCAGGACGGCGCCGAGGGTGAGCACCAACATCGCAGCGGCGGCGAAGGCTGACAGGCTCCAGCGCCGACTGAGCACACCCTTCGGCTCGGGACGTTCGGCGCGAGCCGACGCGGCAAGGCGCGTGCGCAGGCCCGGCGGCGCCATCACCGCCAACTGGGCGGACCTGGCCCGCAGCACGGTGCGCGCGGTAGTCTGGGCATGCAGCGTTTGCCGGCAGTCGTCGCAGGTGGCGACGTGCTGGGCGACAGCGGCCGCATCTTCCTCAATGGCTCCGCCGTCGACGACCGTCGTCAGCCTGTCCGCGAGATCACTACAATTCATACGTTACTCACCGGTTGGACGCCCGCGCGGGCGTTCTCGTTGCGCCGTCAACAGCACAAACAGTTGTTTGCGGCCCCGTGACAGGCGCGACATCACCGTTCCGATCGGCACCTCGAGCACCGCGGCAATCTCCTGGTACGACAATTCGTCGACGTCCCGCAGCCAGACCACTTCACGAAACGACTCCGGCAGCGTATCGAGCGCCTGCTGGAGGTCGGCGTCGAGCGTGGCCTGCATCAGCTGGGCCTCTGGGCCGTCTACCTGACCCGAGGGCGCCAGACGAGCCCCCTCCGCCGCTTCTTCCACCACCGCCGAGTCGAACGACACCCGCGATCGCGCGCTATCGCGCAGATAGTTCCTCCAGTTGTTATGGAGGATGGTATACAGCCACGCCTTCAGGTTGGTGCCCGCCGCAAACCGACCGCGGGCCCGGATGGCCTTCAGGTAAGTGTCTTGCACCAGGTCTTGGGCCCGGTCAGCGTTACGCGTCAGTCGCAACGCGGCCCCGTAGAGCGCATCTAAGAATTCAAGCGTTGCAGCCGAGAACTCATCCTCGTTGGCGGCAGGTTCACTTACGGTTTGTCGCCCAGAAAACATCGGGATTTCAGGTTGACTGTAGTCTATAAACCCCGGGTGAGCCCGAATATTCCCGGTGGCGTCGCGTCCCAAGCATAGGACGAAGGGCGACGGATCGAATCTTGCTGTTGGGACCGACAAACCCTTCCTTCGCCAAGACGACGGCGCGGCAAGCCGTTGATTGCGGCTGTTGCCGGAGGATCGGTAAGATGCAGAGAGGAGAGACTATGCGCACCCCGCAGCGGAACGCCTTGACGCCAGCCTTCAGGTCACTGGCCTTATGTTCGATGTTGGCAGTCGCCATGGTGGCGCCCGCCGTGGCGGAGGCGCAGACCGGCCACATCCCGTATTTTGGGAAGAACCAGATCCGCTATGACACTTTCGAGTGGCACACCTACCAGACCGAGCATTTTGAAATCTACTACTACCCGGAAATCGAACCCCACCTTGAGCGTATTGCCGGCTACGCCGAAAGCGCCTACCAGCATGTCAGCTCGGAACTGAAGCACGACCTGTCGATGAAGCTGCCACTCATTCTGTTCTCGACGGCCAGCGAGTTCTGGCAGCAGAACGTGATTCCCGGCGCGGCGCAGGAAGGCGTTGGCGCGTTCGCCGAACCCGGCCGCTATCGCATGGTGATGCCGATCGACGAACCGCCCGATCTGCTCTATCGACTGATCGTCCACGAGCTCACGCACCAGTTCCAGTTCGACATCATTCCGACCGGTCTCATCCGCCGCAACATGCCGCTGTGGACCATGGAAGGCATGTCCGACTACATGACCGGCTACTGGCGTCCGCTCGACATCATGACGGTCCGCGATGCCGCGGTCTCGGACATTGTGCCGAAGATGAGCGAAATGCAGGACTACGGCGGCTTCAGCAACCCCCGCTTGATCTACAACCTGGGTCACGCCGCCTTCGAGTTCATGGAATCCAAGTGGGGCAAGGAAGGCGTGCGCGCCTACGTGTTCGCCCTGCGCCGCTCGGTGATCGGCGGTACGGATGATGCGTATCAGGAAGCGTTCCAGATTGGGCCTGACGAGTGGGACCAACAGTTCGACCGCTACCTGAAAGAACGCTTCAAGCCGTTTCGTGACAAGGAGCGGCCGGCCGACTATGGTCGTGACCTCGCGCCGGATCCGCGCAAGGGCCAGTTCTCCAATGTGCTGTCGATCGAGCCGTCACCCTCGGGTGACCTGATTGCCGGCATGACCGGCAACGGCCGCGACCGCGAGTACGACATCGTGCTGATCTCAGCGAAGGACGGCTCGGTGGTCCGCAACCTGACGAGCGGCTTCGACCAGAGCATGGGCTTCGAGTATCTGGCGACGCCGGGCGGGCGCTGGAACTCGGTGCCGTGGATGTCGTGGTCGCCGTCCGGCGATCGCATTGCCTACTTCGTGCGCACCGAGAAGGATCGCTCCCTGATCGTACAGAACGTGATCTCGCGCAAGATCGAAGTGCGGGTCGCGTTAAAGACGGTCGATGCACCCGAGTCGCCCGACTTCTCGCCCGATGGCAAGCTGGTCGCCTTCTCGGGCATGCAGGGCAGCCAGGCCGACATCTTCACGGTCAACCTCGAGACCAAGGAGGTTGTCAACCTGACGAAGGACAACTTCTCGAACTACGCGCCGACCTGGGCACCCGATGGCAAGTCACTTGTGTACCTGGTGCGCGTCAGCGGTAACGAGAAGATCTTCCGGATGGATGCCGACGGAAAGAATGGCCTACAGCTCACCTTCGGCACCCACGACGAGGGCGGGCCGCAGTTTCTCAACGCCAATACGCTGGTGTTCTCGTCAACTGCGGTCAACCCGGCTGAGCCCATCGACCCGGACGTCGCCAAAAACGGCCAGATCTACAACCTGTGGACGCTCGACGTGAAGACCAACGAGCTGAAGCAGTACACCGACGCGCTGTCGGGCAACCTGTCCCCGGTGGTGCTGCGCGATGGCCCCAACACCAAGCTCGCCTTTGTCACCTACTTCAAGGGTGAGTACGGCCTGCATGTGCTGGATCGCAAGGACGAGCTCACCAAGGTCGCCAGCTCCGACTTCGGCTCACCCGGCCCGATCGTCGACTTCCAGGCGCCCATCAGCCACCAACTGGTAGCCGGCAACAAGAAGAAGAAGGGCAAGTTCGAGAAGCTGTTCCTCGAGGGCCGGCCGCCTGTGGCCCTGGGCGTCACGAGCGGCGGCGACGTCTTCGGCGGCACGCAGGTCGTGTTCACCGACGTGCTCGGTGACCAGCAATTCAACATGTTCATCTCGTCGGTATCGCAGTACCGCACCATGCAGTTCTCGTGGCTCAACATGGAGAAGCGGCTGCAGTGGGCGCTGCAGGCCTACAACACCACCGAGTTTTTCTACGGTCAGCTCGACGGCATCTTCTACGATCCGGCCTACAATGGCCTGATCGATCGCGACCTGGCCACCGCCACCCGCACCATGCAGGGCGGCACCATGTTCGGCATCTATCCATTCAACCGTTACCGCCGCGTCGAGGTGTTCGGCGGCTTCACGCGCTACCAGGAACGCTACGAAGACCCCAACGTCGGCGCCGTGGCTGACCAATATCAGCAGCAACAGTACGGCGCGTCGCTGTTCAACAACGGCAACATGGTACCGATCGGGGCCGCGTTCGTTCAGGAGACCACCATCTTCCGCGAGTTTGGCCCGCTGTCAGGCAGCACCATGCGCGTGGCCTACTCGGTCGCGCCGAAGATTGGCAACACGCTGTCCCGGCAGACCATCGACGCCGATCTGCGGAAGTACTTACGCATCGGTTCGACCGGCCTGCTCGCCTTGCGCGGTCGCGGTTTCAACAGCTGGGGCAACAATCCCGACTACACCTACTTCGGTGGCAACGCCGAGTTGCGTGGCTATGACTACCTGGAGTTCGTCGGCCAGCAGGCGTTCTTCACCAACGCGGAACTGCGCTTCCCGCTGATTGAAGCCATGGCGACGCCGATTGGCGTCCTTGGCGGCGTTCGCGCCACACTGTTTGCCGGCCTGGGCGGCGCCCACTTCGGCGACACGCCCTTCACCATCTTCAGCAACGACACCACTACCGAGCGGCCGATTCTCAACTACGACCGCAGCGGCAACCCGATTTACGGCGCACCGGTGCTCGTCACCGGCCGGCGCTTCGTCGACGCCAAGGCGTCCTACGGCATCAGCCTCTCGTCGATGGCCCTGGGCTTCCCGCTCCACTTCGACTGGTCATGGAAGACGCTGATGAACAAGGATTGGGAGGACGTGGTCTACGCACAGTCCGGCGGCAGCGAGGCCTTCCGCAAGGTCAAGTTCTCGCTGTGGATTGGCTACGATTGGTAAAAAGAGGCGTGGGGCTTGGGGCTACAATTCAGATGTGGTCCCAAGTCTCAAACCCAAACGCTGGCAGGATTCGACCGCGGAAACAGTTCAAGTCGTTCTTCCGAACGACTCCAATCCGCTAGGCTTCATTCTCGGCGGCACGGTGATGCATCTGATCGACATCACTGGCGCGGTTGCCTGTCACCGCCACACCAACATGCTGGCGCTCACCGCCGGAGTCGATTCGCTCGACTTCATCCATCCGATCAAGGTCGGCGACTTGATCCTCCTGAAATCGCGCGTGACGTGCGTGTTCAACACGTCGCTCGAAGTCGAAGTCGAAGTGTTCTCGGAAGCAATCGAGACGGGCGAGCAGAAGCTGACCAGCAAGGCCTACCTGACGTTCGTGTCGCTCGATAAGAACGGGAAGCCGGCGCAGGTCCCACCGCTGCTGGTCGAGACGCGTGAAGATGAAGAGCTCGTCCGGCAGGCCCGGGTGCGTCGCGCGGAACGGCTGAAGAGAAAGGCCGCCGAGTAGGGGCCGAGGCCCAAGCCCCAAGCCCCTAATTCGTCGCTTTGGTCATCCGTAACTCGCTGCGATCGAGATCCAGCGAGACGCGGTAGGGACTGAGGAAGCGGTGGCCGACAATGCCGCCCACTTGGAAGCCCAGCAGCACGCTCGGCGCCTGCAGGTTCAGCACCACCACCGCGAAGTTATTGAACAGGATGTTCTGGAACTTCAGGTTCACGCCCGGCATCAGGAACGCGTCCCGATCCCAACCCGACGTGCCGTAGACACGCAGCGCAATCTTGCGTGGCATGTCGTAGTTCAGCTCCTCGGCCGTCGCCGTGCTAATCGAGATCACTTCGCCACCAGTGTCGACCACGAAGTAGGTCGGCCGCGTCTGGTTGATCAGGCCGCGCACCATCGACAAACGGTGGTGACGCATCGGCAGGGTGAACTCAGCCGTCGCCTGGGGCAGTTGGCGGCCCATCGTCAGCTTGTGCGTCGCGTAGTCGATGGTCATCGACAGCCCGAGGCCAAGCGGCGAGAAGCTCTCGGTTTCGCGCTTGGGAATGCCGCGCAGCGCCGGGGCCTTGATTAGCGCCGGGACGTTGCTCAACTTCATGGTGCCGACCTCGAAGGTGTCGAGGCGGCCCAACTGCAGGCCGCGCAATCCAACTTCGCCGACACCGGCACTGAGCGTGTAGGTAATCGGGCGCACGGCGCCGTTCGACGCGGTTTGCCGCGAGATCGTGGTCAGCTCAGACCCGGTATCGAGCACGAAGTCCTGCGGCCGTCCGCCGTTGACCTTGGCCTTGACGATGACCTTGTCATCGATGACCCGGAAGTCGACGGTGTGAAGGCTCTCGGCAGCAGCGACGTCCATGGCAATCGGCTCGCGTTCACCGAACGAACGGAGGAAGCGAATCTGCGACCGCGACCACGACGCCTTCTCGCTGCGATCCTTGTTGGGGAGCAGGTTGACGTAGTTGCCGTACGCCGCCGCGGCTTGCTCGTAACGGCGCATGCGCTCGAAAATCGCGCCGACGGTATGATGCGCCTGTTCATCGCGGGGAGCCAACTTGAGTGCCACCTGCGCTTCGTTCAGCGCTTCGTCGAGCCGGTTCTGGGAGGCCAGCGCGCGGGCCAGGCCGTGGTGGCCACGCGACAGGTCAGGCACCAGGGCGAGAGCATCCTTGAATTCTTCGTGGGCCTCGTCGAAGAGGCCGGCCGACCATTGCGCGTCAGCGTGAAGGGTCAGGACCTCGGCACTCTTTGGCGCCTGCTGCTTGAGGATTTGCGCTTCTTTCTGGGCCTCGAAGAACTCACCCAGCCGCAGGGCCGACTTCACCACGCCCATCCGCGCCTGCAAGGACAGCGACTTGCTATCGGCATCGACCGCCAGGCGGAACGCCGCGAGCGCTTCCCGGTATCGCGTCTCTTCGAAGAGCAGCGTTCCCAGTTGAAACTGGAGGGCGGCATCGTCCCCAGGCGCACGCCCCTGGACACCCGAAGCCAGCGCCGCGAGCACGGCCATGACCACCAACGCCTTGCGAGGTCGAATCGGCATAGAACCTCTTACCAAGTCCAAGATCGAGCCTGACCCTAGGGGCGCAGTCCCTAGAGTCAATAAACTGATGTTAGGTGTAAAGCCAGCCGGTCAACCGGTTTATTTCTGGAAGTGCTTGGAGTTGATGTCGATGTAGTTCTTCCACTTTTCCGGCACTTCATCCAGGGCGAAGATGGCCTCGACCGGGCAGGCCGGCACGCACGCGCCGCAATCGATGCACTCGTCCGGGTGAATGTAGAGCTGGGTGGCCACCTCGAAGTCGCCTTCGTCCTTGCGCGGGTGGATGCAGTCAACCGGGCAGACGTCGACGCAGGCCGAGTCTTTGGTGCCGATGCAGGGTTCCGTGATGATGTAGGCCATAACTGTTCCTTGGAAGTTAGAAGTTAGAAGTGAGAAGTGAGCAGTTAGAAACTAAGCGGTGCTCTCGAGGGTATTGGCCGGAACGTGACCAAGGCGCATCGAGATGCGACGCGCCAGGTCCCAGGCGCCGCGGTGGTGTTCCGTCAGAATGGGCCGATCGTCAGCGCCGTGGCCGAACACGCCGACCCGCGCCACTTCGTGTCCGGTGTAGTCGCGCACTGGCGCGCAGGTGCAAAACAGCCGTTGCAGGGCATCGGGTTCCCTCGGCGGCGGTCCCATGCGCACGACGGTCGCCTCCGGCTGCGCGAGTTCACCCGGCGTGGCCAGCCGCAAGCAACTCAACCGGCGCGTCGCCTGACGCGGCGAGAAGTAGATGGCGCAGTGTCCTGGCATCTCTTTGCCGTAGACCGTCCGCATGGCCACTTCGTCCGGACCGGTGCTCCACACGTAGGTCACTTCCCCACTGGCCGGAATCGCGATGAACCCGCGATAGGGCGTCCGCAAGACGTACTCCCTCATAATCGGGTAGGCGTGAAGGCGCAGCTCTGATTGTCCGAGCGAGCGGAAGCTGAGGTCGAGCATTTTCAGCGTCAGACCGTAGCGCTGCGTCTCGTCGTCTTGCCTGACGTAGCCGCGGCGCTTCAGGACGCCGAGCAGGCGATGGACAGTGGGAGCCGGCTGTCGAAGTGCGCGGGCGAGGTCGGAGAGACTCATGCCGCGTGGCATACCGCTCAGCACCTCGCACACCTCGAGCGCCTTGTCGACGGAGGTGGGGCCGCTCGCTGGTCGGCTCGGTTGAGGCTGAGTTGATTCCACTATACGGAACAAAGTTTCATATTAGTGATCGTACCCTTCACCCCCTTCCCTGTCAAGGCGTTACAGGCATACGATGAACGAACCGAACCGTGTCTGACACCCTCATCGGCCAAACACTCGGGCACTACCGCATCATCGACCGGCTTGGGGCCGGTGGCATGGGCGGGCACCGGCACCAGTGGTGTCACGCGATGCCGAAGCGATGCAGCGGCTTGAAGTGGCGCGCGCCAAGGTCGCCAACAACTTGAACGACCAAGCCCTGGTCGATCTCAAGCAGGTCATGGTTGACTACCCGGGTTCTCGCGCCGGCGCCGAGGCCGCACTGCTCTCGGCTGAACTCTACGAGAAGGTCGGCCGGACCGACGACGCAATGGCGGCACTGGTGGAATTCGAAAGCCGAAATGCCGGCGACCGCCGCACCGCCGACAGCAAGCTG
>SXGU01257772.1_pt1 | contig 24432 bp, 15 predicted proteins | sample 3174531 | NCBI WGS metagenome assembly SXGU01 (sample SAMN11356863, study PRJNA531348) | freshwater metagenome | isolation source: freshwater sample F1-140 | place: China: Fuxian Lake, Yuxi | collected 2017-12-25
CGTAACCTAACCAAAGCCTATGGCTTTGGTCGTTTGCGTTTACCAGCGGCTGAAGCCACTCCGCTGTTTGAGCGGAGTGTTGGCAAGGATACGGATATCGTGGATAAAGAAATGTTCACTTTTGTTGATCAAGGAGGTATTAAAATGACTTTGCGGCCAGAAGGTACGGCTCAAGCAGCTCGGGCGTACATTGAACACGGCATGTTAAATCAGCCGCAACCAGTTAAATTGTGGTATCTAGAGCCTTTCTTTAGACACGAGCGTCCGCAAGCTGGCCGCTACCGACAATTTTGGCAGCTCGGGCTTGAAGTCATGGGTTCAGACGATGCGGTTTTGGACGCGCAGATAATTTTGATGTCGTATAATTTTTGCAAGGATTTAGGTGTTGATACCCTGGTAAATATCAATTCTCTTGGTACACCAGCTATTCGCAAAACATACGTGGCTGATTTGAGTAAGTATTTTAAAACCCACGCCAAGAAGTTGAGTGAGACCGATCTCAAACGTTTACAGCGCAATCCGTTACGTTTGCTCGATTCCAAAGAAGCCGGTATGGAGGAGCTCAAAGCCGGTGCTCCGCAGTTAATTGAATATCTTGACGACGAAAATAAACAGCACTTCATGAAGGTGTTGGAGTATTTGGATGAAGCCGAAGTGCCTTACACACTTAATCCGTTTTTAGTTCGCGGTCTTGATTACTACACCAAAACCGTGTTTGAACTGGTGTCGATTAATCCGATTGGCGAAAATGGTTCTCAATTAGCGTTGGGTGGTGGCGGGCGTTATGACGGTTTGATTCCACTCCTTGGTGGTCGTGAGGCTACAGGCGCAGTTGGTGCTGCCCTTGGTATAGAGCGTATTTTGCTGGCCATGAAGTCGGCTAACGCCATGCCGACTCCAGACCGCAAAGCCGACGTATTTTTTTGCCAGTTGGGAGAGGCCGCGCGACGCAAGGGTTTAAAGATCTTTGAAAAGTTTCGTCAGTCAGGCGTTAATGTTGCGGAAGCCTTTGCTAAAGGTAATCTTAAGGCCCAGCTCGAAATTGCTGACAAATTAGACGCAACGCTGGCCATTATTCTTGGTCAAAAAGAGGTGTTGGATGGCACGATTATTATTCGCGATATGGAAGCCGGGGCTCAGGAAATTGTTGATGTGGAGAAGGTTGTGGGTATCGTTGTTAAGCGCCTTCAAGAAGAGAAGAAAAAGAAGAAGGATTAATCTTTACAAGCTTTCTGGTTTGTGCTAACCTCCTCTCACCCAGAAAGGAGGGTGAAAATATATTGTGTCTGATATTGAAGTAAAACGAAAGAAAGGCGAGAGTTTTGAGGCGTTGTTTAGACGCTTCACTCGTCGCATTCAGCAAAGCGGTAAGCCCCTGAACGTTCGTTCTGGTCGCTTCTTTGCCAAGAAAGCCAACAAGAACAAACTGCATGAAAGTGCAGTGCGACGCTTGGAGATGGGTGAACGTCGTGAGTACATGCTGAAGACGGGTAAGATCCGAGAAGAGGATTTGCGGGCTGCCAAAAAGCGTAGCTAACACAAAACCCCGACGTCCGTCGGGGTTTTGTGTTACCCTGAGCCTGAAATAAAATACCAATTTATGGAACTTGAAAAGCAGCTCAACGACGACATGAAGACGGCTATGAAGGCTAAAGACGCCTCGACTTTGGAAATTTTGCGCATGACGATTAGTTCGATTCGTAACAAGGCGCTTGAGGTGGGTAAGGAACTTGCAGATACTGACGTGGTAGCTGTTATTAAGGCTGATGCTAAAAAGATCAAAGATGCACTGGATAGTTTTATACAGAACGCGCGTGAGGACTTGGCTGTCAAGGCTCGTCGCGAGCTTGAGATTCTTGAGCGTTATTTGCCAGCCCAGATGAGTGATGCTGAGCTTGAGATGCGGGTACGTGCCAAGGTGCAGGAGTTAGGTGTTAGCGACGCTTCGCAGGCCGGCAAGGTTATGGGGGTGTTAGCAAAAGACCTGAGCGGTCAGGCGGATGGGTCACGTATCAAAAACATGCTGGATAAAATTTTAGCCGCCTAAGCTCATGTTGCGCGCTGTCCTGGCAGATGTCATTCATTATTCTACTGATAAATCTGAGGCCGAGGTCAGAATGACTGAGCTAGCAGATTTAGCTCGTACGTATGGTGGAGTGGCGGTGGTTAAAACTATTCAACGTCGTGCCAAGCCTGATTACCGAACATTTTTGGGGAGTGGCAAGGTTAAGGAGATTCTCGCGACACATCAAGAGCATCAGGCGGGGGTTTTGATAATTAACGAAAAACTTAAGCCTGGACAGTTGTATAACCTAGAAGAAGAACTTCGGCCTATGAAGATGCAAGTCTGGGATCGGATAGATTTGATCTTGCATATTTTTGATAAGCATGCCACAAGCGCTGAAGCCAAACTTGAGATTGAGCTGGCACGATTACGTCATCTGGGTCCGCGCATTTATAACCTTGGAGCGCAATTAGGTCGGCAGCGTGGGGGCACAGGTACACGGGGTGGAGCGGGTGAGGGTAACACGGAGACCATGAAACGTCATTTGCGCGAGCAAGAACGACGTATTCTTGGCAAACTTGCCGCTTACGAAAATCAGCATGCCGAGCAACGTAAACAGCGTACGCGTCAGCATTTCCGCACCGTGGCGCTAGTTGGTTACACCAACGCCGGTAAGACTTCGCTCTTAAATGCGTTAACAAAACGCAAAGAATACGTGGCTGATAAACTCTTCGCCACCCTTGATACTCGTGTGGGTGAAGTTTATTTACCTGAGACACAGACGACAGCTTTAATGTCTGACACGATTGGTTTTATTCAAGGTTTACCACCGGAGTTGATTCAAGCCTTTCGCTCGACTCTGTCGGAAGCGATGCACGCTGATTTATTATTGCACGTCATTGATGCTACTGATCCTGAGCTAGATTTAAAAATGAAAGTGGTTGAAAATATTTTAGCTGACATCGGGTTAAGCGAGCGGCCTCAGATTCGAGTTTATAATAAATTAGACCAATTAACGACAGATCGGTTAGACGATATGAGTCAGGTTCACGTGTCTGCTCGCACTGGAGTAGGGCTTGCGCAACTCCGGCGTATCATGGCTGCTCGGCTTGTCCCCACGCTCGATAAAAGTTAAGCAATTTTTAGTGTAAAATATAGAAGTTAATGCTGTGCTTTGAAAATTTTCGTGGTTAGTATTTTTGTGTCAAAAAGACTTCAAGCCTTAGTTTGCATTGCGCTGTTTTTAGCGTTTTTGTTGTTGGTTGGACAGCCAGTGTTGGCACAAACTGAAAATTTAGTGGACACGGCCGAGCAAACCAACCTCGGCGGCAATGATTTGACTAGTGTTATCGGCAACATTATCAAGGTTTTCTTGGGCCTACTCGGCATCGTTTTTCTCTTGATCATGATTTTTGCCGGGTATCTTTGGATGACAGCCGGCGGCGATGACAAACAAGTTCTACGTGCCAAAAGACTAATTATCAACGCGGTGATCGGAATCGTAATCATCTTATTTGCATACGGTATCACTTCATTCATCATCGGCGCCTTACTAGATGCCACGGGTACAAAACGCAATGATGGTAGTAACGGTTCTGTTACGATTCCGGCTTTTTCTGGTTCGCTCGGCGCAGGTGCAGTGCGTGATCATTATCCCTTGCGCGACCAAACAGATGTGGCACGTAACACTAACATCACTGTAACCTTCCGTGATCAAATGAGTCTCGAATCTTTTATTCGAGATTACGATGACAACGGTACGCCGCTTGATGTTAGCGACGACACTTTGGCCACGGCCATTAATGCCGATAACGTTATCATTTACGCTTCCGCGCTTGGTGAAGAACAGGCGCTGACAAATGTAGACGTGTATTTTACGGAAGATCTGCGCACGGTGGTGTTTAATCCAGTTGAGTATCTGGGCTCGGCAACTGAAAATGTTTCATACACGGTATTCCTAAAAAATGACATTAAAAATTCTAACGGCGATAAAGTATTTACCGGTAATTACAGTGAAGGTTATGAGTGGACCTTCATTACCGGTATTAACCTCGACCTTGATCCGCCAGCTGTGGTTTCGGTGATTCCGGTGGCCGGCGGGGCTTATGCCAAGAACATCATTGTTCAGGTTACTTTTGATGAACCTATGGATCCCACCGCCAGCAGTGGTGTGCGGCTAGATGGTAGCGGTTTTTCTAATCTTCAGGTGGTGGGTGTTAGTGGTGCTCCGACACCTGGCGAATACTTATTATCCAATGGTTACAAAACCGTTACTTTCCAATCAAGTACTAGCTGTGGGACTAATTCATGTGGCGAAACTATATATTGTTTACCTGGTGGACAGTTGATTCAGGCCTCGGTGGCAGCTGCCACGGTTGGCTCTTCGCCACCACAGGCGCTGACCTTCCCATACGACGGCGTAGTTGATATGGCAGCCAACGCCCTTGATGGTGACGGTGATGGCAGCGCCGGAGATGATTATGTTTGGGATTTTACTACAACTGACGATATTTATTTGCTAGGAAGTTCGATTGAATCGATTACCCCTGATATTCAGGCTGAAAATGTAGCTCTTGATCAGGATGTGAGTTTGATTTTTAGCGATATTTTAATGAGTTCGACAGTGACTTCGGATAATTTAATGTTTACGAATCAAGAGCTGACTAGCGGCGACAGTCATGAACAGTGGTATCGCTTTGATGTGACCAGTCTGACCGTAGATGGTCTTGAGGTTGAGAATGATGACATGACACCTGTGAAGTCACTCGTGACCATGCCGCACGGGGTTTTGCTTGAATCGATTGATGGGCAAACTTACATGTACGGTCTTAACGTTAGTCAGGGTGTGCGTAACCAATATCAGAATTGTTATTTACCAGCCCAAGGTCCAGACGCTGTGGGTGGGGCTTGCGGAGTAAGCGCTGAAAATCCGTATTGTTGTAACGGTCAGGCGCAAGCCACGACCTGTACGCTCTTTTAACCGATTACATGAAGTCCTCAAACCTCACTAAATTATTTCTAGCCCTGGCGTTAGCGCTCGTGTTTGGATTTAGCTTGGGAGATGGCCAGGTTCTGGCTCAATCAGCCGAGGTTGCAATTGACGGTTTAGATACCGTTGGCACCACCGCTGGTCTTGGTTCAGAGGATCCTACGATTATCGTAGCCAAGATCATTCGTGGCGCTCTAGGTGTGCTCGGACTGATCGGCATGGTTATCCTAATGTACGGAGGTTTTGTGTGGATGACGGCCGGTGGTAGCGAGGATAAAGTTACTCGTGCCAAGCGATTGATTATTAATGCCGGTGTTGGCGTGGCGATTATTTTGGCCTCGTTTGGTATAACCGAATTTGTACTTCAGGCCTTAATTAACGCAACTAATGAAAATGGCGGTGGAAGCTCTAGCTTTGATGACGGTGGAGGTATCGGTTTAGGCGGGGGAACAAGTAGTGTTTTTTCGATCACCATGCAGTTACCGACTGGTCAGCTAGCTATTCGGAATGTAGTGCCGCAGATTACTTTTAGTAAAAATTTAGACGCGGCCACAGTAACCAATGAGAACATTAAGTTTATTTATGCGGATAGCGGTCTAGATATTCCGGGTACGCTCACAACTAGCGGCAACCGGGTATCGTTCGTACCGGCCACGCCGTGCCCAGAGCCTGATGCCGACCGCTTCTGTTTTAACGAAAATGCAGTTGTAAATGTTACGGTTGACACTGCTGTCAAAAGTTCGACCGGCACGGTGTTAACTTGTACGAATGATTTGTGTAATTCAACATTTACTACCGGTGTCTTGATAGACACCGAAGCACCAGTGGCTAGACTTGAATTGCCAGATGACGGAGCTGGGGTGGCCAGCGACTCACTAATTGATGTTCAGGTGAGCGCTAGTGATGACGCGCAAGTTGCGGTGGCTGATTTTGCCGTTAGTGATTTAGTGTTTGATTCCGTACCCGCTGTCGGCGAGGACTTAACCGACATTTTGATTAATACTGTTTGGGATACCACGGGGCTGTTGAACGGTAGCTCTTATCAGCTTACAGCCACAGTGTTTGACATGGCGGGTAATACTGATGCCGATTCAGTCACCGTTGAGATGCGTCCGCTCAGCTGTTTTAATGGTGTTATGGACGGCCTGGAAACCGGGCCTGATTGTGGGGGCGATAGTCAAAGTAATGAGTATTGTGGAGCTTGTGATGGCACATCCTGTAGTACCAACGATGATTGTTCAAGCGGTCAATGTGAAGATGGCGTATGTGTGTCTTTGCCTGTGATTAACGCCGTGACTCCTTCAAATGGCGCTCCGGGTACTTGGGTGACGCTTTCGGGCACGAGTTTTGGTAACTTTAGTGGCAGTGTCACATTTACTGGAGCGGCTGGACCAGTTCAGGCTGTATTAGCAAACTGTAATAACTCCTGGTCTAACACTCAAATTATTGTTGTCGTTCCTGAGGCAGCAGAAGATGGCCCAATCACCATACTGACTGATGGCGACAAGAGCGAAACAACCTTTGATGACAACGGACCGTTGTTGGCTGATTTTGATGTTAACTCCGTTATTCATCCTGGCTTGTGTGAGATCAATCCAGATTCTGGTTCGGTGAACGATGCGGTAACCCTGATTGGTGAGAACTTGGGTACGGAACGAGGTGTTTCTAAAATAATTTTTGATGCTACCGAAGCGGGAAGTTATAATTATTGGTCTGACACGTCTGCCGACGTGACCGTGCCTGCATTACCTGATGGCGAGTACAGCGTAACTGTTTCGACAGATGGCGTGTCTTCGAATAGCGTGAGTTTTGCTGTAACCTCGACAACTCTTGAAAGTCCAGTTTTGACTTCGTTAACACCAAGTAGTGGTGGCGAAGGACAATACGTAACTTTATCCGGAACTAATTTTGGCGGGAGTGTGGGTACGGTGTGGTTTGAGAATCCATTGTCTGGTGAACGTATCTTAGCCGACACCGAAGGTTTCCCAGAGGCTTGCGCGGCTGATTATTGGTCAGACCAAGAAGTCACGATTATTGTGCCGGCCGGACTTGGTGACCCAGGTGTATTTGATGTGGTCATAGTAGCCAAGGCTCTGGAATCTAACTACTTACCCTTTACACTCACTGATGACGAACCCACGCCAGGTTTATGTGCGCTCGAACCGGCCAACGCTCTAGCTGGTGAAAGCGTCACTTTGCACGGTGATAATTTTGGTGATAGCGCCGGGACAGTTACCTTTGCACCAGGCTTGGTCAGCCAAGCTGACACTTGGTCGGATTCACAATTAAGTGTCACCGTACCCACTGGAGCTGTGACTGGAGCGGTTACGGCTAATCATGTTGATGGTGGAGTTAGTAATCCGGTCAATTTTGAAGTCTCGAGCCAAGCTGGTTTGACGCTTGCAGGTGATTTAGCGGCCTACGCCTGGAGTTTTTCGAGCGGCCAAATTCCTGATGCCCCGCAGGTTATTTTTGCCTGTACAGAAACTTTGATATCCGGTGCCCCAAACGATGCTTTTGATAATGACGAAGGGGTGTGTGTGAATGCAGCAGTGTATGTTTCTTTTACTCTACCCATGAACGAAGGTACGTTAAGTAACCTGACACTGGCCGAATGCGTGGCCGACGGCGACCGACCGTGTGACCAAACTGTACTTGTAGACGGTACGTATGATGTTACGTCTTTGGCGGTACGGTTTGATCCAGAGTCTGAACTTAACCCAAGCAGTACCTACTTAGTTACAGTTCCTGAAACAGTTTTGTCGCTCGAAGGTGCGCCGCTTGAGTCAGCCGAGTCCTGGAGTTTTACAACCCGAGCTGATGATTCTCAATGTCGCATTGAGGACGTGATAATAGCGCCCACCGCGGCCACCATTAGACAGCAAAACGGTACTCAAGACTTTAGCGCCTCGCCAGTTAGCGGTTGCGTGGTGCTGAAAGATCCAAATACTCACTGGTCTTGGAGTGTTGATCCAAGTTACGCACGTTTTGACATGGTCAGCAACCCAACCTGCCAAGCCGGCGACAGCATGTGTGCCTTAGTCGAGGGATTGTCAGAAGGCGAAACACCAGTGCGAGCAACGGAAATTGTGAGCGGTTTATACGCCGAAGCCGCTTTATCGGTTGATTTTTCTGATCCCTACATTACTAATTATTGGCCCGACTGTATTGAGGCTTGCGTTAACGCCGAAATTGGAGCAAGTTTTAATACCGCCATGTCACAAGCTAGTTTGGAGGCCGCGGGTGCAGTATCGCTCTATAGTTGTGCTAACGAACTTTGTACCAGCTTACAAGCCGTGTCTGGCGCCCAAGCCAGGTGTACATTTGATGCCAGCGCTAGCTGCACGGGCTTTGAATTTAATGATTTAACATTAACGCCTTTCAAATATTATCGGGTGATAGTCGACGGTGATATTACCAGCACGAGCGGTGTTGGTTTGACGCGTGCTAACTACGCCGGTGATTATAGTTGGACTTTCCGCGTTCGCGAAAATGCGTCATTGTGCGCTGTTGATCGTATCGCGGTGACTCCGGCCCAAGTTACAGTGGCTCAGGTTGGCGCGCAGCAAACATTCACCGGCGAGGCATACGGCGAGGCAGATTCCTGTTCGGTGTCTGGTCAGAGGTTGTCTGGTTTTGCCTACAATTGGAACTGGACCGACCCGATTGCTGATGAAGATAATGATAATGATCCAACTACACGTGTAGCAGCATGGCAACCTGGTTTGGTAGATACGCATCTTGAAGACACCGTTTTCGGTTGTACTGCTTCGTGTACACCGGCCGGGAGTTTACCGCACACGGCCGTTTGTGGTGACGGTGTGATCGATGTTGGCGAAGAATGTGAAGACGGTAATGTAGCTAGTGCTGACGGCTGCTCGGAGAGCTGCTTGCGTGAAGGTCAAACGGCTCCAACCTGCGGCAACGGCCTTGTAAACCGAGAGCCAAGTGGTGCGGGCGAAGACTGTGATGACGGCAATGTAGTTGATGGTGATGGATGTTCGGCCAACTGTTTGGCCGAAGGCTCAACTGCTATTGGAGCAACTTGCGGTAACGGCGATATAGCGATTACAAGTATTGCTAGCTTGGCCGGTGAGGAGTGCGACGACGGTAACGCTTTACGAGGTGATGGCTGTTCTAATCAATGCGTGTGGGAAGGTTCGCCCACACTATCTGAGATTGGCGGGTCACTGTGTAATGACGGCGTGCTTGAAACACCAACGGAGCAATGTGAAGACGGCAACACGCAAGCTGGTGACGGTTGTTCGGAGAGCTGTTTGTGGGAAGGCGCGTCTATTAATTACGACAGTACTTGTGGACTGGGGGGAATAGAGTACGGCGAAGCTTGCGATGACGGCAACGCAGAGGATGGTGATGGTTGTTCGTCTGAATGTTTACTTGAAGGCTCGTCCACCTGGTATTTAGAACCTTCGTTTTGCGGCGATGGTTTAGCTGGTGTGGGCGAAACAGCCGCTTGCGAATTAGGTGTTACTGGAGATGGTAATTTTGATCCGATTCAAGTGGCTTATGTGCCCGATGAAGCGGTTTTGGAGGTTAGTCCATTAACCCAAACAGCTACAGCTACAATTGAGGTTGTCGAAGTTGAGTCTGGTTTAACTACCTCTGCCAGTTTGTCGCTCATGTGTGTAGCTGAAAGCGATCAAGAGTGTGCTGATCCGATTGCTTACGGCGTGGGAACGAACAATTGTTGTCTGTTGAGACCAGAGGTAACTTTGTTCCCCAACGGGAATAACGTGTGTCGTAACGCGGGTATTTATGCGTTGTTTACTGACGACATGGAACTCGACAGTTTTGCTTATGAAGCCGTAGTTAATGGCGCGGCAGTGACGCGTTATCGCATGTATGCCCGACTCGATTTGGGCAGCACGAGCGACGGTGTGTGTCCTGCTGATCACACTAGCCTAGCCATAGAGCCACGCAATTTAGTATTCCGTACCTGGAATAAGCTAGTCCGCTTGCTGACTGGTAGTAGCGCCAAGGCTGCGCCGGGAGATTGTGTCGCGCCTATCGAAGCTTTTGAGCAAATTGCTCTTGGTGACGGGACATACCGAGTAGACATGCATTTAGGTGCACTATTGGTTGCCAACGGCAGCTACGAGCTGGTAGTCGAAGGTGACGACGCGGTTGATAATAATGAAACCGAAGGAGTCATTACTGAACTTGGGGTTGGTATGAACGCTAGCCGCAGTCTAGGCTTTACGGTAGGTAGTGAAATTTGTGCACTTGACGCGGTGACTGTTACCGATACTCACAGCGACTCAGCCTATGTCTTTAGCCAAGGAGGAGAACAACACGTGTTTGTGGCCACGGCCGAATCATGGGCCGGCGGAATACCCCAAGTCATTGCTCCGATCAGCGGTGTGTATGCTTGGGACTGGACCAATTGGAGTTCAGAGTCTGATGGTGAAATCGTGGAAGTGGCCCAGTTAGATGGTAATTCTGACACGGCCAGTGTGATTGCGGCTGGCAAAAACGGTGACGACGCGGTTTTGGTCACAGCCACCATTACTGACAACGATACTGACTTGCCAAGCGATCAGGCGATTACTGGTACGGCCCAGACTTTGGCCTTTTTGTGCGAAAACCCGTGGCCGAACGATTTTAGCCAGCTGCCATGGAGCGATACTGCCAACGGCGATCAGGGCGCTGAAGTGGGTGATTACTGGACGAATTTTTCCACCATGTATTGTCGCGATCAGGGTGAAGAGGGCACGCTCGAAGATTTGCCGAGTGTGGTGGTGGTTCGTCCGCCGGTCACGGCCTCGGCCAATGTTATTAAGGAATACTTATTTGAAGTCGGGGGCAGTTCGGATGCGATTGGTGTGCGCGTGGTGAGTAATCAAGACTACCTGAGCCCGTCTTCCTGGTATACCACGCAGGGTTTTACAGGCTCGCCGTCTGCTGCTGAAGTTGACGCTCATCAAGCTGTTCGCGACGGTCGTACTACCTATGTCGTAGCTCCGAACCAAACTGATGACGGTTCGCTTTACGCTAATGTGTACGCGATTTCGTACAATGAAGGGGCTAACGATGACACCATTGAAATTTATAACCAGATGGTTGAGAATTTGAAATTCGCGGTCAATGTTGATGATGTAACCATGTGTGGGGATGAAGTTGCTAATTGTGCCTCAGGCCGGGAGTATCTACAACGTGATCTACGCCGCTTGACTGACATGACAGATTTGCGCTCGACCGTGATTGATTACAAGTCAATTAATGGTGTTGTGCCCAGTTTGCCGTCTGGAACCTTTGTGCGCTCACTCACGTCCAGCATTTGGGAGTCATGGAATAGTATTTTAGGCGGCGCGCTACAAGCCACGTTAGCTGCTGATCCGATTAATGATTACCTGGCTTGTGCTGAAGCTGGCTATGAGGCTTATGACGCCGAGACGTGTGTGAATGAACTCACCGGAACTTATGTGTGTCCACTAGCCTCGCAGGCTTATCATTACAAGGCGGTTGGTGATAATGAAGCTTATGTTTATGCTGATCTTGAATATACCGGCGGCACTTGGGTGAACCCAATTGAAAATAGTTCTCTTGACGGAGTTACGCTGAGTGTCGGCAATTCAAGTGCTGTGGCGAGTGGTTTTACTCCGACTGCGTTTTGTGATGGCACCAGCATTTACGGGGCATCGACTAGTTGTGGTGATGGGGTTGTTGGCGGCGATGAAATTTGTGAACTTGGTCAGTTAGGTGGTACGACATCTGAATGCCAAACCTTGGACGGACTTAGTGGCACGCGGGCACAGGTTTGCGATGCTGTTTGCACTGGTTACACGGACAATTTGGATGGGGCTTGTGTGGTGGCTACCTGTGGCGACGGGGTCGTAGATTTGCTTGAAGAGTGCGATGACGGCAGTTTAAACGGTGTTTACGGTTTTTGTGGCAATGACTGTACTTACGCCACGGCCTTTTATTGTGGCGATGGTCAATTAGCTGGTGGCGAAGTTTGTGATTGTGGCGTGAGCGCACTCATGAGCTTGGCTGATTCGAGGGCTTATGGAGCTGGGGCTGGGAGTTGTACCAATGTTAACGGCGTGTACGCTAATAGCCCGAACGCCACTTGTGCCTGGGACTGTTCAGGACCGGCCGCTTATTGTGGTGACGGTACGGTTGACGCTCTTGAAGCTTGCGACGGTAGCGATGACACTTGGGCAGGAAAATTGTGCGGCTCGTTATCGGACGAAGACATGTTTAATCAGCCATGTGTCACCGATAGCGATTGTGGTGGCGCAGGTGTGTGTGGCGGCAACGGTTTGAATAACCGGTCTGCGTGTCCACTTGGTACCACTCGCGTTAAGGCTTGTAATGATAATCCAGGCGATAGCTGTACTTATGCCGTGGACGATTGGTTTACGATTGCGTGTACGGAAATAGGTAGTTGTGGCGATGGCGTTGTTGATCCAGGTGAGGCTTGCGATGATGGTAATCTTGACGGTACTGATGCTTGCACGGATGTTTGTACTTTAAACGTTTGTGGTGACGGGTACGTGTACGTTGATGAAGAACAATGTGATGAGGGTCTAGATAATGGTTCTGGTTGCGAAGCTGCTTACGGCTCGACCTGTACTGCCTGTTCGTTAGCTTGTCGCTATGCGGTGTCATCCGGCGAGTTTTGCGGCGATGGAGAAATTAACGGCGAAGAATATTGTGATGCCAATGACGTTTTACCGCTCTGGTATCAAGCCGCCACGGGAGACACTAACGGTGTGTGTACGGTTTTAGATCAAGTTAGTGACGGGTACGTGTGCACCAGTGTTGGCGCCTGCAATGGTGGCGGGGCCGCCAATAACGGGACTGTGTGTTTGAGCTCATCGGAATGCGGTGGTGGGGACTGCGTGTTTCCGGTTTGTCATGAAGCCTGTAACAGTACCTGCCCGATGAGCTATGCCTCAGTTTCGCTGCAGCTAGTTACTAATCAACCGGGAGCACAAGCCTCTGAAGTAGCTGAATTTTACAGTTATAGCGACAGTCTGACATCGCAGTTGCCTAATGCTGCTACCATCACGGTTCCGGCCTGCCATGTAGCCACTAACCTGACTGCTAGTGTTACGCTTGATCCTGACACCTTGCCGACGACTTACGTATTGTTTGTGACTGACTTGTCGTACACCATGAAAAATGCTGTGGGTACAAATAACGATCCCGAACCTGGCGAACCGAGTCGGTTAGACGTGGCTAAAGAAGCTATGGCGGCTGCAGCTGAGGAATTGTTTGATAAGCTCGGTGACAAGGTGCAAATCGGTTCAATCGGTTATCGTGGTCTGGTGCGCGGGGAATGTTTCTACGATCCGACTCAAAGCTGCATCATTCCAGATATAGACGCGCAAGCAGAGTACGGCTGCACCCTGGGTACCACCTGCGATGCCATGTGTGATGTTGCAGCCGGTGATTATTGTAACGCCAATAGTTCGATTCCAGACGGTACTTTCTTTGGCCCTACGCCCTTTGCCTTTGTGGGTCCGGAAAGTGAAGTTGAATTGATCGATTACACGAATGCCCTGACCGTTGATCCATTGCATGCTGGCAACGATGGCCACGGTACCTTTACGCACGAAGCCCTTGATAAGGCCAAGGACATGTTTGATGACATTAAGAACTCGGTCGCTGGCGATAATGCACGCTACATTACGATTTTGCTTTCAGATGGAGAGGTCACCGACGATTCAAACTACGCCGCACCTAACGATGATATCTTCTCTCCCGATCCGATTGACATCGCTGAAGATTTTGATAGCTATATTCCAGACACTGCCGGATATGAGGTTTATACTGCCAATTTGAGTAGTACCTTTACCTGGATAAAAAACATGAAATACTGGTCATCAAATAGTTATAACGGCCTAGTCGATAGCTTTGCTACACTTGAAAAGACCATTGAAACTAATCCTGACGTGGGTACGCCGCGTGAAACCAGTACTTACAATGATCTTGATTATGCTTACAACGGCAATACTGAAGCCGAAATGTTAGAGATGTATAACCAAATCGTTGATTCGATTGTTGAGATCGCTGTTACGATTGTATCTTCGAACGATACCGACGGCGATGGGGTTGATGAAGTGGTAGAAACCTCGGGTTTGGTTGAAGAAGGTGACAACGTAGCCTTGCCTTGGCCCGAGAACTTTGTCTGCGATAGTTTACATGAGCAGCAGGTGCCGATCAGAATTACCTTCCCGGGCATTGGCCAAGTACAGGTCAGTAATGTTCAGGTGAATTACTGCGCGCCATAGTCTATGCAAGACTTACAAAATTATCAGTATTACGACCCGTCGCCGAGTGTTATACCGCCGCCGTGGTGGCGGCGACCACGCACCTGGCAGCTAGCTGGTCTATTAGCAGTGGCCGTCATTGGCTTGTTGTTGGTGGGTGCTGCGGCGATAAATATTCTTAAAAATCGTCAATTAGCTGATAGCGACCAAAGTCGTTTGCAGCAAGCAGAAGTTGTGGCAGATCAACTTGCAGCTGAGTGTCAAGCTGATGACCAAACCTGTCTGGATACAGCCCGTGCTGATGCCGCGCGCCGGTTGGGCTTGGCTCAAGCCTGTGTTTCACTTACTGGAGACGAGCTGGCTGATTGCGTAACTTTGATAGCCGTAGACAAGATTGAACCACAAGTGTGTGATTTGTTGGCTAATGAAGTGCGGTCAAAATGCTCTGACACGCCGTATTTACTTCAAGCCAAACAAGATTTGAATTTAGTTTTGTGCGAGCAAATTGTTAATTCAGCTACGCGTGCAGCTTGTTTTGTTCAAGTCAAAATTGCTGCCATAGCAGTTGGCCAGTGTCAGGCCGTGGGCCTTGATGAGACTCTGTGCGAAGCGGCTCGACTGTTGTCGGAGGCGATAGCTTCGAACGATCCAAATGCCTGCCAAACTCTAAATGACAACGACGCTTACGCTTGCTTGCAAGCTCAACAACAGGCTGATCTGGATAACGACGGCTTAGTTGCCGTTGATGAAGAGGCATTTGGCACGTCCGAGGGCGTAGCCGATACCGATACTGATGGACTTAGCGATGGAGATGAGGTACATGTATTTACAACTAGCCCCGTCAAGGCTGATACTGATAATGATGGTTTTAGCGACGGGACTGAGATTGAAAGTGGCTACGATCCATTAAAATAAGTCTTGTTATAAGTTGGTGATAAAAATACCTATGTTTGAAAAGAAATCAGAGCCACAGGATATCTTTGAGAGTGTTGCGCCACCTGCAAACTTGCCGGTTGGGATAGTACCCGAGAACGCACCCGTCATCCCACCAGCGCCAGCTGTGGGTAAAATTATCGCTGATCGGCACATTAATACTGGAGGCCATGTTATGAAAACCGTGCTGATTGTGCTGATTGCTTTTGCGGCGCTTGGCACGGCGGCTGCTTTTGCCTACCGATACATGTTACCCGCCGATCAAGACACTGATAACCCAAGTCAGGTAGCACCCGCAGGTAAGGACGATGATGATGTAACGGATCCTGACGGCAAGGGTCCGAATGAGCCAGCGAGTGAACCAACAGTTAAGGTGATGATTGACACCGATGGCGATGGGCTAACCAATGACGAAGAACAAGCTGCTGGTACGGATGTAACCAAGCCGGATACTGACAGTGATTTACTTGGTGATCGTGAAGAGGTTCAAGTATATGACACTGACCCACTTCGCGTTGATACGGACGGTGATAGTTTTGCCGATGGTCAAGAAGTCCGTGCGGGTTATAACCCGAACGGGCCAGGGAAAATTTTAGAGCTCCCATCTGAATAAACATAGCTTGGAGGCACATGTTTGAAGATAAACCAACCTCAGGCACGGCGACGTCAAAGTCCAGCGCGCCTGAAGGGAAATCAGCAGCCTCGATCGTGCCTAGTATGGTGATTCACACCATGCCTAAGGAGTTTTATGATCGAGAGATTACCGTCAAGCAAGACTTGCCGCCGCAGCCGGTGCCTGTGGTGGCTCCATTACCCCCGACCAGCAAACCTGTGTCTCTACCTCAGCCTAAACGTTCTAACAATAGGCTAGTGGTTGGGTTAGTCCTGGTTATCTGTTTAGTTGCGGGGAGCTTGTTGCTTGTGTATCAGCTAGGTTTATTCACAAGTGCTGAGCCTGTAGTTGTAGCACCGACCCCAACTCCGACTCCTGAACCTGTAGTCAGCACGATCAAGCCAGAGCCTGTACCGGTTAGACCCGTGTCCGGAGCCGACACCGACAGTGATGGTTTGTCCAACGTGGAAGAGCTATTGTACGGCACTGATTTCCGTAATCCGGATTCCGACGGCGACACTTACCTAGACGGTAACGAGATTTTTCACCGTTTTGATCCGAGAGGATTAGCTCCGTCGACATTGTTAGACACCGGTGCGGTGCGTGTTTTAGAAAGTTTGGATCTACCCTTTACAGTCTTTTATCCCACTACCTGGAATCCGATCAGCACCCCGGCCTCGCAAAGGGTTAGCTTCCGTTCCGCCACTGGCGCCAGTGTGAATGTGTTGTGGCAAGATAATGACTCTCAATTAAGCTTAGAAAGTTGGTACGAGACTCAAGTCAATGAGGTTGAGCTTAGCCGTCTGCAACTCACAACCACTAAAGAGGGTTATCAGGCGTTAATCGGGCCTGATGAGAGAATTATGTATCTAGCGGCTGGACCGAAGATGTACACCCTCATTTATGACCTTGGGGAGTCTAAGAGCATAGAATTTTTGCAAACTTTTAAAATGATTGTTAACAGTTTTAAGCTTGTCCCATGATCAGCTTGGACGTCGATCAACGACAAGTTCCGCTAGCGCACCGTTTATCACGCGTGTGCTTGGGTAAAATTGCTCAGGCTTGCGCTAAACATGTTCGAGATCACGCGGCTGCTAACGTGTCTGTAAGCTTTGTCAGCGATGCTGAAATTCGTCGTTTGAACCGTATGTATCGGAACCAGGACAAAGTTACGGATGTGCTGTCATTCGGAGCTCCGGAGTATGTTCGGAGTGGACAGCTTGGAGACGTATTGATTTCGTTTTCTCAAGCCAGGCGGCAAGCCGAGGATGCCGATATAGAACTTGAATTGGTCGATCTATTAGTCCATGGCATTTTACATCTGTTGGGTTATGATCATGAGCGGCCTGTTGATGCAGATACCATGTTTAGGTTACAAGACAAGATTGTAGCTGAAAGTTTATGAGCCCTATCCGCTTATTTTGTCGCAGTTTGCGTCATGCCTTACGGGGCGTGTTTGAAGTCATGCGAGCAGAACAAAGCTTCCGTCTTCAACTGATGTTGTCTGGCTTGGTGATTGGTTGTGCTGTGGTGTTCCCACTTGATACATGGGAACGTATACTCGTCCTACTTTTGTGTTCAGCTGTACTGATTTTAGAAATTTTGAATAGTATTCTGGAGCGCTTGGCTGATGCCGTGCAGCCACGATTAAGCTCTATGGTTAGGGAAATCAAAGATATGATGGCCGGAGCGGTTTTTTTGGCTGCGCTGACGGCGGCCCTGGTAGGGATTGTGATTTTTTATCCGTATTTCTATAACCTTGCTTGTGTTATACTTGAACTATGTGGAGGACGCTAAAGGCGCTTGAGTATTCTGTATGGCCGATGAGATTATTACGGGTTTAGACATTGGTTCTTCCACTATTCGGGTGGCAGTATGCAAAACCACCTTAGGTGAAGACGGTTCACCCCGGCTTCATGTCATTGGGGCGGTTGCTTCTCCTTCAGGTGGTATGCATAAGGGAGCAGTCTCCAGCATGGAGGATGCAGTTTCGGCTATTTCCAAAGCGCTTGAAAAAGCTGAACGAATGACGGGTATCGCCTTAAATAGTGCCTGGGTAGCCATTGCGGGTCAAAGTATTTTAGTCCAAGAAAGCCGCGGTGTGATTGGTGTTTCGCGACCGCAAGGTGAAATTGAAGAAGCTGACGTTGAACGCGCCATGGAAGCCGCACGCACTGTGGCCACGCCATCGAATTACGAGATTCTGCATGTCATTCCCAAAAGTTTTACAGTTGATGGCCAGCGTGGAGTTAAAGATCCGGTCGGCATGAACGGTATTCGATTGGAAGTTGATTCCGTCATCATTGAAGCGCTGTCATCACATGTTAAAAATCTAACCAAAAGCGTTTATCGTACTGGCCTTGATATAGACGATCTAGTGTATTCGCCGCTTGGCACGGCTGAGACAGTATTAACCCAGCGTCAACGTGATTTAGGGGTGTGTGTGGTTAATATTGGGTCAGCGACTACCTCGATGGCGGTGTTTGAGGAAGGTGACTTGTTGCACACCGCTGTTTTACCCATGGGTGGTGACCACGTGACCAATGATATTGCAATCGGGTTACGGACATCCATAGAAATCGCTGAGCAGGTTAAGCTGACGTACGGGAATGCGGTGCCGGATGCCGTGGATCGTAAACAACAATTTGTTTTACGTGATTTTGGGGCTGAAGCCGACGAAGTCGCCAAGTGTCGGTTTGTGGCTGAAATTATCGAAGCCCGCATGGAAGAAATTTTTGAGTCGATTGATGCTGAACTGCGTAAGGTAGATCGCTCTGGCATGCTACCGGTGGGCGTTTTGTTTACCGGCGGAGCCATGAAAATAACTGGTGCTGTCGAAGTGGCTAAGCGCGTATTACGCCTGCCATGTGCTGTTGGCATACCGCTTGGGATTACTAGTGTTATCGATGAAGCTCATGATCCGGCTTTTGCTACCGCTATCGGCTTGGCGGCCTGGGGTAGGGGGATTAAAGACCTGCACGGCCGAAGGTTTAATTTTGGAAACTTTTTTAAATTTAAGAGCGTTGATAAGGTTGCTGACCAAATGCGTAAGTGGATGAAGTCTTTGATGCCATAATTAAACATATTTTAGTCCCGTACCTGGCGTGAACCAGCATTTTTGTGCTTAGAGTCGCGGATATTTACTTGCAGCTTTACCCGGTAGTTTGCGGTAATACTTATTCAGGTAATTTTGTTATCCCCGCCTTGTGTTGACGCTAGTTTTCGGGGTAAGATAGGGTAGTATACAAAAGGTATTCGGGAGGTTACGTTATTGAACAAAACTTGTACTCAGACTATGGTCGAGATTAAGCCGGAAATTGAGACCAGTGCTAAAATCAAGGTCATTGGTGTTGGCGGTGGTGGTGGATCGGCGATTAATCGCATGATTCAAGAGCGTTTACGCGGTATTGAGTTTGTGGCGGTCAATACGGACGCACAGGCACTGCACGCTAATCTGGCCGCTACCAAGATTCCAGTGGGCAAAACTGTCACACGGGGCTTGGGCGCTGGTATGAACCCTGAAATGGGCAGACGGGCCGTTGAAGAAAATGCTAACGAGCTCCGCAATGCTTTGGCCGGCGCGGACATGGTTTTTTTAACTGCTGGTCTAGGTGGTGGTACCGGTAGTGGCGCTGTACCAGAAATTGCTAAAATCGCCAAAGAGGTTGGAGCCCTGACCGTGGCTGTAGTTACCAAGCCTTTTGGTTTTGAGGGAGCGCAACGACGCCGGATTGCCGAGGACGCGCACGCTGAATTAGCTCAACACGTCGATACAATTATTACGATTCCGAATGATCGTGTACTCCAGATCATCGATAAAAAAACTTCAGTTGCTGAATCATTTAAGATTATTGACGATGTTTTGCGCCAGGGGGTGCAGGGTATTGCCGAAATGATTACCGTACCTGGTCAGATCAACGTCGATTTTGCCGACGTAAAAGCTATCATGCAAAACGCTGGTTCGGCACTCATGGGCATTGGTACGGCTGCGGGTGACAACCGAGCTGTCGAAGCAGCTAAGCACGCTATCGCCAGCCCGCTTTTAGAAATCGCTATCGATGGTGCCAAAGGCATTTTGTTTACGGTCGCGGGTGGTTCTAACGTGTCCATGTACGAAGTTCAAGAAGCAGCTAAAGTAATTACTGGTGCGGCCGATGACGACGCTAAAGTTATTTTTGGTCTGATTCTTGATGAATCAATGGGTGACGAGATTCGCATTACGGTAGTGGCTACAGGGTTTGACAGTCGTGACCACCGCCGTGCACCTAGCTTGGGAGGCGAGGTTGAGATTCAATCACGGTCCTGGAAGCCTAGTGCTGTACCCGCCCGCCCGGTTGAAGCGGCGGCCCGAGCAAGTAGCATCCCCACCACCCCGGGCACAGACTTTCCTTTTAGTAAGCGATCAATGAATCAAGCACCGGGACCTGCGCGTGAATATCAAGACGAGCAACCGGTTCATGTGCCAGGAGCCACAGCTGCTGCCGGCCAACCCAAGGATGACGATACCGACATTGGTATCCCTGCTTTTATCAGACGAAAAATGATTTAACATGCGTTGTCCGGTGTGCAATTTTAAATCTACTCGTGTCGTTGATTCTCGACTAGGTTCCGACGGTATGTCTGTCCGTCGTCGCCGCGAGTGCGAGCGTCAGCGCTGTGCTTTTCGGTTTTCCACGGTTGAAGAGATGGAACTTTTAGATGTGACCGTCGTCAAACGAACCGGTAAACGCGAAACTTATTCGCGCGAAAAACTCATGGCGGGAATCAAAAGGTCGCTTGAAAAACGAGCGTATACCGACACCGAACTTCAGACCATTGGACATAACATCGAACGCGATATTCAAAAGGCACGAGGCGGAGAAATTACGACACTTCAGGTTGGCGACATTGTCATGAAACATTTGAAGGCCTTCGACAAAGTCGCTTATATTCGTTTTGCGTCAGTGTATTTATCTTTTGAAGACGTAAATCGCTTTGAAAAAGAGTTGAAGAGTTTAAAGAAAACCAAATAGGATAATCTGAGGCACCTAAAGTCTATAACCTGACAAAAAATTATTTTTGAATATCTCTTGCTATAATGCAAGCGTTATGGAGTCTGCGCGAACGCGTATTGTTTGTACTATTGGTCCGGCCTCAAGCTCGACCACAGTTTTGGCCCGCATGATGAGTGCCGGCATGGATGTGGCTCGTTTAAATTTCGCGCACGGGACCCATGCCCAACATACAGTTTTAATTAAAGCCATTCGTGCAGCCGCGCGTAAAACCGGGAGTATTGTAGCTCTCTTGCAGGATTTGCAAGGGCCAAAAATTCGAGTTGGGGTGTTGCCGGACTCCGGGCTTGAATTGCTCGAGGGCACGACGGTCACTTTTTCTGCTGCTGTTAAGCGTTACACCCCAGGGGGCGCGATTCCGGTCATGTACGCCCGCTTCCATGATGATGTTAGAGTTGGACACCGCCTGTTACTTGACGACGGTTATCTTGAAGTTGAGGTGTTGCGCGTCCGTGGGCGCACGGTGCATACGATTGTAAAAATCGGTGGGCTATTAACCTCGCACAAGGGCATTAATTTACCTGATTCGACTATCAGCGCGTCGGCGTTTACAGAACAAGACGCTCAAGATTTGGCGTTTGGGATTGCTGAAGGTGTTGATTGGGTGTGTTTGTCGTTTGTGACTGGTCCAGAGCCGCTCAAGCGGGCGCGTCAGTTAGCGCGCACGATAGCTCGTAAGCACGGCGTTAGACCGCCGCTCATTATGGCTAAAGTGGAACGCAAGGCAGCACTTGATCAGCTTGATCAGATTATCGCGGTTGCTGACGGCATTATGCTTGGTCGTGGTGATCTTGGAGTTGAAATACCGTTTGCGGACGTACCGATCATACAAAAAGATGTAGTTGAGCGTTGTCGTTTGGCTAGCAAACCAGTGATTGTAGCCACGCAAATGCTTGAGAGCATGCGTCATAATCCGCGGGCCACTCGAGCCGAAGTTTCCGACGTGGCTAATGCTGTTTTCGATCACGCTGATGCCGTGATGCTGTCGGCGGAATCGGCTACTGGTCGTTATCCGGCAGCCACTGTTCAGGCCATGGCCTCGGTTATTCGTGAGGCCGAATCATCACGGTTCGATAAAATCGTTGAAGACGCCAATGTCATTAACTGTTTGGCCTCGGCCATGGCTCACGCAGTGGCTGTGATGGCGCGACGAGAGCTGATTCGAGCTGTAGTGACAACTGCATCACTTGGTCCTGATATTGGGTTCCTGAACATGTTTCGTATGTCTGTCCCAATTCTCGTAGCTGTACCCGACTCTTCGGCTGCTCGTCAATTGGTACTCATGGCTGGTTTTGTACCCGTAATTGCTGATGATCACGCAGGCACTTTTGTGCCTAGAATGAAAACTGAATTACGTCGTCATCTGCATTTGCGCACCGGTGATCAAGTAGCTTTTGTGACTCCAGGCCTTAAAGGTGGCGTCTCATTGGTGGTTGTTACTCTTTAATATGCGGCTATCGGTCCGTGGCTTGGTATTCACGGTATTTATATTCGGATTAAGTGTGGCTGTTTGGCAGTTAGCTATTCGGTTATCTATAAGTCCTTGGTACGTGCCTAAATTCGAACAAGTTAGTGCTCAATTACAACGGCTAAAGTTTGTTTCAGAAACAGGGGTCAAGGTAATTGTGTACCGCTTTGATCCTGACAACTATACATTTCGCATTGAGCACAGTCCTGAGCCCGAACGTATCAGCAGCTGGTCGAACCGTTTATTAGCAGAGCATATACTGATCAACGGCTTTTATTTTCTTGAAAATTATCTTCCGGCCGGCATGTTGATTACTAACGGTCAGCTTGTACACGAGACAGCTTTTGATTTTGATAAATCAGGCCTGATAAGCTTAGCCCCTGATTTTCGTCTTGTAGATACTCAGTTTGAAAATTTTTCGACGACAGATATTTTAGAAGCCGGGCAAAGTTATCCATTCATGCTTAAACAAGGAGTACCAGCCATTAAGACAGACAGTGGTTTAGTGGCTAGGCGGTCATTTATTGGCACAGATAATAACGGTTTGACGTATCTTGGCGTCGTCGCCAAAGACGACATCAGTCTGTTTGAACTGATGCATGTGCTAACAGACATACAAGTAGATTGGCAAGATGTTATCAATCTCGACGGTGGGCCGTCGACGGGTATAGCAGTTAAGACTAAAGGTTTTGTAGAAGTCTTAGATAGCCTTGTACCGGTACCAAACATCATTGTTATTGAGCCTAAGTAATATTATCGAAATATAAAAAGACCCGGTGGGGTCTTTTTATGTACGCCGTGATTACATTTTAGACGGCATTTTGCACATTGTGCACTTGGCGCAACACAGCGCGAAGATTGCCGACAAACCTACGACGGCATAGATGACGCGTTCGACTACTGGCCAGCTGCCCAAAATGGCGTTGACCAAGTTAAAATCGAAAAATCCAATCAGGCCCCAGTTAACCGCACCAATCAATACTAACACCCAAGCTACCTTATGTGCCGAACATTTGCCTGACGACATCATAATCGTGATGTTGAAGAATAAGCTGGTTAAAGCATAGCAGGTCTTAGATTTGCCTGCACTAGGCTGGGGATAGCTAATCAACCTTGGGGGTGCTAGAATTCTTGTTAATAACTTATGGCTGAATATCGGAGACAGACATTTCATGTTGAAGGCATGCACTGCGCGGCTTGCGAGTTTTACTTAGAAGAGACCTTGGGCGCCGTGGCTGGCGTTCATGAAGTAAGGGCTGACCTAGCTAGGTCGCTGGTCATAGTGGAGGGTGAGTTGAATATGCCAGGCGAGGCACTGGCAAGTGAATTCAATGCGCTGGTTGCTGAGCGCGGCTACGCCTTAAAAACGGAAGCTACGACTGCCAAGAAATCACATCGAGAATTTATCATCGCCTTGCCGGCGGCCGTGTTAGTGATGATTGGTTTCATGCTTCTTCAAGATGTAGGTGTTGTGAATCTAGTTACAACGGATAGCCTTAATTACGCTACTGCGGTGCTGATTGGAGGCATTGCATCAGTGTCCACCTGTCTTGCTATCGTCGGTGGTTTAGTTCTCTCACTTGGAGCTTCTGCAGCTAAAGCTAACGGTAAATGGCAATCACAAGCAATGTTTCATGTCGGGAGGCTTGGAGGATTCTTCCTACTTGGCGGCGTTATTGGCGTGCTTGGAAGGTTTTTAGAATTCGGATTAGTCGGCAATGTCGTGCTGAATATTCTTGTAGCGATTGTCATGCTAATTTTAGGACTTAACTTACTCGATACCTTTCCGGCTATGAGAAAATTCCAGTTGAGAATGCCTAGAGTATTTACTAAATACAACTCAAAAGTCAGTAACTCATCGCACTTCCTGGCCCCGTTACTTCTAGGCGTAGCCACGTTCATCCTGCCGTGCGGCTTTACTCAATCAATGCAGGTTTACACGCTTACGACAGGCAATTTTATTACGGGCGGATTAACCATGTTTTTCTTTGCGCTTGGAACTTTACCGGTGCTCGCCTTGCTTTCGTTTAGCTCGTTCGAGATTTCACGGAAACCCTGGAAAGGGGTATTCTTTAAGGCAGCTGGACTGATTGTTATCGCACTCTCGATTTTTAACCTTTGGAACGGACTTGTC
>SXGU01073393.1_pt1 | contig 24425 bp, 19 predicted proteins | sample 3174531 | NCBI WGS metagenome assembly SXGU01 (sample SAMN11356863, study PRJNA531348) | freshwater metagenome | isolation source: freshwater sample F1-140 | place: China: Fuxian Lake, Yuxi | collected 2017-12-25
CCGGCGCTGTCGACCTCGCGACCCGCGTTGCCAAGGCCGGCGATACCATGACCGGCGATCTAGCGGTCCCCAGCTTGGTCGCCACCGGCCCCGTGCGCTCCGGCGCCAGCGGCGACGACGCTCGCGCGACTGGCTTCAAGATCGCCAACGGCACCGACATCGGCGAGCTGAACCGCTCGAACCAGTACTACGACGACCGGGTCAACAACTGCGCCGGCTACATGCCGAACGGCAACTGCCTGGGCAATCCGCAATGGACGCCGCCCGACGGCAACTGGTGGACCTGGGGGCTCGGGTTCTCGCCCGGCAACCCCAGCGGCTACGACTTCGCCGGCGGCCAGCAGGTCACCAACCAGCCGGTCTCGGTCGGCTTCGTCTACGGCTCCTACGCGCTCGCCGCCGACGAGATCGGCGGTGCCGAGCACCGGCGCAACTACAACAACTGCAACTGCGGCGGCTTCAATTGCTACTCGAACTACAATTGCAACTGCAATTGCGCCTGCGACTGCAACTGCGCCTGCGGCGACGGGTGATCCGCCATGATCGAACCGTTCAACCGGCACTTCTTCGGACTGAAGGTGCCGCTGCTGGTCCTCGTCCTGCGCGAGGCCCGCAAGGCGACGTTCCGCTCGTTCCGCGAGCTGCGCCCGGACGTCGAGCACGCCAACCCGGTGACGGCCGACGAGGCGAAACGCCTGGTCGCGGCCCACGCCGCGCCGTGGCCGTCGGTCCTCTATCCGCGCCGCGCCATCCCGGGTGCATTCCTGAACAAGCGGCTCAAGGGCCGCGTCTACGAGGAACTGGGCGGCGTCTGCCTCGACCTCGACGGCATGCTCGGCAAGGGCGAGTGGACCGACCGCGCCAACTGGGTGTTTCCGCTCGACCGTGCCGGGATCCCGCTCGCACCCTTCAACCGCTATGTCGCCTCGCGCGAGACCAAGGCGCGTACCCCGAGGCTCTTGGCGCTCGCCGACCGCAACTGCTCGCTCCAGGTCTACGTGCCGTTCGCCTGGTGCGATTTGGATTCCTGCAGCTTCAGCATCGCGCTGCATCCGGACCACGGCCTGATCGGCAACCTCGATCCGGGCACCGAGGTCACCTACGAGGAGGTGCTGGAGGGGGCGCTACAGGCGTTTCCGAGCATCGCGCTCGCCGCCGACACCCTCGACCTCGCGCCCGAGACTTACGCGACCGTGACCGCGAGGCTCGTGACCTCGGCCGGCAAGCCGATCGCGGACGCCGACGCCGAGCTCTACCTGGAGCACACCGGCGGCTATCTGCCCAAGCTCAGGGTCGCCACCGTGGGCGGGGAGGTTCGGTTCCGGGTCGGCGCGCTCGGCCTGGAGCCCGGGGATTCGTTCCGGGTCAAGGCCGGCTTCCGCCACTACTCCGGCGTCGCCGAGCTCGCCTTCCGGGTGGTCTGACACGCACATGCTCAACATCTTCCTCGGCTATGCCTGCAACTTCTCCTGCGCCTACTGCCTGCAGGAGATGGACGCCCCCGACGCGGTCAGGCGTGGCCATCCCGTCGAGCCCTTCATCGCGCGGGTGGTCCCGTTCGTGAGGGACCACGGCGTCCGGCGCGTCGACTACTGGGGCGGCGAGCCGCTCCTCTATTGGGACCGGATCGTGGCGATCCATTCGGCGTTCGTGGAAGCCGGCATCGCCTTCGACTTCGCCCGCATCACCACCAACGGCAGCCTGCTCGCGCCCGAGCATGTCGCCCGGCTCAATGACTGGGGCATGCACGTGGTGGTGAGCGACCACGGCGCCTTCGGCCAGCCCAACTGGGACATGGTACGGCGGCTGCGCCGCTCCAGCGTCTCGTTCCTGTTCACCGCCGAGACTCCTCATATCTGGCCGCTGTTCGAGAAGCTGGAGCGACTGGAGCGGGAATGCGGCCGGCCGTTCTGGCCCTATGCGCATTGGGTCCGCGCCACGCAGGGCTGCGAGCCTCGCTATCGATTCACGGACGAGTCCCTCGACAGCCATGTCGAGCATCTGTGGGAGCTGGCCCGGCTCCGGCTCGCCGGCCATCGCCACGCTCGCATCTTCTTCGATGGCCACCTCGAGGAATGGCGCGCGGGCCTCGCCCGGGCGGATAAAAATGTCGAGCCGCTGTGCCACGCTCATGACCATCTCTCGGTCGACCTCGCCGGCAACCGCTACGCCTGCCACCACGGGGTGAAAACCGGCTACCGCACCGGGCATCTGTTCGACGGCCTGGGCCCCCGCGACGAGGCCGAGCGGGCGGCGCTCGACCGTGCCTGGCGCTGGGTCGGGAGCGAGGACTGCCGCGCCTGTCCGATCCGCAGCTGGTGCCGGGGCAACTGCCATCTCTCCCAGACCCACGAGACCGACTGCCGGCTCTCTCGCGAGAAGCACCGCGTGTTCGCGTGGCTCGACGCGCAAGAGAACGGCCCCTCCGATCACAACCGCATCCAGGCCCCCTGACATGCCCGCACCCCTCGAATACCGGCTCGCCATGGCGGGCCGGAACGGACACGTGCGCCATCTTCTCTACCGGCCGCACATCTCGGAGCTGGTGTGGGAGGACACCGGCGCGCGCGTAAGCCTCACCGCCGTCGGCATGGACTACGCGTCGAGTCATCGCGACTGGAAGCCCGCGTTCCCGGTCTCGCCCGAAAATCCGGCCCACAAGAGCCGTAACGTCCGCGTCCTCAAGATCCAGATGGGGCTCAAGTGCAACTATGCCTGCGCCTATTGCAACCAGGCCAGCCAGCCGCCCGCGCGCGCAGGCGCGCAAAACCAACAAAGTGGGGTCCAGAGCGGGATCGAGGACGTGCGCGCATTCCTGAAGAAGCTCCCCGAGTGGTTCGACGGCGGCGAGCGGGGCGACGGCACGGGCGTGCGCATCGAGTTCTGGGGCGGCGAGCCCTTCGTCTACTGGAAGGCGCTCAAGGTACTCGCGAGCGAGCTGCGCGCCCGCTTCCCCATGGCCGAGTTCAACATCATCACCAACGGCTCGCTGATCGACGACGAGAAGATCGATTGGCTGGACGCGCTCGGCTTCGGCGTCGGGGTGAGCCACGACGGGCCGGGTCATAAGGCGGCTCGCGGGCCCGATCCGCTCGAAGACTCTGTCCGGTGCGCCGCCATCCGCAAGCTCTACGACCGGCTGTTTCCGAAGGGCCGGATCGGCTTCAACTGCGTGCTGACCCGCGACAATCGCTCGCTGGTGGCGATCCGCGAGCACATCGGCGCCAGGCTCGGCATCGATCCCGCCAACGTGCCGCTGACCTCCGAGGAGTTGCTGCTCCCCTACGACGCGGGCGGCATGGCGCTGTCGCCGCAGACGCCCGAGGAGCACGACCGGGTCCTCCAGGAGGTCTGGTGGGAGGCGGTCACGGGCCGCTCGATGCCGGTCGGCGCGGTGCGGCAGAAGTGCGAGGACTTCTTCCGCTCGCTGGCCGAATCCCGGCCCGCGTCCTCCCTCGGCCAGAAATGCGGCATGGACCGCCCCGAGCACTTGGCCGTCGATCTCAAGGGCAATGTGCTCACCTGCCAGAACACCAGCGCCGCGACCAAGCATCGCATCGGCTCCGTCGAGGCGTTCGAGGACATCCAACTCACCACCGCACACCATTGGTCGACGCGCGAGGAATGCGTCCGCTGTCCCGTCGTCCAGCTCTGCAAGGGGGCGTGCCTCTTCCTCGAAGGCGATCTCTGGCGGCGGGCCTGCGATAACAGTTTCACCTGGAACCTCGCCCTGCTCGCGATCTCGCTCTACTGGCTCACGCGCCTGGTGCTGATTGAGATCGAGGGACCGGTACTGCGCAGGGACGATCTGCCCACGCGGATCCCAGTGATCCGTACTCCGGCTGCCGAAGCCGCGGTCTGAGCCGCCATGCCCGATCCGTCGCTTTCCGCCGCCATCCGCGAGGCCTACGCCTCGGCGCCGGCCGACGTCGTCGTTCTGCACACCCTGGAACTCTGGCACCCCGCCTTCGTCGAGGACGGCGTGGCCAGGCCGATCCGCGTGGTGCGCAACTTCGAGGACACGGCCACTTGGCTGTCCTTGGGCGGTGCCGAGGTGCAGGCGGTGCTCGACGGCCTCGACGCGGAGGCGCGACGGAAGGTCGGGCTGGTGGCGCGGCTGGAGGCGGGCGCGCCGCGGGATGCCAGGCTGCTGGTGCCCTTCGTGGCGCTGGGCTTCGAGCTGGAACTGCCGCCCGTCGATACCATCCCGGTGCCGGAGATCGTCGTCACGCTCGACAACGTCGGCCGCGAGATCGCGAAGCACCTCGACGCCGCCGCCATCAGCCAGGAGCGGATCGAGGTGACGTACCGGCCCTACCTCTCGACCGACATCGAGGGGCCGCAGACGGACCCGCCCATGACCATGACGCTCTCTGAGGTCGAGGTGGACGTCTTCCGCGTCACCGGCCGGGCGCGGGTGCTCGACATCGGCAACAAGGCGTTCCCGAGCGAGATCTACACCATCAGGAAATACCCCGGACTGCGGCGATGAGTTCCCTTCACTGGGCCTCCGCCTACGTCGGCCTGCCATGGGCGGCCGATGGGGAAGGACGGGGCTCGTTTCATTGCTGGGCGCTGGTGCGGCACGTGCAGCGCGAGCGGTTCGGGCGCGATCTGCCGGCCATTCCCAATCCCGACGATCTGCTCGCCATTGCGCGGTCCTTCCGCGACCACCCGGAGCGTCGGCGCTGGGATCTGGTCGAGACGCCCGAGGAAGGCGACTGCGTCCTCATGCGCCAGGCCCGCTATCCGGTCCACGTGGGCGTCTGGCTGGACGTGGACGCGGGCAAGGTGCTGCACATCGTCCGCGACAAGGGCGTGGTCGCCCAGTCGCGCGAAAGCCTCGCCACCCACGGTTGGCGGATCGAGGGCTTCTATCGTTTTGTCGGAGACCCGGCATGACCCGCCCCGGCGTCGTGGTTCTGGTCCGCAATGCCTTCCGGCCCGAGCGCGACCGCGAAGTGGTGCCGGTGCCCGAGCCGGTCACCATCCGGGGCTGGCTCGATGACCGTGACATCGCGGAGTTCCACCAGCCCACGGTCTGCCTGGTCAACGGCCGGGCCGTGCTGCGCACCGAATGGCCGCAGCTGGTGATCCATTCCGGCGACGTGGTCTGCTTCGTGGCCCTGCCCCACGGCGGTGGCGGAGGCGGGGGCGGCGGCAAGAACCCTCTTCGCACCGTGCTTATGGTCGCCGTCATGGTGGCGGGCGTGGTCGCCGGAGCCGCGCTGGGCGGGGCGCTCGCGGGCGCGCTCGGCTTCGAGGCCGGCGCGGCGGCGTTCGGCTCCGTCACCTGGGGCCAGATCTTCGGCGGCGTCATCTCGGGCGCCGTCAACATCGCAGGCGGCGCGCTCATCAACGCGCTGGTGCCGGCGCCGAGCCCGGCGCGGCCCTCGGCCGATTGGGGATTGGGCAGCATCGGCAGTCCGCCGAGCCCGAGCCCGACCTATTCGCTCCAGGCCCAGGGCAATCAGGCACGCCTGGGCCAGCCCATCCCGGTGGTCTACGGCCGGCACCTGATCTATCCCGACCTCGCTGCCGAGCCCTGGCAGGAGTACCAGGGCAACGAGCAGTACGTGCACCAGCTTCACGTCATCGGCCAGGGCCACCACCAGATCGAGGCGATCCGCATCGAGGACACGGACATCGGCAACTTCGCCGAGGTCCAGTACGAGATCGTCGAGCCGGGCGGCGCCGTCACCCTGTTCGATCCTTCCGTCACCACCGCCCCCGAGGTAGCCGGGCAGGAGCTGCAGGGCCCGAACCAGCTTGGCGCCGGCGAGACCGGCTGGGTGGGGCCGTTCGTGTCGGCTTCCGCCGAGACCGCGGCGGCGCATCTCGGCATCGACATCGTCTTCGCCCGCGGCCTCTACTACGCCAACGACTCCGGAGGCCTCGACAGCCGATCGGCCAGCTGGGTGGTCGAGGCCCGCGCCATCGACGACGACGGCTTGGCCTTGGGCGACTGGCTCCAGCTGGCGGCCGAAAGCCATTCCGCCGCTACCAACACGCCGATCCGTCTCAGCTTCAAGTACGCGGTTGCGCCGGGGCGCTACGAGGTGCGGCTCAAGCGCACCGACGACAAGGATCTCTCTTCCCGCGCCAGCCACGAGATCCGCTGGGCGGGCTTGAAGGCGTGGCTCCAGGACGAGCCCGACTACGGGCAGGTGACGCTGCTCGCGATCCGCATGCGGGCCACCGACAATCTCTCGCAGCGTACCTCGCGGATGGTCAACTGCATCGTGACGCGCAAGCTGGCGGTGTGGTCGCCGGGCGGCTGGTCCCAGCCGGTGCCCACCCGCTCCATCGCCTGGGTCCTCGCCGACGTGGCCCGAGCCGGCTACGGCGCGGGGCTGGCGGACGCACGGATCGACCTTGCCGGCCTCGCGGCGCTGGATGTCCTGTGGGAGCAGAGGGGCGACCGCTTCGATGGCGTCTTCGACACCTCCATGACGGTGTGGGAGGCGCTGACCCGCATCGCCCGCTGCGGCCGTGCCGTGCCGATCCAGCAGGGCGGCGTGGTGCGGGTGATCCGTGACAGCCCGCAGATGCTGCCGGTGGCCCTGTTCGGGCCGCGCAACATCGCGCGCGGCTCCTTCCGCATCCGCTACGTCATGCCGGGCGAGGAGACGGCGGACGCGGTGACTGTCGAGTTCTTCTCGGCCGTCACCTGGCGGCCGGACGAGGTGACCGCCAAGCTCCCGGACTCCGCCGAGGAAAAGCCGGCCCGGCTCCAGCTCATCGGCTGCACGGACAAGGACCACGCCGGGCGCGAGGGCTTCTACATGGCCGCCGCCAACCGCTACCGGCGGCGGCTGATCTCGTTCCAGACGGAACTGGAAGGCTTGATTCCCACTTACGGCGACCTGATCGCCATCGTCCACGATATGCCCCGCTGGGGCCAGGGCGGCGAGATCGTCGGCTGGGACGGAACGACGCTTGCCACATCCGAGCCCCTCGAATGGGCCGAGGGACAGGCCCACTACATGGCGCTTCGTCGCCCGGACGGCTCCATCGCCGGACCCTACCCGGTGCTGCCGGGGGAAACGTCCTGGCACGCGGCGCCCCAATCGCCCCTCGACATCGAGCCCTACGTCGGCGGCGAGGCCGAGCGCACCCATTACGCCTTCGGCCCTTCGGACGCCTGGAGCCTGTTCGCCCGCGTGCTGGCCATCCGGCCGCGCGGCGAACGGGTCGAAATCGCCTGCGTCGGCGAGCACGACGCGGTGCATGTGAACTGATCTGAAACAACGGAGGACTGCCATGCCGTGGCGCAACCTGCCGCCGGAGATGCAGCAGACGCTCGCCGGCTTCGCCTGGGCGCTGTGGTGGGCCCTGATCGGCCGCGGGCTCTACCACGCCAATCTGGTGCGCCAGGGCCGGCGGCGCTTCTGGTCCTGGACGCTGGTGTGGGAGCTGATGATCGCCATCGGCATGGGCGTGGTCGCCGGCGGCGCGGCCGAGTGGCTGCAGCTCAAGGGCATGACGGCGGCCGGGTTCATCGCCGCCGCGTCGTACCTGGGCCCACGCACCATCGAGGCCGTCCAGGCTTGGGCCGAGCGCAAGGCCGGGATCGACGATCCTCGCGCCTGACCCTCTCCGACATTCATTTCCACAACGGGCCGCCCATCGAGGCGGCCTTTTTGCTGCGAGGTCATCGCCATGCTGACGCTGATCGGCTCTCTCCTCGGTTTCGTCTCCAGCCTGTTCCCGGACCTGCTTAGGCTCTTCCGCGAGCGCCAGGACCGCCAGCACGAGCTCGCGATCCTCGACCGCCAGATGGAGATGATGCGCTCGGGCCACCAGCAGCGCCTCGATGAAATTCAGGTCCAGGCCGACATCGCCGAGTCCCAGGCTCTCTACAAAAGCGCCGCCCCCACCGGCGTGAAATGGGTGGACGCGCTCGCCGGCACCGTGAGGCCGGTCATCACCTATGCCTTCTTCGCGCTGTTCGCCGCCGTGAAGGGCTCCGCCCTCTACGTGCTGATCTCCGTCGAGGGAATGCTGCTCGCCCAGGCCCTGCCGCAGATCTGGGACCCGGAGACCCAGGCCCTGTTCGCGGCCGTCATGAGCTTCTGGTTCGGCCAGCGGGCGCTTGCCAAGGCGCGCGGCCGGTGATGCCATGCGCCACGTCTCCGACGAAGGGTTGGCGCTGATCAAGCGCTTCGAGGGCTTCAGCGCCACGCCCTACCTGTGCCCGGCCGGCTGGTGGACCATCGGTTTCGGCGCCGTGCGCGGCCCCGATGGCCGGCCGGTCACCGTTGCCACGGCACCTGTCACCGAGGAGGCTGCGGAAGCCCTTCTCCGCCGCGACGTCGCCCTCGCCGAGCGTGCCGTGCTGCGTCTGATCTCGGTGCCGCTCGCGGGCGGGCAGTTCGACGCACTGGTGTCGTTTACGTTCAACCTGGGCGTCGGAGCACTCCAGCGCTCCACACTCCGGCGCAGGGTCAACCGCGAGGAACATCCGGAGGTGCCGGGAGAGCTCCAAAAGTGGGTCTGGGCCGGAGGGAAGCGGCTGCCGGGGCTCGTGAAACGGCGGGAAGCAGAAGCAAAGCGTTATGGCGACCAGGCGTGATCGCCAAATCCGACAAATGGTCGTTTCGTCTGTCTGGGCCCCCTGTGGAGGTGTAGACCTTGCGCTTGGTCGAACCGGGCCTTCCCCAGTGCGCCCAACCCCTTACCGTCGGCCGCGGGCCTGCCGTTTGGTGGCAGGCGGCTAACGGCGTGAGGGCATGATTCAGGGTGAACGTTAAGGAGGTCCTCCTTAGAAATTGCATTAATCGTTGTGTATCTCTAGAAGGTGTGCTAGATTTTAAGCGCATCATCAGAGGCCTCAACATGGAAGAGCCCGTTCCTGAATCCATAGACGTGGCCGAGCTAGGCCAAATGCGGCGGGAGCTGATGCGGATCCTGGACGAGGCTGATCCGCAGCGCCATTCGGCGTACCGCGAGGATGTGTGTAGGCGGATACAACGTCTTTGCCGAGATAGAGTGATTCCAGACCCGATCGGGGACTTCATGCACATCGTGCGCAAATGCCGGAATCGGGCCGAGTACGAGGACTGTGTTCCCCAGGGCATGGAGGCACGCGCGATCCGATCCGCCTGGGCCGCGATCGAGGATTGGCGACTCAGGCGCGCACGCTTGGCGGCAACGAGTGCCGAGAACCGGCGTACCACGAAGGAGGCAACAGTATGAGCGGCCCTGATCCTCGGGTGCTCCGGCAGCTGATTGAAAGGAAGTCGACGGAAGCGAGATCGAGGCGACGGGACCTCGCTACTGCGTTTGAGGAAGCGCGACGGGTGGAAGAGGTATGGAAGCGACTTCTCGAAGCTCAAAAGGAAAGTCGCTCTGCGGAGATTGTCAGCATTTTCCGGAAGGACTCCGACGTGTTCACGCGACTCCGCGAGCAGGGCGACGAGGCGATCGCGCAGCTAGAGGCGCTCTATAGAGAGTCGGAAGAGGCTGCAAAGAACACCGCACGACAGTTCACCTCGTTGTTCCCCAAGGCTTGCGATGCGATGGGCATAGCACTCGACTCAAGCTCACGGCACCCAAAATATTCGATTCGAGAGTTCATCCAGATCGTCGTCGATGAACGAAAACTCGAAGGGCAAGTCACGCCCCGCGACGCGAACACCGTTACCATTCCATTGGACGTCGATCCGCTTGTCGCGTGCCTGCGGACGGAGGTTAGGCGACTATTCGAAACCAAACGGGACCCCAAGCGATTCCTAGCCGGCCTCCGAAAAGCCTATCAAGCAGTGCTTCGCGAAGAGAAGAAGTCTCCGGGTGACGAGCTTCCTCTACGTCGCGTCGCCAATCGTTTGTCCAAAAACTGGGCGCGTTTCCGTTACGACGAATTCAATGTCGATCTTGGTAACGCCGTTTGTTCAGGACAAACCTCGATCGAGAAAGTGCGGCTTCATCTCAATCACACGCGCGACACGAGACAAGGCATGCTCCTGTATGGCCTGGAGCGTAGTGGTTACGTGGGATTCATCAGCTTCAAAGCAGAGGGTTCGTGATGGTCGACCAAGCACTCGCGGTGTCAATCATTGAAAGCCTGCGAACAGGAATCCCCCCGCTTCGTGGGGTCCGTGAATACAGCGCGGGCAACGAAGAGTTTCTCGATCAGATACTAAAGCGACATCTACGGAACGCACCTGATATTCGGGGCAAGATCCGTTTTATTTCCGGCTCATGGGGAACCGGAAAGTCGCACTTCCTGGCTCAAATCCGGGAAACTGCCTTCGAGTCCAATTACCTCGTCTCATCGGTGGGGTTGAGTGCAGACGAAACTCCATTCAATCGATTCGAGGAGGTCTTCTATCGAATCGTGAGGCAGATTGCATCACCCGAAATGTACTCTGAGGGAGCCGTCGCGCTCGACGCGCCTCTGGGTGAGGTCTTTCGTCGACAACTCTTTAAGCCACACGGCGCGGCACCCCAAGCTGCAGTTCCTCGTGAGATCTATGACAAGGCCTGCCAAGAACTCATGGAGAACGGCGAAATCGACATCGATTTCCGGAGGCTGGTGTGTCGCTATTGGGAGACTTACTTGCCCGAAGCGGGGGATGTCGCTCTGCTGGAGGATCGACGCGGTAGGATCATGCAGTGGTTCTCTGGAGAGGGAACGATCGGGGCATATCGGAAGGAGTTTGGGGTTCAGAAGCTTGTAAACCGATCGAACGCGCGGCTCTTGTTACGGTCACTGGGACGGTATGCCATTCACGCCGGCTTCAGCGGCATCGTAGTCCTCTTGGACGAAGCCGAGATGAGTTACTCGGTGATGCGAAAATCAGCGCTTAAGACAGCTCACAACAACTTGCTCCATCTAATCAACAGCATCGAAGAGAGTCCCGGGCTTTTCCTTGTTTATGCCACCACGCCAGACTTCTACACGGACGAACGGCATGGCATCCAGATTTATGGGGCGCTCGCTCAACGCATCGGGCGACCAGAGGAACGTCCGCCGCGGGCTCTCGATCGAGTGTGGAACTTAGAATACCTTCAACCGACTCTCGCGGACTATAGCGCCGCCGCTCGCAAAATTCGAAGCCTCTACATCGCTGCCTACCCCGAATATAGACAGGCGGTCTTGAACGAGGGCTCCCTCGATACGTTCGTCAAGGAACTCCTCGATGCACATCCCCGATTCAGCGCAGTCGGGTTCTGGCGTGTCTTGGTGAAGGGTGTAATCGAGCTCTTTGAACGGCAAGCCGCGGGGGATGAGATCCCATCGGCTGCTCAGTTGCATAGCAACATCATCGATGAGCTGAAGGAACTCTGACCGTGTCGCTCTCGAAGATGGCATCCGCTGACGCGGAGCACGCGATCGAGCAACTTCGATTTGGCGTACCGCCATCCGATAAGACTTCGGATTTTACGGTAGGGCGCGACTCACAAATCCAGGAGTTGATCGAGTCTTTGGAGGCCAAAAAAGAGCAGCGGGCCCTGCTGGTCCACGCCAATTATGGTGCGGGAAAGAGTCACCTACTCCGAGTATTGCGGGAGCTCGCTTTGAAGCGTGGATTCGCAGTCGCTTTCATTGTCGCGGACGCGCAGGGAGGGGTCCGTTTCAACCGGATGGATACCATCTTTGGTGCAGTTTGCAGAGAAATTGAGGTCCCAGGGAAACCTGGAAAAGGCATCGGCGTGCTCTTTGATGTCTATAGGCGTGCCGACGAATCCAAACTTGCCAGATCTGCTATTCGGGACCGCGAGGCGATCTCGAACCAGAAAGCATGGAATTTTTCCGAGCGGCTTAAGTCGCCTGGGATATATGTCGCGCTGCGGGCGTGGGTACATGGCGGCGATAGTCAGGCAATAAGGGACCGCATCGGCGCGTGGCTTTCGAATCCTGAGAGCTATCGCAGCCAGAGACAGCTCTTGTATCGGGAGCTCGTCGCTAGCCTCCGTGCCCATTTCCGTGAGACCCGAGCCGAATGGCAGTTCTATGCGGACGAGGTCTTTCTATTCCACACAGGCGGTCATCGCCAATCGTGGGATGCGCTGGCGGATATCCATACCCTTGCCCTCTGTTCGGGCTACCGGGGCCTTGTGCTCTTGGTCGATGAGTTCGAAGACGTCATCCAGAATCTGCCCCGCAGCGACTACAAGCAAATGGCCTTTCTCAACCTATTTCGCTTTTTCTCCGGGGAGCGTTTTCCTGGGCGTGCCTACTTTGCTGTGACCCCAGATTTCGCTTTGAAGTGCAAGAGAGAACTCCAGAGTCGAGGGGTCTACGATTTCGACTACCGGAGCTTCGATAACCTCCCGTACTTCAGGCTCGAACCCATCGAAGTCGACGACATGCTCCTACTCGCCAAGCGAATTAGAACTGTCCATGCAATTGCCTACGACTGGCGCGCGGAGAAGGACGTAAGCGATCGAGAACTTCGCGAGCACTGCGGGAAAATGATGATATCCAATGCCCCGGACAAAATTCGCCAGGCGATTAAGACGGTCGTTGAACTCCTGGATGCGCGGCTCGACGGAGGTTGACGGTGGAAGTCAGCGGCCTCGATTCCCGAATTGGACGGGCCTTCTACGGACCGTTCAGTCGACTCACGGGGGTACAGAAGCACGCTGAGCGTCCGCTATTGGAAGGAATGGACGCTGTTGTCCTTTCTGGAACGGGTTCGGGAAAGACCGCGGCTGTCTTAGCACCGCTCGTCCAGCGACATGTCCTAACCTGCCGCTCAGACGCTCAGGCAGCCATTGTCTACGTGATCCCGACCAAAGCGCTCGGAAACGATATTGTACGTCGAGTGGGGCCCCCTCTTGAGGCTCTTGGGATCTCGGTAGGGCTACGGCACGGTGACGCTCCACGTCCGGATCAGGCACTTCGGGCCAACGTCGTCGTCATCACACCCGAATCGCTCGACGTAGTGATCAGCGCCGGCCCAGACTTTCTAAAGGGTGTGCGCGCGCTGGTGATCGATGAGGCTCACCTCCTCTACAACACGCAACGTGGGCTTCAACTCGCAATCCTGATTCGCCGACTGGAGGCTCGCAAGGGCTCATCGATTCAGGTGATCGGCCTTTCTGCAACGATTGCCTCTCCGAGCTGCCTGTGGAGATTTTTCAGGCCGCACGTAGACGAGAGCATGTTGGCCACAATCATAGGGGATGGGGCTAGACCGATCGAAGCGGCCGTGCGTGCGGAGCGTTCCAAAAGGGATCTCACCGATCTTCTTGATCAAGTGGGTCGCCAAGAACACTTCAAGGTCCTCGTGTTCGTCAATGCGCGCCGAACAGCCGACCGAATCGCGAGTGAGATACAGATAAGTCCCTTGTTCAACGGCAGCGTCTTTGTCCACCACTCTTCGATTTCTGCCGATCATCGAGAACGGACCGAAAGGGAATTTGCCGCGCGGGCTCGTGCTGTCTGTATCGCGACGAGCACACTGGAACTGGGCATCGACATCGGTGACGTCGATCTGGTCGTGCTCTATGGCCTCGTTGGAGGCTGGGAGTCTTTCCTCCAACGCATCGGGCGTGGCAACCGCCGAGGTGGCCGCGCCAAAGTTCTTTGCATCTCACCTCATGATTCTTCGCAGAGCTGGCTCACCGTTCTGACGTTCCTTGCAACGCTTCGCACAGTAAGATCAGGTGGCGGCGAGCCCGTAAACCCAATGAATCTGCACGGCGCGGTCGTGCAGCAGATGCTTTCGATGCTGCGCGAGAAGAAAGGCCGCTACCTCCGCCTCGCAGAGATTGCGGAGGTCCTGTCCCCATGGCCGCACCTCACGCGCTCCACCGTAGATGCGATTGCAGACGAACTTGTAGCGCGTGGCCATTGCATCCGGCACGGGTTCCAGAACCGCATTGGAGCCGGTGAGCGTCTGCACGCACTCGAATCTCTGAGATTACTGTGGGGAAATTTCCCCGCACGGTCACGCGAGATCCCAATTCTCGCGAACGGTACGGAAATCGGGGCGATACCTGCAGGCAACTTGGCACATCTGGTACCTGGGGCTCGAATGCGGTTTGCCGGGCGCAACTGGACAATCGCAACCGTTCGAGCAAGTGGCATCGACGTCGTCCCCTCCCGAAGCCGGACCTGTGATGCTGAGGTCAGATACTTGGGCAAGGGGCTCGGAATTGATCCTACTGTACTCGATATGGCTCGCCAGATGTTGCTGGAGGAGAATTGGGGTCTCGACGATCTGGGCAAGAGCGATGCAGAGAGGTTGGATCCGAAGTGGCGAGATTTGAGTCGGATGCTGGCTGAGGCACAGTTGCCTTTTGCACACGAGAACGGGGGTTACCGCTATCTCACGTTTGCCGGAAGGCTCGTCAACGATGTGATCTGTCGATGGCACGAAATCGCGGGGTACGAGGTTGATGACCTCTGTATCTGGTCGCCCCATCCCATCGAATTTGGCAGCGTTCCAAATGATCCAGAACTTCTAGCGGACCACGCGGTACAGAGCCTAACAAAAGCAGGTGAGCTAACAATCTTTCAGTCCATGCTTCCTGCCTCTCTTTTGCACCAGGACGTCGTTGAGCCTTGGTGTCGGAATCCGTGCTACGCGCGAATACTGCAGCGCCTTGTATCCTCTCCATCCAAGGAGATCGAGGGCGGGAGATTCCGGACTCTATTGGCATGATGGAATTAGGCGAGCAAACATCGCACCAGGCTGCTTCGGTGCTTGGAGACGCAAGGTACCTAATCGATGAAATTGCGTGGCGTCACAAGGTGAGGCGAGAGATCGCTACGTATGCGTCGGAACAGTTGGCGAAGGCGATGAACAACCAGATGAGTGAAGCATCCTGATGTCTTCCTTTCGCTTCCTCCATGCCGCCGACATTCATCTAGATAGTCCGTTGACCGGACTGGCAAACATTGAAGGGAGGGTAGCGGAGCGTATTCGCACGGCGCCGCGCGCCGCATTTGAGGCGCTGGTCGAACTGGCAATCGAGGACCAGGTGGGCTTTCTCGTGATTGCTGGCGACCTCTATGACGGCACTTGGCGCGACTACAAGACCGGGCTGTTCTTTGCCGAGCAGATGGGGCGACTCAATCACGCCGGTATTCCCGTCTTCGTCCTGCACGGCAATCATGATGCGGAAAGCCAGATCACCAGACCGCTGACGCTGCCGGACAACGTCCGTGTCTTCGGTACGCGGAAGGCGCAGACGTTCCCGCTCGACAAGCTGAATGTCGCTCTGCACGGTCAGAGTTTTCACGAGAAAGCCGTGACCGACAATCTGGTGCCGGACTATCCGGCACCGGTGAAGGATGCCTTCAACATTGGGGTACTCCACACCGCTTTAGGCGGCATGGGCGATCACGCTAACTATGCGCCCTGCAGCCTGCCGGAACTTGTGGCGAAGGGATACGACTACTGGGCGCTGGGCCACGTGCATCAGGGACAGGTGCTGAACCAACGGCCGCACGTCGTGTTCCCGGGCAATCTCCAGGGGCGTCACGTTCGCGAGACCGGTCCCAAGGGGGCCTGTTTGGTCACAGTGGAGATGGGCGAGGTTGTCGAAGTCTCGGTGCTAACACTGGACGTGGTGCGTTGGGCGGTGCTCGACGTGGACGTGGCGGCGGCGGGCAGCACAGTCGACGTCGTCGATCTGATGCGCGAAGCCCTGGCGCAGGGGGCAGCGGCCGCAGACGGGCGGCTGCTGTCGGCGCGGATTGTCCTCCAAGGCCGCACCGAACTTCACAGTCAACTGGTGACGGATATAGAGAACCTGACGGCTGAGGCGCGTGCTGCCGCGCTTGGTCTTGGTGACGAAGTCGCCTGGGTGGAACGCGTAGCGGTGCGGACCACGCCGGTGGCCGACACCGCGGCACTGGCCGCGCGGGAGGATACTCTTGGCGACCTCCAGCGCATGCTCAAGGAAGCCGTCGCCGACGAAGAGCTGCTCGGGCAGCTGAAAGCGGATATCGGCGAATTGATCGGCAAGCTGCCACATAGGTTGCGGGATGGGTGCGAGGACGAAGTGCTTGGTGCTGCGGTGGCCGGCGACTATGCCGCTTTGATCGGACGGGTGACCCCCTACCTCAACGCTCGGCTGACAGCGGAGGACGGATAAGCGATGCGGCTCGCAAGGCTTGATCTGCTGCGTTACGGGCGGTTCACCGACGCATCCATCGAGCTGCCGCGGGCAGACCGAGACATTCACATCGTGTTCGGTCCCAACGAAGCCGGAAAGACGACCTCCTTGACCGCCATCGAAGATATGCTGTTCGGCATCCCGGAGCGCTCGCCCTACAACTTCCTGCACAGCTATGACGCCATGCGCGTTGGCGGGGTGCTGGAGAACGGTGGCGACCGCTTCGAGTTTCAGCGGCGCAAAACCCGCAGGGACATGATCCTCGGCCCCGACGGAGAGCCATTGCCGGGCGACGAACGATTGTTGGCGCCGTTCCTTGGTGGCGCTGACCGAGTTTACTTTGATCGCATGTTCAATCTCAGTCACGGCCGGTTGGCGGAAGGCGGCAACGCGATCATTGAGGCCAAGGACGATGTGGGTCAGATGCTGTTCGCTGCCGGCACCGGTTTGGCCAATCTGCGGGAACGGCTGAAGCATCTGGAGGAGGAGGCCGATGGATTGTGGGCACCACGAAAGTCCGATCGGCGCCTCTATTACCAGGCCCAGGACCGATTGGAAGAAGCGCAGTCAAGGCAACGCGAGCACTCCTTGACCGTCAGTGCCTGGCGGACGGCGAGCAAGACGTTGAGCGATGCCGAGAAGATACTCCAGGAGCGCCGGGAGAAACACGAGGCGACGTCAAAGGAGCTGAAGAAGTTGGCCCGCATCCGCCGCGTTCATGGGGCCGTGCGGCAGCGGTATGAGCTGACACAGGAGATCGCGGCACTGGGAGATGTCATCGTGCTGGCCGAGGATGCGGCCGAGCAGCTCGCCCAATCCGAGCAGCACGACGCCAAAATCAGAGCGCAGGTCGATGTCCTTACACCGCAACTTGAGGAAGCCCGGCAGGCGCAGGAGGCCATCAAATTCGACGAGGCGCTAGTGCGGCGGGCGGACGAGATCATGCAGATCAATGAGCAGCGCATCGCGGTTCGCAGTGAGCTGGAAGACCTGCCCAAGCGGCGGGATGAATACCGCCTTGAGCTGGAGGCGCTGGCCAGGCTGGCCGCTGAGCTCGGTTGGGAATTTGAGGAACCAAGCGAGCTGATCGAACGGATACCGTCCAGGAGCAACGTTGAACCGGTACGGAGACTTCTGGCACGGCATGGAGAACTGGCAGCAGAGCTACGCAGCGTGCGAAAGGCGCTGGAGGAGGCGCAGGCGGCGTTGCAGGACAAGACGGAGCGTCTGGAAGAGATTGGAGAGGCTACGGACGTGTCTGGGCTGGCCGCCGTTTTGAACGCCGTTCGGGACATCGGCGATGTGGCAGGCCGTATTCGTACGGCACAGGCGCAAGTGGCCGAGATTTCCGGAGGGATTGAGAAGAAAGTCCGCTCGCTGAAGCCAGCTCTGCCTTCGGGCGCCGATATCGAGGTGCTGGCGGTACCACCGAAGGATACGGTCGTCGCGCATCGGGACGATATGCGGAATTGGGCGCAGCGCCAAGGCGAGACGAAGCCGCGGCTCACCGGGGCGCGCAATGACCTGGAGCGGGATCAAAAGGCGCTGGAGCGGCGCGTGCGGGATGAAGGTGTCATCGCGCCGGGAGCGGTGGAGGAAGCCCGCGGCTACCGGGACACGCTGTGGGAGCTGGTCAAGGCCCGGTACATTGCGCGTTCGGAGATCCCGGCCGAAGAGGCACAGGCCTATGCAGAGGCGTTGGAAGATCTGCCAGGATCGCTCGAAGGTGCCGTTGAACAGGCGGACAATATTGCCGACCGGCGCTTCGACAAGGCCCAGGCGGCCGGGGAGTTGGCGGTGCTGGCACGCAACATCGCCGGACACGAGACGCGTATCGAACAGCTGGAAGCGGATGAATCGGCGCTGAAGGCCGAAGGGGTGCAATTGGAGCAGGCGTGGCAGGCGCTGTGGGCTGAAGTGCCGGTTGAGGTGCTTGCACCCGACACCATGTTGGTATGGTTGGAGGTGCGTGAAGACATCGTGACGCAGATCGGGCGTGAGCGCGAGGTGCAGCGTCTGCTGGACGACAGTAGGCGAGAGGAACAGGAAGGAATTGGTCAGATTCATGCGGCGCTGACGAAGCTCGGTTGGGATGCCGAGGAAATCAAGGCAGATACGCTGCGGGTGATGGTCGAACGGGCCGACGCGTATCGGCGGGAGCAGGAGGCGAAGGCCGAGAAGATCGTTGAGATGCGCGAAGCGGTGCGGACGGCCAAGTCTGAGGTGGCACGGCGGCAGGGCGATCTGGAAAAGGCGGAGGCGGAGCGGGAAAGCTGGCAAGCAGATTGGGCCCAGGCGGTTGGAGCGATTGACCTTCATGGCGACAACAAGCCAGAGGTGTTGTCCGCACAAATCAACGTCATCGACGAGATGCGGGAGCATGCGGCGACGGCCAGGGACCTTTGGGATAAACGCATTGTCACTATTGAGCGAGACATTGCGGCATTTAAACGGGCTGTGGCGGAGATTGCCGCCGAGTTGGCGCCGGATCTGACGGACAGCGATGCCGATGCTTCCGTGGTGGAGCTGGATCGTCGGCGGGAAGAGGCGTTGAAGCTGCATCAACAACATCGGGAACTGACGGAGGCGGTAGCCAAGCGGCAGAAGAAGATCGAGGAGTTGGACGAGGACCGAAAGGTCGGTTGGGCCTCGGTGCAGCCGCTTCTGGAGGCTGCCGGTGTCGAGAATGTCGAGAATCTGCGCGAGGCGATCGAGCGATCGGATCGGTTGAGGACGTTGAACGAGAATCTGGCCGGCGTTATGGGAACGCTCGATCAGCAGGGTGACGGGCTGGCGATCGAGTTTATTGAGGAGGAGTGCCGCGGCGTTGACATTGACGAGGCGCGGGTTAGAGAAGAAGCGGCGGAGGCTGAACTGAAGGTGCTCGGCGAACAGTTGGAAGAAGCCGTGGTGGCGCGGACCGAGGCACGGAAGGTCTTCGATGCGATCGGGGGAGACGATGCAGCGGCCAGGGCGGCGGCCGATCGAGAGGAGGCGCTGGCCGCGATGCAGGATGCGGCCGAGCGCTACGTGCGGGTACGAGCGTCGGGGATGCTGTTGCGCTGGGCGGTCGAGCGCTATCGGAAGGAAAAGCAGGGGCCGTTGCTGAAGCGGGCCGGTGAGCTGTTCCGAGTGCTGACACGGAATTCCTTTGAAAGGCTGGAGGTCAGGTTCGACGAACGAGACACCATGCATCTGACGGGAGTGCGGCCAAACGGAGAAGTGGTGGCCGTACCGGGTCTGAGTACGGGGACGGAGGATCAGCTCTTTCTGGCGTTGCGGATCGCGGCGGTAGAGGACTACCTGGCGCGGGCCGTGGCGCTGCCTTTTGTGGCGGACGACCTGTTTATCAACTTTGATCCGGAACGGTCGGCGGCTGGGTTTGAGGTACTGGGGCAGCTGGCCGAGCGAACACAGGTTCTGTTCTACACCCATCACCCGCATCTGGTGGATGTGGCGCGTGAGACGCTGGGTGTCGACGTGCATGTGGTGACGTTGGGCGACGCGGCGTAGTGGCTAAGGTCTTCAACATACAGAACTTAGATCTGCCACCACCTGCCGGTTTTGCCGGCGCACAGAGAATGTTGGATTTCGGGTACGCTCCCTCCGCCAACTTCTATCGCGACAACGTTCTCCACAGCCAGGCGGCACCGACAAAAACCCCGGTATCCGCGCGGTCCACGCACCAAAGCTGTTGACCGAGTGAACCGCACCTGGGCCCGAATTCGTCTCTCTCCGGCCCGTTTTCTCCAAACCTCCTGACTTCGGCAAAACAGTACGGATTTTTAAGCGGCTGATTTGCCAGCGTTATTCGACTCGGGAAATTCGAGCATTTCGAATCTCTCTCGGGGCGCAAGATGAATTGAGATCGAATTGTGGTGTCGACTCATATTGAAGGTGCACCCTGTTTGCCGGTCGTCAGCTATGGTCGGGGGCACTTTGCGCGGGCAGAGAGGGAACTGCTCAGCTTCCCGGCCTGAGGCGCGGGCGTGTGTCGCCGACAATCAATCCTGCTTCATAACTCTTCTTCAAGTTTGTTAACTACAAGCTCCCAAGCACCTTCATCACCGCCGTCTTCGGATCTCCGTAAAAGACTGGATCGACGTGTTCCATGATGTCGGCGCTCACATCGAGGAAGTTTCGCTTATTCTCGATCGGAATAAGCGAACGCTTTGCGCCGTTATCTTTCGCAACCTGAAGCGGCTCGGTGAGGGATCGCAGAGGTTTAATGTTTCCCTGAACGCTCATATCTCCGAGCACAAGCAATGCAGGGCTGACGGGTACCTTCCGAAGCGCGGAATAAGCCGCCACAAAGAATGCGACCCCAATCTCGGCCTCAACGCGATTTCCCAACAGGTCGATCACCTCGACATGCATGTCGGAAGTCTCAATATCGCGCGCGATTCCTAATTCAGCCTTTTTCGCCAGTACGTAACTGAAAGCGCGCTGCACCGATTCCTTCATCGCTCCGGAAATGCCGCCGGCCATCCTCAGCTTCCCAGTCCCACTCGAAACTGAAACCTCCAGACGGTAGAGCCCGACCGTTCCATCGGACGTAACGCCGGCTGTATAGACGGTTCCTGGAGATAGTGGATCGGCGGAGATCAGGTCACGACCTCCTTGTTCAGGGACGCCGACAAACCTCTCCTCTCCGGTATCTTGGAGCGTGTAGCTGAATGACGTCTGATAATACTCGAAGGAGCCCATCTTCTTGAGTTGCTCCTTCACACGCCGCCGACCTTCAAGAGCCAACTCGAGAATTTCCGCGAGCTCTTCCTGCGAAATTTCACCGTGTGGGTGAAGAATCTTCACCAAACCGGATACCGTTTTCCGGACGGCCTTACGATCGCGAGCGTTGAGATGCGCACCCATGGAAAAGTATCGGTCGATGATCTCCGTGAAGTTATGCTTGCGCATCTCGCGCAAGGCTTCAGCGAGATAATCAACGACGAACCCGTAGTGGTCGGTGAACAGCTGGTTCCGCATTTGCGGGATTTCCCAGCCCGGAAGATAGAAGTGAAGCCGATCTATGAACGCCATATCGTCACGAATAGTGTCCGGCATAGGCGCAAACAGGTGGCCGGTCTGAACCATGACGTCGATGGGCTGATTGGTATTGCCAAACATCGCGATGCTGGCATCTCCCGCGACGGCTTCCTGTCCCCGCTGAAATGTGCCGGACTCGCAGTATGTCTTCATCGTCGTGATGACTTCCTTCGGCATCTTTTGGAGATCCGCGACCTCATCGAAGCCAACGACGTCCCAGATCTGGACCATGCCCTTCTGGCGTCCCGACATGTGCCCGAATAGATTGGCGACCGTCGTTCCGCCCGTTAGCAGCGCCGTGTAGGGCGACACTTCCTGGATGACATAGCTCTTGCCGGTGCCTCGCGGACCAAGCTCGACGAGGTTGTAATTTCGCTCCGCCAACGGGATGAGCCGAACCAGGAAGAGCAGCTTTAGCCGCCGAGACATCTCGCTAGGCTCATATCCCATGCTCCGGACAATGAGATCCAACCACTCGTCGGTCGCGAACTGCTTCCTGACATTGCGGTACTCGTCGAGGTCAAAAGTCGCGATTTGAATTGGGACGAGCTTGTCGATCCAAAATGGATTTTTGCCCTTCGACTCCTCGTCGGTTTCGAAGCGCATGTCGACTTGTGCCCACACCCCGCCCATGAGCAAGCGTTCAAAGTCGCGCACATATTGGCTTGGTATGTGGAGAAACTTGTTGTTGAAATTGACGCCTTCAGCCCAGTAGTCGGAATCAACCAACCGGACCTTCACTTTGTCTATAAAAGAGTATTTTCCGCTCTCTTTGACTTTGCTCTGGGCCTTTGCCGACTCATCGGGGCGGATATAGTTGTTGGCTAGCGTGTCGTTAACAACCTGCAAACCCATTTGAATCGCGACTTCGTCGGATGACGCGCAATATTTTCCCAGCAGAAACTCCAGCACGAAGACAGGCACATTGGCCCCGACCTTGACCTTTCGAACGAGATCCTTCCGGACAACCTTTCCGGCGAACAGCTGGTTCGCCTTGTTGTCGAGTGCGTCGCGGGCCGGCGGTGTACCATTACTCATGCTTAAACTCCGAGACGAACTGGGATGTCGGTGGGTGAGCGGTACAGCTCCGCGTCCGTTGTCGGATCTTGGATCACGATGCGGAGCGAGGGCGCACTCTCGTCGATCAACAAGAACGCCACTGTGACGGCCTTTCCGGCTTGGAGCTTCACGCAGCCGGTCGCGCGATTGAAATCACCATCGACGGCCATCCCGACGCCACCCACTTGCTTGCCAGCAGAAATCAGCAGCGGCCGGACCACCAGCTCGGTCGAAAAAAGCGAGAGGTTCTTGCCGTCGAGTTGAATCGTCACGCTGAAGATGCGGTTCGTCACGGCGTCCGGCAGGCCTGCCGCACTTACCGGCCCGAGAGTCGACCGCTCTCGCTCCCGCGCCTTCATTCGAACGGTAACCACGGGTATGAGCAACTCCTGCAGCGATGGTCCGCCGTGGTGGAAAGCAAGGTCCCCTCCGGCTTTGAACACGCCACTGCCTCGCGGGAACACAAAATCGAGATCGGAGTCGTAGCCGAGCGCCGAAGCGGTCACACGGACGCAACCAGCGGGGGTCGCGCCGCCGCGCCCAATCCAACACCGACGATGCAACTCGATCTGATCGCCCCCCGGCGCATCAATCCTCATGGACTCGTCGCGATCGGAAGGAAAGAAGAGGTGACCGTGGTCGGCCGTCAGCACACAATGTTCGACGCCGGCTGCGGCGAGCTTGCGAAGTGCGCGGGCCAAATTGTCGATGACGGTATCCATGACCTGGCGGGCCTGGAACGTGAACCCACGTTCGCCCGCATGGTCGATCTCCTGCGAACGTACGATCACGACCTGGGCGCCCTCGATCTTCTTTGCCAGTTTTGACGGCTGCAGGCTGAGCAGCTCGTCCAAGGCGATGTCGGCCAGCTTGGGCACCCGTGAAGCAGCAAATTTCTTCCGGGCGGTGAGGTCGGGCAGGAATGCGTCGTCGATTTTCGCACCAAGCGTGCCAGCCAGCTCGACAACGCTGAAACTTGACGACGCCCCTGGCTGCAGTGCGGCCATACCAATGGGGGTTATGCTGGGCAGCGCGCACACCGCAGGGCGAACGCTGACTTCAACAGATTTTGGCAATCGTTCGGCCAGCTCCACGCCCATTTCGAACCGCATGGCGTCAACGAAGAAATACGCCACGGGCTTTGGCTGTTCCGACACCACCTCGCTGTAGATTCGCGTCTGGTGCAAAGACGGCGAAACCGTCCACTTTGCCGCGATCATCCAAACCGCCAACAGGCCGCCTACCAGCATAACGCCCGCCGCAAAGCTGCGCATGGGGGTCGCTGACGCCAAGAGGCGAAATCGCCCTCCGAGCGCCCGGACTTCGACGACGCGCGCGCCCGCGTCGGTAGTGACCAGCGCAGCCCTTGATACCGGAATTCACGCCGCCCTGCCCTTCAAAATCCACTGGACAAAGCAAACACGCCGGGCGACTGTGATCGCCGGAAAATGCCGCGGAAAGAGCACGCGCGACGCCTCTCGTCTCGTGGCGCTGCCAGCGGCTCGCACCGGGAGAAGTCGTCATGAATTCCAAATTGTCACGTCGCACGTTGCTCAAAGGCGCGGCCGGCACGGCGCTGGTCACGGGCGTCGGCATGCCGGCCATCGTCACCGCGCAGGCCGAGGCCATCCGGATCGGCCACCTGACGCCACTCACCGGCTTCCTCGGCCCGCTCGGCGAATATGCCGTCATGGGCGTCAAGCTCGCGGCGGAGGAAATCAACGCGGCGGGCGGCGTCTTGGGCCGCAAGATCGATCTCGTCATGGAGGATTCGGTCAATCCGCAGACCGCCTCCGCCAAGGCCGAGCGCCTGATCGAGCGCGACAAGGTGGTGATGATCATCGGCGAAATCTCGTCGGCCTCCGGCCTCGCCATCGGCCAGGTGGCGAACCGGCTGAAGACCGTGTTCATCAACACCGGATGCAATTCGGACGCGTTGCGCGGGCCGAGCTGCAATCAATACATGTTCCACATCGAGGCCGCGAATTCGATGTATGTGGAAGGCGTCGGCAGCTATCTGCTGCGCGACAATCTGGTGAAAGGAAAGAAATGGTACACGCTGACGGCGGACTACGCCTTCGGCCACGACCTTGCGAAAGTGGCGCGGCGCTTCCTGGAGAAGCACGGCGGCACGCTCGCCGGCGACGAACTGGTGCCGACCGACGCGACCGATTTCTCGCCCTACCTGCTCAAGATTCGGCAGGCGCAGCCCGACGTCGTGGCGTCGAACCACGCCGGCAACC
>SXGU01420273.1_pt1 | contig 24408 bp, 20 predicted proteins | sample 3174531 | NCBI WGS metagenome assembly SXGU01 (sample SAMN11356863, study PRJNA531348) | freshwater metagenome | isolation source: freshwater sample F1-140 | place: China: Fuxian Lake, Yuxi | collected 2017-12-25
AGTCGATCGCGCCGAGACTCATCAGATTGCCCGGAATACCCAGCCGCCGCATGCCGAGCGCGGCAAACAGCATCGAGAGCGGGATGACGAGGGCGACAATCAGCGCGGCGCGCGCGTTGCCGAGGAGCAGAAAGAGAATGATGACGACCAGGAGCGCGCCCTCCCCGAGGTTGAGGGTGACGGTGCGCAGCGTGCGTTTGACCAGGTCGGCGCGGTTGTAGAGCGGGCGCAGCTCGACGCCGACGGGCAGCTGACGCCGGATGGCGTCCATCTGCCGCACCACCGCCTGGGAGACGGTGCGGGAATTTTCGCCGGCGAGCATGAGGGCGGCGCAGACCAGCGCCTCCCGGCCGTCGACCGTGGCGGCCCCGGTGCGGAAGCCGGCGCCAATGCCGACCGTGGCGACATCGCGCACGAGCAGCGGCGCGGCGGCCCCGGCGAACTTGAGCGGCAGCGCGCCGATCTCCTCGATGGTGCTGGTGCGACCGATGGCGCGAATCGTGACCTGCTCGCCGCCGATTTCGACCTGCCCGCCACCGGCGTTGCGCATGTTCTCGGCGATGCGGGCGGTGAATTGCGGCAGGGTGATGCCGGCGGAGTGGAGGCGCGGCAGGTCGGGTTGGATTACCACGTTCTTCTCGTAGCCGCCACTGGTGTTCACCTCCGCCAGCCCCGGCGTGCGGCGCAACGCGGGCTTCACGATGGATTCGTGCAGCGACCGCAGCTCCATGAGCTGGGCCTGGCGGGAGTCGGGCCGGTTCGGCGCGTCGTTCTGGAATTCGAGGGTGTAGTAAAAAATCTCGCCGAGTCCGTTCGCAATCGGGGAGAGCCGGGAAGTGAGTCCGGGCGGCAGATCTTCGGCGGCGGATTGCAGGCGTTCGCTCACGAGCTGACGCGCGTGGTAGATGTCGGTGCCTTCGGCAAAGACCAGCGTGATTTGCGAGAGGCCGGTTTTGGAGAGCGAGCGAAACTCGACGACTCCCGGCAGACCGCCGAGGCGGTTTTCGAGCGGAAACGTCACCGCCTGCTCGATCTCCTCGGGGGCGAGCGCGGGGACGGCCGTGTTGACCTGCACCTGGACGTTCGTGATGTCGGGCACCGCGTCCAGCGGCAGCGAGGTGATGGCCCACGCGCCGAGGGCGACGAGGACGGCGGCGGCCAGCAGAATGACGGGCCGCTGGCGGACGGAATATTCGACGATGCGCGCGAGCATGGATCGTGGTTAGCCGGCCGTTTTGCTCCCCCGATACCGGCGGGGAAACCTGGCACCTATTGGGTGACAAGACTTGGAAGAACTCGTGGCGGCGGGCATGGGGCGCGAGCGGGTGATGTCAGCCCTCGTGGGCGCAGGCCTGGCCGGCGCGCAGGAAATGCAGCTCGGCCAGCCAGAGCGCGCGGACGCCGTGCGTCACGATGCGATCGCCTTCGTAAAGCCCGTCGGCCAGTACAAACGAAGCGCCGTCGGAGGAGGACGCGCCGAGTTTCACCGGGGTGCGGAGGAACCAGCCGCCGTTTTCGACGTAGACAAACGTGCCCTGCACCGTGCGCAACACCGCGGCGGCCGGCACGCGAACCGCGGTGAACTCGGCGGTCGCGAGCTGGATGAACTCGGCGGCGAAGGCCGTGAGTTTGAGACCGCGGGCGGCGTTATAGGCGGCGGCGGGCTCGACGACGCTGCGCGGGGACGATTCGGCGGCACCGCGATTGCAGCCGGAGAAAAGCGCGGCCGCGAGTGCGAAGAGGGCGCAGCAGAGGGGGGCGTTTTTCACGGGACGATTTGCACGGCGTTGAACTCGAGGCCGGTGAGTTGTTGCAGGCGGAGGCCGGCCTCGAGGGCCTCGCGTTGCGTGTCGCACAGGGCCTCGACCGCGTCGAGGTAGCGGTGCTGGAGTTCGACATAGGTCCCGATCGGCACGGCCCCGAGGCGGTAGTGGCGGTCGGCAAGCGCGGCGGCGTCGCGAAATTTTTCGGACGAGTCGGGGGCCCAGCGGCGCGATTCGGCGACGCGGGTGGTGAAGGCGTGGGCGGCGGTGAGCACCTCGCGCTCGAGTTCGCGCCGGGCGACGAGCAGGGCGGCCTCGGCATGGCGGCGGCGCGCTTCGGCAACCTCGACGGTGCCGCGGGTGCGACCGCCCACGGGCAGCGGCACGCTCAGGCCGACCCCGAGCGTCGATTCGCGATCGCCGGCTTTTTCCTGCGAGTAGAACGGGCGGACCGTGATCGCCGGATGGCGCTCGTGGCGTGCGAGGCTGACCTCGACGCCCTGCTGCTCGAGCTCGACGCGTTTCATTTTGAAGTCGAAATTGTTCTCGTGCGCGACGGCGAGAAGTTCGGCGAAGGCTGGCGCGTCGTTGAACTTCAAGGACGCTGGGGCGATCCGGAGCGGGGCATCCACGGGGGAGCCGCGCAGCTGGTTGAGCTCGATGAGCGCGGCCTGCAGCGTGAGGGTGGCATCGACAGCGCGGCGCTGCAGCACGAGTTCGCTGGCCTCGATGACGCGGGTTTCGAGCTGTGGCGTGATGCCGGCCGGTTCGCGGGCGAGGAACGTCTCTTTCAGAAGGGAAAAACGATCGGCGACCTCGCGCACGGCGGCGGCCTTGGCGGCGGCGGCGTGGAGCCCGTAGGCGAGCGTGCGGGCGCGCGCGGCGAGTGCGCGCTGGAAACGCGCCAGGCCCAGTTCGGCCAGCTCGACCTGGCGGTTGGCGATGGCCTTGCGCAGGGCGAGGCGGCCGGGCCACTCGAATGTTTGCGCGAGCGAGACGGCCCAGGCGGTGCCCTCACCGGCGAGCGTGCCGGACGGGTCGTGGACGCGCTTGCGGCCGGCTTCGAGCGAAAGCTCGGGATCGGAGCGGTTGCCGGACGCACGCCGGCCGGCCTTGGTGGTCTCGATTTCGGCGGCGTAGAACGCGAGTTCGGGGTTGTTGGCGACGATCTCGGCCGCGAGGGCGTCGAGGGTGATCGGAGTGGCGGCGGATTCGGCGGCGGGCAGGAGCGATACCGAGACGAGGAGACAGAGAGAGAGGGAGAATGGGTGCATAAGACGTGAATGCGGACGGGGCACGATACTGGGCGCGCAGGCCGAAGGGGCCTGCATCCGACACGCGTGGCGTCGGAAGCGTGGGAACGACGTCGGATTCGCGCGCGAATCCGGAGCGTGCAGAAGCGGGCTAAGGAGCCCGGGGAGAGAGCGAACCCGGTACGACCAGGACCCACGGCGGGGCCAATTCTGGCGGAGCGCTTGTGGCCTCGACCACGCCCGTGTCGGGCGGTGGCGAGAAAGCAACCGGAGGCAGGGCCGCCGGGCCGCAAAGGAGACAGGCGCACCAGTCCGGAGACGGAGCCTTGAGCACGAAGGCGGTGGGCGAAGTGAATTCGCCCTCCACGATGTCGCAGGAATCGTCCGCGCAGCCGTGGTCGGCGGCGGGAGAGGTGGAAGCCGGTGTCGTGCTGCAACAATCGGTTGCGAAGAGCAGTCCGGCGGCTTCGAGCCGGCAGTGCAGCATCGCCGGCAGCCAGAGGGCGAGGAGCAGGAAGGCGGCAATGCGGCGGGTGCGGGGCACGTCGTAAGGGAGGGCGGGCTTTGGGTTCTTGTCAATGCGGCGGGCGGGCGGATCGGCGGAGCGGCGACACTCCCCACCCACGCCGTGCCGCGATCGCCTTCACCCAACCCGTGCAAAACTATGACATACCTATGTCATAGTCTTGCACGACGCGGCGGAGCAGGAAGTGGCGGGTGGGAGCGGGAACGGTGCCGAACGACTGGGTGGAAACCACGGGGCGAATCTCTAAACTGCAATTTGCGGAAGGGCGGCACGAATTTTTTTGTCCGCTTTTTCCGGGGCCGGCTGTTATAGAGTGAACGAACATGAGCGACGATGCCGCATTGCTGGGCCGCTACGTCGGGGAACGGACTGAAGCCGCGTTTGCGGAGCTCGTGCAGCGGCACCTGAACCTCGTTTATTCCGCCGCGCTGCGCCAGGTGCACGGCGACGCCCATCTGGCGCAGGACGTGACGCAACTTGTCTTCAGCGACCTCGCACGCAAAGCGGCGACCCTGAAGGATCACGCCGTCCTGGCAGGCTGGCTCTATACGAGCACGCGCTTCGCGGCGGCGCAGGCCATGCGGACCGCGCGCCGCCGCCAGCGGCACGAGCAGGAGGCCCACGCCATGCAAGAATTGAACTCATCCCCGGTTTCTCCCGCTGACTGGAATCGGCTGCAGCCCGTCATCGACGACGTGATGCACGATCTCGATGTCCGCGACCGCGAGGCCGTGCTGCTGCGATTTTTCGAGGGGCAGGCCTTTCCGCAGGTCGGTGCGCGGCTCGGCGTGTCCGAGGAAGCCGCACGCAAGCGGGTGTCGCGGGCGCTCGAGGAACTGCGCGTCGCGCTCGCAAAGCGCGGGATCACGTCGACGGCTGCGGCCCTCGGCGTGGTGTTGATGGAGCGCGCCGTCGCGGTGGCGCCCGCCGGGCTCGGGGCCGCGGTGACGACCACGGCGGTGACGGGCGGCGTCGCGGTCGCCGTCGGTGGAGCGGTTTCGCTCTGGCAAACGCTCACCGCCGCCAAGGTGCTCGCGGGCGTCGGGTCGGTGTGGTTGGCCGGCGGACTGATCTTCGGGGTCACGCAGAGCAATCGCAACGACAGGCTTGGCGTCGAACTGGCGGCCCTGCGCGCCAGCAACGCGACGCTCGCGGCTTCGTTGGTGCCGACGGCGCTGCCGGCTGGGATTCGCACGCTGGAATACGAGCTGGATACGATGCGACGCGAAACGGTGGCGGCGAGTCGAGCCGCGGCGCTGGCCGTCAGCATGGCGGCGCAGCCCGACCGGCGCTCCGCCGCGCAGCGCGCTGCGGACGAGCGCGCCAACGACCCCGAGGCCCGGCAGCGGTCGGCGTTGGTCAGGCGCTCTTCACTTGACCGCAGTTATGCGGGCCTGTTTCGCACGTTGCACCTCGCGCCGCCAGACCTCGAACAGTTGATCAGTCTGTTGGTGGCCAAAGGAACCGCCACCGCCGAGGCCCACCAGCTGGCGCGAAGCCAGGGCCTGGCCGTTGAAAGCCGCGTCGATGCCGTCCTGCTGAGTGCGGCGGCCACGACGGAGGTCACCGACCGAATACGGGCGCTGCTCGGCGCGGAGAAATTCGCCTATTATCAGAACTACGAGCGCACCCTGGTGTTCCGATCACCGATTACCAGCCTGGCGAACCAGTCGCGCGACACCGGCACACCGCTCACCGACGGTCAGGTTGACGAGTTGGTGAATTTGGTGGCGGCGGCGATTCCCGATGCCGACGTGACCCTGGCCCTTGGTGTCACACCCTATGTCATCCCCGACGCTGTCCTCCGGGAAATGGCGTCACCTCTCGCGCCGGGACAGCGCGCCGCCCTGATCGAATGGCAGGCCGCACAAAAAGCCGGGCGTGAAATGGTGGCGTTAAACCGCTTAGCCGCCGCCAAGGGCCTGCTGCGGTTGACGGGCCAATCGTTGAAGGACTATCCGCCGCCGCCCGGCTCGCCCGCGGACAACGCGTCGCCCCCGGATCGTTACGGCGCGTTCAAGAACGCGGACCACACCGCCCTGGTGAGCGCTGCGCTGAAGCGCCAGCCGGCCAGCGACGCGCTCACACTCTATGCGCATCTCGCGGGCAAACAACTGCAGATCGCAGCGGCCGTCGCCGCCGCGGAGCGGACGGTGGACGTCGACTTCAAGGATCTGCCGCCCACGGCGGCCGTCATGTTGTTGAAGCAGGCGCTGCTCCGCGCCGGACTGAACATCACCGTCGTCGACGAGAAAACCGAGGCCGTCGGCCTCCATCCCCCACGGTAATGAGGCCCGCTCCATCGTCATCGAAGATCTGGCTCGTGGCCCTGCTGGCCCTTCCGCTTGGGGCCACGGGCCTCTGGTCCTGGAACCTGCAGCGTGATGCCGGAGCCCTGCGCGCCAGCGCAGCGTCGCTCAGCGCCGAACAGACGCGACTCAACGGTGAGGTCATCGCGCTCACCCAACGGCGCGAGGCCTTGCGGCGCGATCTGGTGGAGGCAAGTTCCGCCCGCTCGGAGGCAGAGGCCAGCATACCTGCCGCGTTCCGGAAAAACCAGGCCGTGCTCGCCGCGATCGCCGAGTTGAGGAAACGGGCCGCTTCGGCGACGAGGTCCGATGCCTCCGCTGTGCCGTTGGCCCTGCCGAGTGCCCCCTCCGGCCTCCACGGAAACGTCTATTTTCCCGAGCTGTTCAGCGATCCCCATTACGCCCAGCTGTATCTGGTTTACCTGCGGCACAGCACCAATGAGCGCTTCGCCCCGTTGTTCGCATCGCTGCAGTTGCCGCCGGCCGAGCGCGTACGCTTCAAGGAACTACTCATCCAGCAACAGATGGCCTCCGAGGAGGTCGATGGCGTCATGGAGAATCAGGCGATGCGCGAGAAGAAGCCTTTCGACCGCAGTGAGGCGATGCAGGTGAAGCTGCGCGTGAACCGCACCTTTGACGACGAAATCAAGCAGACGTTTGGCGACGCCGTGTTCGCCGAATACCGGGAGTTCCTGAACGGAGCGGGTGCGCGTCAGGCGTTTCTCGACCGTCTGACCCTGCGCCTCAGCTACTCGGGCGCGCCGTTGGAAACAGCGCAGGCGAACCAATTGACTGCGCTGTATAGTGCGTCGCGTCGCGTGCCGGTGGCCAGCGGTGGCACTCCGCTGGACCTGAGCGATGATTTCATGGCCGGCGCGCAGTCGATCCTGAAGCCGGAACAGAGGACTGCGTTGGAGCAAATCAACGCCGAGTCGCGCGCGAGCCGCACCGCTATTTCGTCGACAAGCATCCGCCGGCCTCCGGCGGCGCCACTGCCCGGCCGATGAGGCAGGCTGAAAGCACCGGGTCTTTCTCGACCCAATCCGATGACGATTTCGGTGGGCACACCGGGGAAGCTACACGGCGGGTTGAAGAATCGATGCTCGGCAACGCCCGCGGGCGCCGGCGCGGGACGCCCCTGGGTGTTTTGGCCCGACTGAAAAGACGCTCGCGCTCAAAACCGGTAGTCGGCCGCGAGCACGAGATTGCGGCCGGGTTCGTTCAGGCCGGAGCCGTGGATGCGGTGGTCTTCGTCGGTGACGTTCTCGAGGGCGGCGGTGAGCGTCAGCGCCGGCGTGGGACGCCAGCCGGCGCGCACCTTGCCGATGGCGTAACCCGGGGTGCCTCCGGCCGGAATGCGCTCCGTGTCGACCAAATCGCCGGGGGCCAGCCGATCCTGGCGGCCGGCGGCGCTGACCGCGAACTCGACCCAGCGCCGCGCGGGCCGCGGCTCCCAGCGGAGCGCGAGATGACCTGTGACCGGCATCACGCGTGACAGCGGCGCGCGGACGAGCAACGAGGAGTTGGCGGCGGGAAAATAATCCAGCTCGCCCTCCATCCAGGTCAGCGCGCCCGAGAGCGTCCAGGCGGGCGGCAGCTGCACGCTCGCGGCGAGTTCGAGGCCGTGGACCAGGCCGGCACCGGAATTGCGTTTTGTCACCTCGGCCAATCCGTCCACCCGGGCGCCCGTGGGCGTACGGATAATCTGGTTACGGATGGCCGTGCGAAACCAGGCGATGGTGGCGGACCAGCGTTCCTGGCGGGTGCGCCAGCCGGCTTCGCCGGTGACAAAGTATTCCGGCTTCAGGCCAGGCGCGGGGGTCTCGATCTGGCCGCCCTCGGCGATGTCGAAGCGGGTGAGGTCCGAGAGATTGGGCGCGCGGAAGGCTTCGGAGAATCCGGCGAAGAGGTTGTGGCGACCCTCGGGGCCGAGGTGGATCACGCCGCGGAGGCTGCCGACGAGCGAGCGCCAGTCCGCGGCGAGGCCCTTGACTGCGCCCGTCACTGGATCGCGCACACGCCGGGCGTCGGCGGCGGCGTAATTGTAGCGGCCCCCGAGGATCACGTCCAACGGCCCGAAACGGGGCAGGCGGTTTTCAACATAGGCTCCGGCGAGATCGTAGGTGGCGTCGTCGGCCACCGGTCCCTGGATGTCCACTTGCGCGAGCGAGCCGTCGGCCCGGTGGCGCACGCTGTGGGAGTCCACCCGGTCGCGGTAGAGATCGCCGCCGTAGACCCAGCGCCCGAGGGTCGAGCGGCTTTGCGCCTGGACGAAGGCCCCGAGTGTGCCCACGCCGAAGCCCGAGTCTTCGCGGCGGCCGTCATGGCGGAGCCGATACTGGTCCTCCTGCTGCGTCTGGTGGGAAAGACTGACGTGGAACTTGTGCACGGGACCGGCGGCCTGGTCCGCGTGCAACTGGACCGCGAAGAGCTGGCGCCGCTGGTCGAGCGAACGCTGGAGATCGTTGCCAGGCCGCGTGCCCTGCCAGGTGCCGCCGAACACCGTGCTGTGGGTGCGCCACGCATCGTCCTGGGTGAAGCGTTGCCACAGCGCGGTGAGCCGGGCGTGTTCGCCCAGCCGGTAGGTGAGGTTGCCATCGGCGGCGGCTTCCGCGTAGCCCGTGCGCGGTTGGGTGCCGGTGCCGCGGCCGGCACGCAGGTCATGGAAGTTCTTGTACGAGACGCCGAGCTGCGCGCCGAGGCGGTCGTGGATCTGGCCCGTGGCTTCGAGGCGCGTCGTGTGCGAATCGTCGGCCGAGGCATAGCGATAAGCCGCCCGCCCGCCCGCGCGCGAGCCAGTGCCGACGGGCGCGGGGCCGACGCTTATGGCGTTGACGGTCCCGCCGACCGCGTCGCTGCCGAAACTCACGGAGCTGGGTCCCTTGATCACCTCCAACCGCGAGATGGCGAACGGATCGATCGTGCCCCAGTACTGATTGGGGCCCTCGCGGAAGACCGAGTTGTTCAGCCGGATGCCATCGACGAGCAGCAGGGTGCGAAATCCCGTGAAGCCGCGGAGGTACGGCGCACTTTGCGCGGAGCTGGATTTCTGAACCATCAGACCGGGCAGTTCCTCCAAGGCGGCGGGCAGCGTCCGCGGCAGCCGCTGGTTGAACCAGTCGGAGGTGACGACGGACGTGGAGAACGGCATCTGGAACGGATCGGCGCCGAAGCCGGTCGCCGAGACGATGAGCGAGGGGAACAACACCGGTGGGGTGGCTTCGGCCGCGGTCGGGGCGGGGTGCGGCATCGGTTGCGCCACCGTGGATGCGAGCACGGTGGCGGGGAGGGCAAGACGGCGGAAGATCGTTCCGAACCACGGCGCGAAGATCGAGAATCGTCCGAGCATCGAACCGACGATGAACGGTTGATCTGGCGCGGTGTAAACTCGATTCAGCGTTTCCCCCGCACGACCGGCCTCACAGTGGCACGCGACGAAGGCGGAGGGCGTTGCCGACGACGGTGATCGAGCTCAGGCTCATCGCGACGCCGGCGAGCATCGGGTTGAGGAGCCAGCCGGTGAAAGGGAAGAGCGCGCCGGCGGCGATGGGGAGGCCGGCGAAATTGTAGGCGAAGGCCCAGAAGAGATTTTGTTTGATGTTGCGGAGCGTCGCCCGGCTGAGGTGCACGGCGCGGACGAGCGCGGCGAGATCGCCTTTCACGAGGACGAGGCCGGCGCTGTGCATCGCGACATCGGTGCCGGTGCCCAGCGCGATGCCGATGTCGGCGGCGGCGAGGGCGGGCGCGTCATTGAGGCCGTCGCCGGCGAAGACGACGCCAGCGTCGCGGGCGCGGTGCTCGCGGACAAGTTCCTGTTTGCGCGCGGGCGTGACGGCGGCGTGGTAACCGTCGAGGCCCAATTCGGTGGCGACGGCCTGGGCGGTCGATTCGCGATCGCCGGTGACCATGACGACGCGCAGACCGAGGCGTTGCAGTTCGCGGATGGCGGCGGGCGTGGTGGGCTTGAGGGTGTCGGCGAGGGCGATGGTGCCGGCGGCGCGGCCGTCGACTGTGACGGACACGAGGGTGGCGGGGGCAGACGCGTCCACGCGCTTACGCTCGTCGCCAAGAGAATCCGTCGCGGCGCGACCGAGAGACACCTGTCTTCCATCGACGCGGGCGCGCACTCCGAAGCCGGGCTCGGCGGAAAAATCGGTGGCGGCCGGCAAGGCGAGCCCGCGCTCCCGGGCGGCGGTGACGATGGCGCGGGCGAGCGGGTGTTCGCTGGGCGACTCGGCTGCGGCGGCGAGGGTGAGAAGGGCGTCTGCTGAGGAAGAGAGCGATAAAGAGAAAGAGGAAAGCGAAAAATCTGGCGCGGGCGAGACGGCGATCACGCGGGGCTGGCCGGCGGTGAGCGTGCCGGTTTTGTCGATCAGGAGGATGCGGGCGCTCGCGAGGCGTTCGAGGGCGGCGGCGTCTTTCACCAGCACGCCGGCTTGCGCGCCGCGACCGATGGCAGTGACGAGCGCGACGGGCGTAGCCAGACCAAGCGAGCACGGGCACGCGATGATGAGGACGGCGACGGCGTTGATCAGCCCATGGACCCAGCCGGGATCGGGTCCGAAGACCGCCCACGCGACAAACGTGACCGCTGCGATGCCGAGGACGAACGGCACGAAGATCGCCGAGACGCGATCCGCCACCCGCGCGATGGGAGCCTCGCTGTTCTTCGCCTGTTCGACGAGCCGGACGATTTGGGCGAGGAGGGTGTCGCGCCCGATGCGTTCGGCGCGAAACGTGAAGGTGCCGGTGGTGTTGAGCGTGCCGGCGCTGACGTCGCTGCCGGCGGACTTTTCGATCGGCAGCGGTTCACCGGTGAGCATTGCCTCGTCGATGCTCGTCGCGCCGTCGAGCAGGGAGCCGTCGACGGGGATGCTTTCACCGGGCCGCACGCGCAGCAGGTCGCCGAGTTTCACCTGGCCGACCGGCACATCCCGCTCGGTGCCGTCGGCGTCCACGCGGTGCGCGATCTTCGGGGCGAGATTCATCAGGGCGCGGATGGCGAGGTCGGTGTGGGCGTGCGCGCGTTGTTCGAGAATTTGTCCGAGCAGCACGATCGTGGTGATCACGGCCGCCGCCTCGAAATAGAGCGGCACGCCGTGGGTCCCGCGAAACACGTCGGGAAACCGCGGCGCGAGCAGCAGGGCGGCAGTGCTGTAGAAATACGCGGCGCCGGTGCCGGTGACGGTGAGCGTGAACATGTTGGTGTCGCGCTCGACGAGCGATTTCCACCATCGGCGGATAAAAGGCGCACCGCTCCAGAAAAACACCTGAGTGGTCAGCAGAAACTGCAGCCAGCCCGACACGCGCGGATCGAGCCGGTGGACGAGTTCGGGCCAGATCATTTCGCCCATGGCGAGCGCGAACACGGGCAGGCTCAAGGCGAGCGCGACCCAGAAGCGCGGCCGCAGGTAACGCTCGTCCGGCAGGCCCATGTAAACCGGGGCGTCGGGCGGCGGTGTGTCGCCACCCGGCGGTGCGGGGTGCGGGTGACAGGGTTGAGGGGCGGGCACAGTTCCAGACGGACGCATGAACGCGTTCTACTTCATCGGCGCGGGGCAGCAAGCCATCGGACCGCACTGCGTCGCGTGAACGGGTGCACTCGTCGTTCCGGCAATTTTGGTCACATGCGCGCGGGCGGCGTCACACATCGTGCAGTCGTGTTTCGCGCCGACGGTGATCAAGCGGGCGATGCCCTTGCCGGCCGGACCGCGATCGCTGGCGGCAACGATGGGGGCGTTTTTGCAACCGGCGCAGGCGATGGATGTCGTGGCCGCGGGCTTGGCGGGGGCGGAACTCTTGTTCCAGAATTGTGGGCCGGGACCGGCTTTGGCGGTGGCGAAGGCGCCGAGCCAGAGCGCCAGCGCGGCGGCGGAACTCAGTTTGGTGAATGAATTTGTTTTCATAGTTGGAGGAGGGAGACGTCGGGGTGATTGAGTGCGTGAGTCTCTCATCCAACACTACACCGCAGGCGGGGTTTCCCCTCGGAGATCCGAGCAAGAAACTCGCCTTGTTCGTAGCCACAAGAGTCGAGCGATCTGTCCCCGGTGGCCAGGTTGTAGCCGGAAAGGCTGTCGGATTCGTGTTGCGGAATAGGCGTTGAGCCGGCGCCAAGGTATTGCAACGTGGTGCCCATGCTGGGAATCATCAAAACTTCTTTGCGCAGCCGGAATTCTCCGAGCGCTTCGAAATGATCCACGCTATTGCCGCATGAACTACGCGAGTCTCGTCAAGGCGATCAACTCCGCGACCTCCGAATTGCAGGGCCGTGCGGTGGCGGCGGTCAACCAGGCGCTCGTACTCCGCAATTGGCTCGTGGGAGCTTATCTCGTCGAGTTCGAGCAGAAGGGAAAGGACCGGGCGAAGTATGGGGCGCGACTGCTGGAGAAATTGGCGCAGGATCTGGCCGCTCGCAGAGTGAAGGGTCTGGTGAACGCACGCTCAGGGATTGCCGCTTCCTGTCTCAATGCTATCCGCAGATTCGGGGGTCAGTGACCCCCGAATTGCTAGTCCCGGTGAGGATTCGCGGGCCGGTGTCCCGCGAATTGGACGGGAAATTTGAACCGGCGGAGATTTCGAAGAAGATGTCCGCCGTATGGGCGCTTCCTTTGCTGAGGTCCTCGGCCCGATTGATGGAATCAAACGCCGTCCCAATTCGGGGGTCAGTGACCCCCGAATTGCCCACCCCGCTTTCTTGCGGCGTGCTGCTCGGGCTTTCTTGGACCAAACTGCAGGAACTCATCCAGCTGGACGACCCATGGAAGCGCGCTTTCTACGAGAACGAATGCCTGAAGGGCAATTGGTCCGTCCGCCAGCTCCAGCGTCAAATCGGAAGCCTGCTTTACGAACGCACGGGCCTCTCTACCAACAAGCGCGCGGTCATCGATCGCGCCCGGAAACAAACGGCGCAGGAGACCATTACCGATCTCATCCGTGATCCGTACGTGCTTGAGTTTACCGGCCTCGCGGAGCGTCCTGAATATTTGGAGACCGATCTTGAATGTGCGCTCCTTAATCATCTTCAGGCGTTTCTCCTCGAACTGGGCGAGGGCTTTTGTTTCGAGGCCCGGTAGAAACGTATCACCGTCGGTCGCAAGCACGACTACATCGATCTCGTTTTTTATCACCGCCGTTTGCGCTGCCACGTTTTGGTGGATTTGAAGACCCGCCCATTCCGTCATGGCGATGCGGGGCAGATGAACTTTTATCTCAACTGGTGGAAAGCCCATGGTATGGAGAAGAACGATTATCCGCCCGTGGGAATCATCCTCTGCAGTGACCGGGAACACGTGGAGGTGGAGTTTGCCACGGCCGGGCTGAGCAATCCGCTTTTCGTTTCGCGCTACCTCGTTGCGCTGCCGTCAGCGGAGAGGCTCCGCGCTTTTCTCGAAGCGGATCGCAACCGGATTGAGAGCCTCATCCACCGCACTGCCGGATCAAAGCCACGCGCGCCTCGCAAGCAGCGCCGCTGAGCCGGAGCTTCGTCCTTCGCCTTCCGCTGGGCGCTAACGATCTGGATGGCCGCTTGATGGCGGCGTGGGAATCACAGCCGCTCGACGATCACATCGGGGCCGCGCTCGTAAGCGAGGAGCAGATGATCGCCGCCCGGGATCGTGCTGAGCGCAGGGAAACGCGCTTTGGCGGCGAGCAGGCGCGGGACGGACGCAGCGCCGAGGGACGCCGTCCATAAATCGAGACCTTGCTGCCACACCGCGAGCGACCGCGTGGCGGTCGTCGCGGCCACGGGTTGCACGCCCTTGGCAAGCTGCTTCTCCGGTTCGCCGGGCCGGGCGAGATACACGGCGCCGTCGCGCTGCCAGATCGTCGCGAACGCATTGCGTTCGGCAAACACCATGCCGCCGTCCATCGGGCAGGCCTTGAGGATCCAGGTGCCTTCTCCAATTTTGGCCGCGCGGCCAAAATCTTCCGCGCCCGCCGGACGGGTCGCGCTCCACATGTCGCGCGCTCCGTCAATGCCGTTGCGCCACATGACCACGAGATCGCCGCGGCCGTTGAATTCGGCCGAGGGGTGACAGCATTCGCAGACGGTGCTGCCGGCGGGAGCGCGATAGACGAGCCGGTTGACGCTCCACGTCGCGCCGCCGTCGGAGGACCCGGCGCCGAAGAGCTGCGTGCGTTCGCCGCGGAGATCGAGCCAGGTGGTGAAGAGGTGGCCGTCGGGTGCGACCGCGAGGCCGTTCAAGCCCTCGCGGGCACTGCGCGGCACGTCGTTGATCCGCACGGGTCCGGCCCAGGTCCGGCCGGCGTCCTTCGAGTGTAACGCGTAAAGTTCGCCCGCCATCGCCGTGACGGTGATGCGATCGCCAGACGCGACGATGCGTGGACCGCGGCGTTTGCCGAGCAGGAGGGACGGCAGCGCGGCGACGCGGACGGGGGTGGCAAACGTGGCGCCGGCGTCGTCGGAACGGGCGACGAAGATCTCCTTGTCGCGGCCGAAGGCGAGCCAGACGCGGCCATCGGCGGTGGCGGCGAGTTGCGGTTGGGCGGCGTGGGGAAATTCGACGGGCGCGGCGGAGAGCGCGGCGGCGGTGAGGAGGAGCAACAGGGAGAGGGGGAGACGGAGGGCCATGGAGATGGGGAAAGGGGAGACGGAGATGAGGAGAACGAGAGACGTGGAGACGGGGACCGGGAGACTGCTGGCATTACTTGGATAAGTCGCGTCCGAATGTTCCCGGGATGCCCGGAGGCTTTGTCATCCAATGGATGACAAGATGACTCCCGAATTTCTTCGGGGAACATGGCGAAAAAAAGCTAGTGTGCCGACCGCAAAGTAGCGTGACAAGCAGCGGCGAGCGCCAGCGAGTGGAGCGCTCCGGTGGTCCACTCGCTGGCGCTCGCAGCTACACGTCACGAAAGTTATTGGTCGCGCCACTAGCTGCCGGGGACGGCGGGTTGGGCCGAGAGTGGCAAGACACTCGCCGCGCGCGCGAGCTTGCGTTCCCAGTACCAAGTGAAGAACACGGGCACCGAGAAGAGCGAGACGATGTCGAAAACCATTCCGCCCACGACGGGGAGGACCATGGGCTGCATCAGTTCGGAACCGCGGCCCGTGGACCACAACACGGGGATGAGCGAGAGCATCGCGGTGGCGTTTGTCATGATGGCCGGGCGGCGGCGGCGGAGTCCGGCGGAAAACACGCGGCGATGAACCTCGGCGACATTCGGCGGCGGGATCTTGAACTGTTCCTGGATGTAGGTGCCGAGCAAGATGCCGTCGTTGAACATCACACCGAGCAGGACGATGAAGCCGACGACGACGGCGGTCGTCATCTCGGCACCCCAGAGCCAGACGAAGAAGAAACCGCCGGCGGTGGTCACGCTCGCATTGCACAGGATGATGATGCTCGTGATGAGCCAGGAGCGTGTGCCGACGTAAATGAGCACGACCATCACGGTCATCGAGGCCGCGATGATCCAGCGGAGGGACTCGTCGGCCTTCAGTTTTTGTTCGTAGCGGCCGACCCAGCGAAACGTGGCCCCGGGCGGGAGTTCGAGCCGGCCTTCGGCGAGCGCGGTGCGCACGCGCGCATCGGCATCCTGGACGACCTCGACTTCGCCGCGGCCGCGGGCGTTAAGCAGCACGTACTGCGTGCGTTTGCCGCCCTCGGAGCGAATCGCCATCGGGCCGATGGTGTAGGTGAGGCCGGCTTCGCTGGGACGCTGGCTGAGGATGGTGACGGAGACGTTTTGAGACGGGGAGAGGGAGAGAGGGAGGGATGGAGAGACGGGGGGACGGGGAGACAGCGAGGCGGGGAGAGAATCGCCGGCGGGGAGAGTGAGTTCGGCGCGGGTGGGGGAGAGGATGGTTAGGTTGCGTTGATGGGCGAGGGAGAGGGAGGACAGAAGCTGAGAACTGGGAGCTGAGAGTTGAGAGCCGCCGGACAGCTCAAGGGTGTACACCGTGGGTTGCGCGAGGAGGTTCCAGAGCGGGATTGCGCCGTGGCCGGTGGTGACGGGTACCTGCAGTTGCACCATTTCATCGGCGTCGTCGCGGCGTTCGCGGAGATAACGGATCCGGACGGGATAACGCAGCGCGCCCTCGACGGAGTAGGTCACCGCCATGCCGCCGAGGGCGGTTTCAACCGTCTTCATCACCTGCTCATTGGTGAGGCCGAAGCGGGCGAGTTTCCGCGGGTCGAGGCGGATCTCGGCGTAGGGTTTGCCGCCTTCGCGCTGCATCTGCACGTCGGTGGCGCCGGGCGTGCCCTGGATGACTTTCTCGGCGGCCTCGGCGAAGCGCTCGAGCGCGTCCGAGTCTTCGCCGAGCACCTGCAGCGCGATCAGGCTGCGGATGCCGGTGGAGAGCATGACGACGCGCGTCTCGATCGGCTGCAACCAGCTCGGGGCGACCCCGGGAATATCGCTGATGGCCGCGAGCGCGGCCCGGACCTCGGGCAGGGTGCGCGGACGTTTTTCCACCGTGCCGTCGGGCCGGGTGTTTTCCTGTACCGGCCACTGCGAATACGGTTTCAACACGACGACGGTCTCGATCATGCCGATGGGCGCGGGATCGAGGGCGGTTTCGGCGCGTCCCATCTTTCCCATGACACCGGCGACCTCCGGCACGGACTCGATCAGGCGGTTCTGGGCGAGCATGATCCGCTGGGTTTCGCCGAGACCGCCGGTGGCGGGAATCGACGGCATGAAGAGCAGGCTGCCCTCGTCGAGCGGGGGCAGGAAACTGGATCCGACGCCGGGAAAGCAGCGGGTCAGGGCGCGGTCGATGGTCGTGTGCGAAAGATCGGCGCCGGCGGCGGCAAATGTCTTTCGCAACGGCCAGCTCAACGCAGACCAGCCGGCGCCGAGCAGATAACCGCCGAGGGCGAGCGTGGTGATGGCGAGCGTGAAAATAACTTTGTGCCGCAGGATGTGGTTGTAAGCCCACTCGTAGGCGACGTGGATGGCGTGGCTCGCGGGGTTTTCCTCGTAGTTGACGAGCCGTTCGCGGCCGGTGCGCCAGACGGTGAGGGCGACGAGCGCGCCCATGAATGGCGCGAACAGCCAGCCGGGGATCGTGAGCGCCCACCGGTCGTAGTCCAGCGGCAGCCTCCAACCGTCGCGCACAAACCAGCCGAAGGCCAGGCCGCCGGCAAGCCCGGCCAGGGCGAGCAAGATCGGTTTGCGGATCTGCCACGGGGGGAGGAGGAGCCGGCATAACACGGGTACGAGCAGCACGCCAAACAGCACGGCGCCGCTGATCGCGAGGGATTTGGTCAACGCCAGCGGTGCGAACAAGCGGCCCGCCTGATCCTGCAGGGCGAAGATGGGCAGAAACCCGATCACGGTCGTCGCCGCGGAGGTGAGCAGCGGACGCGCGACCTCCTGCGCGGCGGTGACGACGGCGTGGGTAATCTCCGCGTTGAACGGCGAGGTCGGCATCGCGCGTCCCTCGCGCCGGCATTTCTCCTGCAGGTCGACGAGGTGTTGCGTGATGTTTTCCGTCATGATGATCCCAAAATCGACCATCACGCCGATGGCGATCGCGATGCCGGCGAGGCTCATGATGTTGGCACCGACGCCGACGAGCCGCATGACGAGGAACGTAAACAGCATGCCGAGGGGCAGGCTGACCGCGACGGCGAGACTGGCGCGCACGTGCAGCAGAAACGCCACGACCACGATGACGGTCGTGACAACCGCCTCGACGAGGGTGGACGACAGGGTGGCGGTGGTCTCGCGGATGAGCTGGGAGCGATCGTAGAAGGGGACGACGGCGAGCTGCTCGCGGGCAAAGGTGGGCGCGAGGTCGGCGAGCCGGCGTTTGACGGCGTCGATGACGGTCTTGGGATCCTCGCGGACGCGCATGCCGATGATGGCGCCGACGTGTTCCTGGTGGCTGTCGGCGAGGAGGCCCTGGCGGAATTGTCCGCCGAGCCGGACCTGGGCGACGTCGCCGAGGCGCAGGCCGGCGCCCTTGGTGCGGTTGCCGCGGAGGATGATGTTTTCCACATCGGCGACGGAGCGGATGAAGCCGATGCCGCGAATCATGGTCTCGAGGCCGCTTTGCTCGACGCTCATGGCGCCGACATCGCGGCCGGCCTGCTGCACGGCCATCATCAGCATGTCGAGGGTGATGCCCTGTTCCTCGATCCGCGTCGGGTCGACATCGATCTGATATTCGCGCACGACCCCGCCGGCGGGGGCGACCTCGGCGACGCCGGGCACGGCACGGAGCGCGGGCACGACAATCTGATCGAGCACGAAGCGCTTCGACTCGAGATCGCGCGGGCCCTGCAGGGTGAAAGCGTAGACCTGACCCATCGCGGTGGCGTCGGGGCCGAGCCGGGCGTTGACGCCGGCGGGCAGCAGACCCTGGAGTTGCGACAGCCGCTCGAGCACGCGCGTGCGGCAGTCGTAGAGATCGCGACGCTCCTCAAAGATCACATAAAGATAACTGGCGCCGTAGAGCGACATGCCGCGGACGGTTTGCACCCCGGGCAGACCCTGGAGCTCGCGGGCGAGACGCGACGTGACCTGCTGGTCGATGTCCTGCGGGCTTTTGCCCGGCCACTCGGCCCAGACGATGACCTGGTTGTCGCTGAGATCGGGGAGGGCGTCGACCGGCACGTGCCGCCACGCCCAGAAGCCCGCGACCGCGACGGCGAGGGCGGCGGAGAGCGTCAGGAACGGGTTGCGGATGGCGAAGGAGATCACTGCGAGGGGGAGAGGGAGAGACAGGGAGAAGGGGAGTGGGAGTGGGAGGGGCAGTGGGAGGGGGCGGAGAGACGGAGTGAGGATTCGAAATCGTTCGTCGTTTTCTAATGCTTTCTCGTTCTCTCGGATTCAGGTGGGCGAGAACGACGACGAGGAACGAATGAGGAAATAGTGCTGGTGCGGTTGGGAGGGGGAGGAACGAGGAAATTCTCGTGATTCGCGGTAAGGCTATTTTCACGTATTACGTGAAAATAGCCGCAGCATCGGGAGCGGACAGGTGGTGTGCTGCACAGAGAAAGAGTGAACATAATTTCACGTATTACGTGAAAATGGATCGTTAGGCTCAGTGCTGGTGGACGGGAGCGGGGGCGGGGGCGCCGCGCGGGAAGAGGAGGCTGGCGGTGCCGGCGAGCTGGGCCTGGCTGTCGATGAGGAACGCACCCTGGGCGGCGATCTCGTCGCCGGGTTGCAGGCCGGCGCGCACGATGTAGAGATCGTGGCCGGCGTCGTCTTCGATGCGCGGACCGAGGGCGAGTGGAGCGAGTTCGAAGCGGACGCGTCCATCGCTCTGGCGTTCGGCCACGCGCCACGCGACGTGGCGGACGCCGGTGGAAAGCACGGCGGCCTTGGGTACGAGGGTGAATCGCCCCTTGGAATCGGGCAGCGCGGGATCGGCGACGTGCAGATCCGGGGCGAGCGAGGCCTGAAAGCGGGCGTTGACGAGGCCGCCGACGAGCAGGCGGTTGCTTGGGTCGCGGAGATGGATGTGCACCTCGCGCGCGCGGATCTCGGCGTTCAGTTCCGGCGCGACCCAGGTGATGCCGGCGACGAGGTCGGGGAGTTCGCCGAGATCGTCGGAGGCGAGATTCACGGGCTGGCCGACGCGGAGCCAATGGGCGCGGGTCTCGGGCACATGCACCACGAGCATGAAGGAGCGTGGCTCGACGAGGCGGAGCAGCGCAGTGTCGGCCATGACCTCGCGGCCGACTTGGGGGAGCTTGCCGGCCTCCATGCCCTCGCCTTCGAGATTGAGCACAACAATGCCGGCGAACGGACTGGTGATGGTGACGGTGTCGACGGGCGCGCCGCCGCCGAGGATGCCCTGCGCGAGCGACGTGAGATTCCAGCGCATGAAACGTTCGGCGAGGGCGTGAATGGTGTGCGCGTCGCCGAGTTTCACCGCGGCGGCAAGTTCACCTTGGGCGGCGAAGGCTTCGGGGCTGTAGAGATCGACGACGGGCGCGCCGGTCTCGACCAACGTGCCGGGATGGAGCGCGGCCGGGTGGCGTTTCACGACGCGACCGGCGACGCGCGGAATCACGACCTGCAGCGTGCGATCGTCGTAGCGCACGGCGCCGTAGGCGCGGATCGTGGTCGTGGCGGGGCCTTCGGTCGCGCGGACAAGCTCGATGCCCATGCGGCGCTGTTGTTCGCGCGTGAGTTCGCCGGCGGTGACCTTGGTCATCTTCATGCCGCAGACCGGGCAACTGCCCGGCCGGTTGCCGATGAAGTCCATCATCGGGCAGGCCCAGCGCTCGCCGGAGGCGGAAGTGGAATCTGAGATTTGAGGATTTGATATCTCAGAAAAGAGGGTGTGCTCGGGCAGGAGCGCGATCAGGGCGGCGCCGGCGCCAAGGCCCAGGAGGGCGGTCATCCAGGATTTCCAGCGCATGTGCACGGTGGGTCAGAGAGAATGTAACCCACTCGGTCACATTCTGGGGATGGTTTATTTCGGAGAACAGTGAGCTGGCTCAGCGTTTGATGGTCTCGTTGCGCAGGTAGAGCGGGCCGTACTTGTCGGGTTCGGCGGCGAATTTTGGCGGGCAGATTTTGCAGCCGAAACCGATCGTTTTGCCCCGGTACGTGACGGTCGGGAGCTTCGGATCGACCGCCATGCCGCAGATCGCACACTGCGTGTTCACGGGGATCTGAGAATTGGGATCTGAGATCTGAGATTTGAGATCTGAGACTTGAGAATGGGGATCTGAGATTTGAGAGGGAGCAGACGAGGAAGACCGGTGCGACGCGTGCGGGTCGGCGGAGGCGTGGGCCTTCGCGGGGATTTGAGATTTGAGATCTGAAATCTGAGATTGAGCGGGAGCGCCATGGGGCTGGTGCGAAGCGGTGCGGGCGCCGAGCGCGACCAGCGCGCCGATGGCAAAAGTGCCGAGGAAGATGTAAAAATGGCGGGTCATGGTGGTGTGGAGGGTGAAGTGGGGCGGCGAGCGTCAGCGAGGGGACGGTATCCGCTCGCTCACGCGCGCAGCTACGGGGAGAGATGAAGGAGTCGTTGCGCCGGCACGTAGCGCCAGAGCTCGGCGCGGGCGATCCGGGCGGTGGTTTCGGCTTCGATGATTTGCAGCTGCGTCTCGTTCGTCTTGTCGAGGATGCCGACGGCGTGAAGCACGGCGGATTCGCCGCCCATCCCCGTGCCGACGCCGACGCTGGTGGCGCGGTTCAGGGTCTCGTGTTCTGCATCCAACCGCTTTTGAGTCTCGGCGGAGAGCCGGCGGGCGGTGACCGCGACGCGTTCGGCGCGTTCGACGCGACTAACGGCGCTGGAAATCCGGTGGCGTGCGGCGGTGGCATCGGCTTGGGCCGCGGCGCGGTCGGCTTCGGCCGCGCGGGCGTCGGCGCGCGAGTAGCGACGGTTGCGCCAGGGAATTTCGGAGGAAACCGCCAGGCCCACGGTGTCCTGACTGCCCATGCTGCTGCGTTCGCGCTCGAAGCGCAGGCCGACTGAGGTCATCGGGTTGGCGCTGGCGCGTGCCATTTTGCCCTGGGCGTTGGCCTCGGCGATCCGGGCGGTCGCGAGCGCAATGGTGGCGGCGTCGGTTGTGCTGATTTCGGTAACGGCCGGCGCGGTGAAGGCGGGCAAGGGCGCGTCGGGTGCGAGGGCCAGCCGGCTGCGGACGTTGGCGCGGGCGTCGGCCGCCAGGCGCTGCGTCTGTTCGAGCTGGAGTTGAAAGGCGGCGACGCGGGACTGCACTGAGAGACGGTCGCTGAGGCGGGTGGCGACGCCGGAGGCGAGACGGGACTCGATGCTCTGCAGGACGGCGCCCATCCGGGCGAGCTGGGCCTCGATCAGGCGGGCGCGGGCGTCGGCGCCCTCGACTTCGGCAAGGGCCATCGCCACGTCGCCGGCGAGGTCGCCTGCGGTCATCGCGTATTCGGCCTCGGCCATGCCGACGACCGCGGCGGCGCGTTCGCGATCGGCGGCGCGTTCGCCCCGCTTGGGCAGCGGCTGGCGAACGTTGAGTTCCCACATGTCGCGATTTTCCCCGCCGGCGTCGGCGTTGACGCGGGAACCCATGACGCCAACCTCGGGATCGGCCAGCCGGCCGGCGGAGTCGACGCGCGCCCGGGCGGCGTCGATCCGCCTCCGGGCGGCTTCCAGTTGCGGTGAGCGTGCCACGGACTCGAGCAGTGCGACCGGTGCGACGGGTTGCGCGAAGGCAACCGCCGTCGGGCCGCTCAGCAGCAGCGCGAGCGTGGCGCTAGCCCTCATTTTTAACCCTCTCCGGGTGGTTTTGCCGGCGTTCGAATGCGCCCAGGCGGCATGGGATTGAAACCTGGCAGTCCATGCGGGCGAAAACCAAACCGCAGCGGTTTTTCCAATCGTCCGGCCGTTCCCGACGGTGGAGGCCGCGGCCATGATCTTCGAATGCGCTGTGGCTGCGCATGGGGAAGGGTGGGAAGAGTCCGGGACCGGGAGGATTTAAATCAGGATTTCTTGGATTTCGGCGGCGTAGTTTTCGCGGCGTCGTCGACCTTCTTCAGGAACTTGTCAGGATTGGCCTTGAGATCATCGCTGCAACCCTCGCAGCAGATAAAGACGACGCGGTCGGGTTTGCCGGCGACGCGGTGCACGTACGCGACAGCCTCGCCCATGCTGCCGAGGGGTTCGTCGGAGACGAGGCAGGTCTTGAGTGGGTAGCTGGCGCGGGCCTTGGCGATCAGCTCGGATTCGGCGGGGGTTTCGGTCTTCTTCTGGTCATGGCCGGGTCCGGCGTGTTTATCGGCCGCGAGTGTCAATGACACCGGGAGGGCCAAGGCGAGGAGGAGGGTGGGAACGATTTTTGTTAGTTTCATGATGAGTGTTCACGGGGACTAACCCCGGCCGGGAATAATCCCTTGAAAAATTTTCTGCGGGATTTTGACGGAACGGGGTTATAGTTTGTGCAACCGACTCCCATGGATCCTTCGCTGACACCTGATTCCCTCTCGCGCACCCTGGCCTCCTGGCGGGTGGCGGCGCCGCGCCATCCGCGATTCCGCACCGCCGTCTGGGAGCGCATCGGAGCAGGTTCGCGGGCACTCCCCTGGGCGGCCTATGCGCGCCGGCATGTGGCCATGGTGGGTGGAGCGCTGGTGCTGGCACTGGTGGCGGGCGCGTTCACGGGTCAGGACCGCGCGCGCAGCCGCGTGGCGGCGGAGAGCGCGCGGATGGCGGCGGCGTACGTGCAAGGGCTCGATGCGCGGTCGATGCCGGTCCGGTGATGAGATCGGCGATGGCCGAATGATCGCTGGCGCCACGACATGAAGAATTTTCTGATTACGCTCGGAGTGGCCGTCGCCGTCTGTGTGGCGGCGTTTGGCATTTCGTATGCGATGAACGATAATCGCGCGCTGCATGCGGCGGCCCGCGAGGGCGACGCGATGGCGTGGTTGCGGGTCGAATTCCGTCTGGACGAGGCGCAATTCTCCGCAATCAAGCGGCGGCACGACGACTACAGCGTCGCGTGCGGTGAACACTGTGCGGCCATCGTGGCCGCGCGGGAACGCAAAGCACCGGCCGCCGAAGTCGCCGCGCTCGAGAAAATTTGTGTCGACGCGATGACCGGACATTTCCGGCAGGTTGCGGCGTTGATGCCACCGGGCCAGGGCGATCGCTATCTCGCGATGGTGTTGCCGCGCATCGCGGGCTACTCGCACGCCGGCGCGCCGAACGTACGGGTGGCGCCTTGACGACGACGGCCGAAGGCGACGCAGAGGAGATCGGGAGTGCGGGCGAGGATCGCGCGCTGATGGCGCGGGTCCAGGGCGGGGACGAGGGGGCGTTTGCAACTTTGATGGAGCGGTGGGAGCGGCCGGTGAAGTCGGTGATTGCGCGGATCGTGCTCAACGCCAGCGAGGCGGAGGAGCTGGCGCAGGAGACCTTTGTGCGGGTGTGGCAGCGGCGGGAAAGTTTCCGGGCCGGCGCGGAGTTCCGGCCATGGGTGTTCGCGGTGGCCGTGAATCTTGCGCGCAACCGGTTGCGGTGGTGGCGGAGGAGGCCGAGCGTTTCGCTGCAGGATTGGACTGAAACGATTGGAGACGGTGAGAGGGGGAGAGGGGGAGTGGGGGAGGGAATGGAACGGGACGAGCAGGCGGGCGCCGTGCGCGAGGCGATTGCGGCGCTGCCGGTGGAGCTGCGCGAGGCGATCGTCTTGTTCGAATACGAACAGATGTCGCACATCGAGATTGGCGTGACAGTGGGCGCGACGCCGAAGGCGGTGGAGACGCGGATCCATCGGGCGCGGGAGAAGCTGCGCGTCGCGCTGAAGCGTTGGGTGTGACCGGCTGGTCTCCAACCCGGCGAGCGTGTCACCTATTGGGTGACACAACCGGCCAACCTTTCCTCGTACGGATTTGGAAAACTGTCAGCCAAAAGGTGACAAGACGGCTGAGGCGCCGTTGGGCGAGCGGTGAAGCTGCTAGGAAACTGGATTTTCAGGGGGATCGGATCCGACGGACTCTCGAGAAACAGCTGCAGCTTGGTTCGTGGCTGCATGTGGGCTGGTCGGTCTCCGAAAAATTTTCCTACCAGCAAAATCTTCCTACCCAAAATTCCGGTGCTTGGGCCGAAGTCTTCCCCGCGATCAGTCATTTCCGACCGCTGG
>SXGU01368980.1_pt1 | contig 24394 bp, 20 predicted proteins | sample 3174531 | NCBI WGS metagenome assembly SXGU01 (sample SAMN11356863, study PRJNA531348) | freshwater metagenome | isolation source: freshwater sample F1-140 | place: China: Fuxian Lake, Yuxi | collected 2017-12-25
GACTGGGGTAAAAATCACGAAATGTCATCGACCAGACAAGATAAACCGCTTGAACACCAATGAGGACTGGGGTAACGCGATTTGACCACCGCCACCGACGCCTGAAAATCCTGGCGCACGCCGAACGCGCAAGAACCTCGTGATGGCGAGCACCCACTGGCGTCGCCCGGCTCGACCGGGGACAATGCGTCGATCCAACCGGTTCCCCCAGCAAGCAAGACACACAACAGACGGAGCCACTCCATGCGACCCACACGATTCCTCGCGGCACTTGCCCTTACCGCCCTTGCGGCAACATTCGTCGGCACTCCGAGCCGGGCCGCGCCAGCCGACGAATCTACACCGATTCGCGCACTGCTGGTCATCGGCGGTTGCTGCCACGACTACAAGAAGCAACAGGAACTGCTGACAAAAGGCATTTCCGGGCGCGCGAACGTGCAGTGGGCCATCGCTTACGACCCGGACACCACCACCAAGCACCTCAACCCCGTGTACGAGAAGGAAGACTGGGCCAAGGGGTTCGACGTGGTCGTTCACGACGAATGTTCATCCGACGTGAAAGACCTGAAGATCGTCGAGCGCATCCTGAAACCGCACAAGGCCGGGTTGCCAGCCGTGATACTGCACTGCGGGATGCACAGTTACCGGACCGAAGGGTACCCGAAGGCGACACCGTGGTTCGAGTTCACCGGTCTGGCAAGCACCGGGCACGGCCCACAAGCCCCCATCGAGGTCCGTTACACCGACAAAGAGAGCCTGATTACCAAGGGACTGGACGGATGGAAAACCATCAACGAGGAGCTGTACAACAACTCGGCTGGGAAGCTTCTGGACACGGCGCAGCCGCTCGCCAAGGGGAAGCAGACCTACACGCCCAAGGGTGGAACGGAGCGGACGGACGAGGCCGTGGTCGTGTGGACGAACACCTACAACGGCAAGACCAAGGTGTTTGCCACGACGTTGGGCCACAACAACGACACCGTCGCGGACGCTCGGTACCTCGACCTGGTCGCCCGCGGCCTGCTCTGGTCGGTCGGGAAACTGGACGCTGCTCACCTGAAGCCAGCCGCCAAGGTGATGCTCGACTCGAACAAGTAACCCATGGCAGTCGATTCGAGTGTGTCGTATCACTCCCGGCTCGCGCCAAGTGGGTGTAGAATCCTGCGTTCAGTCCGAACCCGCGGAGGAGGTATCGTGGACGCACAAGCACGATCCGTGATCGCCATCAACGCGGAGGCTCTGCCCTGGGAGGAACGGTTCAACGAGAAGTTGGGCCGCGCGCTCTACCGGAAGAACCTCATCACCGACCCGGACACCGGCATGGAGGTCCGGGTCGTCCGGTATCCGGCCGGGGTCATCAACGTGCGGCACACGCACCCGTGCGCGCACGGCATGTACGTGCTGTCCGGGACGCTGGTCACGCACGCGGGCAAATACGGCCCCGGTTGCTTCGTCTGGTTCCCCGAAGGCACAGTAATGGAACACGGTGCATCCCCTGAGGGCGACGTGACCGTGCTGTTCATCACGAACAAGCCGTTCGAGATTCACTACGTCTGATGGTCGGTTGCCCAGTCGAAACGCTTGTGTTCGAACCGCGTCGGCCCGTCATTCACCGGTCGCGGTGCCCGGTGAGTGTGCTTTCCACACCAACATGAGTGCGGAGCGGCCACTACTTCGTCTCGATCGTCTGCTTGGCGACTTGCTCGGCAAGCGCCTTCAGGTCAAGTTGTTGCCCCTTCTTGGGGAACGGGTGCGACAGCAGCCACCAGTCTTCTGTAAATGACGCCGACTCGCCTGGCTTCAGTCGCTCGCGTGGGCCAATCGGTTCCAGTTCAATGCGCGCACCGGTCGGATACCACACCGAGAGCGTGAGGCCCGCCGCTTCGTTGTACACGCGATCCGGGAACGCCGGGAACCGCTTCACGAACAGCGTATCGTTGGGCAGCACGTATCCGAGCCACCCGGCGTAGGTGTCGAAACCGAGCTTCGGCTTTCGCGGCGGGGCCAGGATTTCAAGGAACCCGTCGCGCTCGCGGATGTTCTCGTCCTTCGCCTTAACGTTGATGATCGCGCCGTCTTCGTACATCGCGTACTTCGAGGGGAAGCGGCTGGGGCGGTCGCCGAGAGGAACCACGCAGATGCCGCCACCGGGCGAGAACGACCGGCCCCAGTGGCACACCTCACGCGCCTCCTTGCTCACGTTCGTCATCGTTTGCTTGCAGGAAAGGCCCACGCTCTTGTCGTGCGCGACGAGCCGGAACTCCCGCACCAGTTGAATCCCGCCGTCCTCTTTCGGGCTGGTCAGTTTCACGGAGTTGGTCTTCGTGATCTCGGCGGTCCATTCACCGGACCACGCTTTCGGGTGCGGAATCACGGTGAGTTCCGGTCCGTAGTCGAACCGCCCCGCAGTGATTGGTCCCGGCTTGCCCGGTTGCCACTTCTTTTCAGCGTCATCGAAGTACATCGCGTCGGTGCCGTTCACGGAGAACTCAAGCACGCGCCCGCCGGCTTGCGGGCAGAGGATCGCGCGCGTCTTACCGAGTTTGAGTTCGACGGCCTCCGAATAGCCGTGCGACTTGACGATGCGTGCCGCCGGTTCGTCGGCACGCGCGACGCCAACCGTGGCGAAGAGGACGACGAGTAGCAGCCTCGCGAACATGGCCATGCTCCAAAAACCAAGGGGAGAGTATTTGTGATCCGGCTTCGGGCCGGACCGCTCGCGTCACTTCACGGTCTTGCACTTCGGCAACAGATTCTGGAGGACCTCAACCCCCGCGTCCGTCACCTTCGTGTTGGTAAGGTTCACCGTAACAACCGGTTTACCGGGAGCCTTCTCGTCGCGGGTGACCTTCGCGCCCACCTTCTCCACGAACGCGACGGCCTTGTCTTCCGCGTCGTCGGCTCGAACCCGGGCGGACAACCACAGGATCACTCCCGACGTGAGAGCGCACAGCATCAACCGCGACAGAGTTCCCCCTCGCACCGCGTGGACGACCGTCCGATACTGCACGATGCTACCACGCTTCGGGACGACTCAAGTGCGTGAATTAGGGAAACGTGTTCCTGTTGCGCCGGCCGCGACACACGGATCGTGCTGAAGGGTAACCATGCTGGATTTTGGCCCTCTCCCCTTGCGTGAGAGGGCAATACCTGGTCAATCTTCAACGCGCTTTGGTATCACTCCTTCGCGGCGGTGAACTTCTGGATGCGCTTGTTGGTCACTTCGGCGACATACACATCTCCGCGCGAATCGACGCACAGCATGTGCGGCATCTGGAACTGCCCCGCCGCGGTCCCCTTCCCGCCCCACCGACCGAGCGGCTTTCCGTCCGGGCCAAGTACGCGAACGACGCCCGAGCGCCCGTCGGCCACGAACAGCTTCTCGCCCGCGAGGAACAGCCCGTAAGGCGCGCCGCTCTCCTTCCACTGTTCGAGGAATCTCCCCTCAGCATCGAACACCTGCACGCGATTGTTCTCGCGGTCCCCGACGTACATTCGTCCCTTCGCGTCGAGGCAGATCGCGTGCGGGAGGTTGAACTCGCCATCGCCTTTGCCCTTCGTACCGAACTGCTTGAGCAACTTCCCGGTGCGGTCGAACTTCATCACGCGGGCGTTACCGTAGCCGTCGGTGATGTAGAACGCGCCGGTCGGCGTGATCGCGACATCCGTGGGCCGGTCGAACTGGTCGTCCTTGTCCCCGGCCGTTCCCTTCTGGCCGAGCGAGAGGAGTAACTTGCCTTCGGGGTCGAACTTCATCACGAGATGATTCCCGACGTCGGTGAGCCACACGTTGCCTTCGGGATCGATGCGCAACCCGTGCGCGGTCTTGATGTGGTCGTCGCCCCACGAGCGCAGGAACTTGCCGGTGCGGTCGAAGACGAGAACCGGTTTCGGGCCGCGGTGTACGACGTACACTTGATCCTTCGCGTCGGTCGCCACGGCCGACACCGGGCCGAGTTCGACCTTCGGCGGCAGTTGCGGCCAGCCCGCGACCGGCTGGTAGTCGGGGAACTTCTCCGCGCGGCATTCGTCGGACTGCCCGAGCGCGGCAAATACCAACAACGAGAGCGCAAGAAACATCGATGTGCGGAACACGGTTCACTTTCGGGGTTGGTGGGTGACCGGACCATTCTCCACCGCCACCGACTTGACGGCGTAGGAGCCGAAGACTGTCGTAAACGCGACCGGTTTCAGAAGCGTCTTCATCACCGCGACCTCACAGGAGTTCGGTGCTCGGCTTCCCATCGCACAACTGGTGTGCCCGGCCCTCGGCGTCGTGGAGCGTGACGCCCGGGTCGATGCCGAGCGCCCGGTATACGGTGGCTGTCAGGTCGGCAGGCGTGAGCGGCCGGTCGGCGGGGTACGCACCCTTCGCGTCGGACGAACCGTATGCACGACCGCCGGGCATCCCGCCACCGGCCAGCACAACGCTGAAGCAATTCGACCAGTGGTCGCGGCCGCCCGGCCCGCCGGAGTTCTGGAACGTGCGACCAATCTGCGGTGCGCGGCCGAACTCGGTCAGTATCAAGACGAGCGTCTCCTTGAGCAAGCCGCGGTCGTCGAGGTCGTCGAGCAGCGCGGCGATGGCCCGGTCCGCGAGCGGCAACAGGTTGTTCTTCAGCCGGTTGAAGCCGTTGCTGTGCGTGTCCCAGTTGGACCCACCGCCGACGTTGGGCCAGTGGACGTTGACGAACCGCACTCCCGCTTCTACCATCCGCCGGGCCAGGAGTACACTCTGCCCGAACTTGTCGCGACCGTAGCGGTCGCGCGCACGTGGCGGTTCGGTGGCGATGTCGAACGCGGCCTGCGTGCGCGGGCTGCTCAGCAGATCGAACGCACGCTCGTGGTATACGTCCAGTTCCCGAGACATGCGCCCGGAACCGAGGCGGCCCAGTAACTCGCGCCGGGCGGCCATCCGTTCGTCCGACACGTCCGCGGGCCGCACCAGCGACGACACCGAGAAGTCGGGCAGACTGGGATCACCTTGAAGGCGGAACGCTTCGTGGCGACCGCCAAGCCAGCCGGCGAACTGCCCCGGCGTCAGGTGTGCGTTCTCGATGAGTGCGTCGGGCACCATCACGAAGGACGGCACACTTCCGGGAGCCGGTCGCAGGCGCGACACGGCCGACCCCATTGACGGGTGATCGGTCGGTCGCGGTGGGGCGAGCACCGCGTCCTCGCCCTGTGGTTCCCGGCCCGTCAACACGTGGTAGCACGCGGGGCTGTGGTTCCCGAGACGCCCGTCGAAGCCCACGCTTCGCACAACGGTGAGGTGATGAGCCAGGCGCCCCAATTTGGGGAGGTGTTCGGTCATCACGAGGCCGGGCGTGCTGGTGCGAACGGTGGCGAACTCGCCGCGAATCTCCAGCGGTTGGCCCGGCTTGGGGTCGAAGGTGTCGAGGTGGCTCATCCCGCCGTTGAGGAAGATGAGGACGCAAGACTCGGCTCGTGCGGCGCGCTGTGGGGCCGCGCGAAGGCGCAACAGGTCGGCCAACGTCAGCCCGCCGAGGCCAAACGCGCCGACGCGAAGGAACTCGCGCCGGGATGTGCCGTCGCACCACCCCGGGCCACTTCTCGCGATCATCCTGCGGGACTCGCTCATCAAGTCGCCCCCTGGAACCGCCTCCAGCATGACCGATCCGCAGCCGGGTGCAAGCCCGCACTTACAACCGGGCCGCGCGATCCACCAAACGAAAACCGCCCGCACGCTTTCGCGTACGGGCGGTGCGAGTCGACTTCGAGGATCGTTACACGACTTCCTTGGTGAATGGCTTCGGCTTCTCCACGATCTGGATCGGCCGACCGGTCGGGGTCTCGTTCTTTTTCGTGTGGTCGATGCCCATCAGTTCGCACACGGTCGCGAGAAAGTCCTGCACAGCGACCGGCTTCTCGGCGGGACTGGCGCCTTCCTTGTCGGTCTTGCCGAACACCTGGCCGCCCTTCAAGCCGCCACCGAACATGGCGATGCTCCAGGCGCGTGGGTAGTGATCGCGACCGGGATTCGCACCGCGGTTGTTGATGTTCGGCGTGCGCCCGAACTCACCCATCCACACGATCAGCGTGCTGTCGAGCAACCCCTTGTCCTTAAGGTCGTTGACCAGCGCGGAAACCGCCGAGTCCACCTGACCAGACAGGTTCTTGACGCGGGTGAAGTTGTCCTGGTGCGTGTCCCAACCGCCCAGCGTGACTTCGACGAACGGCACGCCCACCTCGACCAGCCGGCGGGCCATGCACACGCCTTCCGCGAACCGGCCGCTGCCGTACTTCGACTTGGTCTCGTCGCCCGCGATGTCAAACGCCTTCGCTTCCTTCGATTGCATCAGTTTGACGGCGCGCTCGTAGGTCGTCTTGTGGTCGGTGATGGAGTCGGCGCCGTACTCGCGGTGGAACGCCTTGTCCATTTGCTCGAGCAAACCAACCCGGTTGCCGAGTTGCGCGGCGGTGACTGACGACTTCAGGTCTTCGACGCCGCGGTTCGGATCAGTGATGAGCAACGGCTGGTGCTTCGGCCCGAGGAACCCGGAGCCGTAACTGCGGCCGCCGACGGCGACGAAATTCGGCATAGGGCTATCGGACTTGCCCGCTTCCTGCGACACGATGGCGCCGAGCGACGGGTAAACAACCCCACCCTGCCCTTCACGGAACCCGGTGTGCCCGTAGTATTTCGCGCGAGCGTGGGCGCCTTCGGGCGACGACACGCCGCGGATCACGAGCCCGTGGTTCATGACCTGTGCGATCTTCGGCAGGTGCTCGCTGATCTCGACACCGGCAGAGACGGTCTTGGCCGGCTTGAATTCACCGGCGCCCTTGCTCTCGGGCTTCAAGTCCCAGGTGTCCTTGTGGCTCGGGCCGCCGTCCATCCACAGCAGGATGCACGACTTGGCCTTGCCCTTGCCCCCGGTGGGCGCGGCCTTCGCTAGCGCCGGCAGCCACCCCGACAGCGCCGGGGCGAACACGCCCGCCGCAGTCAGTTTCAGCATGTCCCGCCGGGTCTTCTCTTGCAACTTCATCGAGAACATTGGAGGCTCCAGGGTAAGTGTTTTGGTGTTCGGACTTCTCTTCACCCCGGAGGGGTGGGACATCATAGCCCAGGGCACCGCCCTGGGTTACGGTCGTGATTGTCTGGCACCCTGAAGGGGTGCGACAGGGGGAAATGTCGCAGGCTTTCAGCCTGCAAATCAATCCCTTGTCAACCCAGGGCGTTGCCCTGGGCTAGGCTGTCGCGCCGCTTCAGGGCAAAGTCAGGAGGCCAAGAAACAGGCTCACTTGACCAGCGTGAACTCACTGCTGTTCAGCACGGCCCAGAGGATGTCGCCATAAGCGGTCTGGGCGCCGACGCGAGTCACGTAATCGGTCAGGCTCTTCGTCTCGTCAGCGGTCGGACGCCGGGACAGGGCCGCGAGGTAGATGCGTTCGATCGCCTCTTCGGGTTTGCTCGTGGTCCCCGCGACAGCACGAACCGCGGCCGGGTTATTCGCGATCGGGGAGTTCATCAACCGCAGCGCCTGCGGGATACCGGCCTCGTAGTCGAGAGCGCTGGTCGAGTCCGCGCCCGCAAGGAAGAAGTTCACGAACTGGTCGCGGGCACCAAGGCGCACACCCTTCGGATTGGCGGCACCCTTGACACGCGCGTCGGATGCGCGGTTGCCGGTCACCTGTGCAAGCGAGTCGAACAGTTGCTCGGGCGAAAGTACCTTCACGGCCACGTGGCTGTAAAGAGCCTTGTCGTTCTTGTTGTCCGCAGTGGGCTTGCTGGTGCGTTGGTAGGCGTCGCTCAGGCAGATCGCTTTGATGAGGTACTTCAGGTCGAACTCGCCGGTCGTCGAAACGTGGTGCGCGAGAGCGGCCATCAGGTCGGGGTGGGTCGGGTCGTTCTCCGGCAGCATGTCGTCCACCGGGTTCACGAACCCGCGACCGAACAGGTGCGCCCAGGTGCGGTTGACCATCGACTTCGCGAAGAACGCGTTGCTGGGGCTGGTCATCCACTTCGCGAGCGCCGGGCGGTACGGTTCGGCGGCGCCCAGGCTCGGTTCCGGGCCGCCGAGGAACTTGGCTGGCACAGTCTTCGCGGACTCCGGGAAGAAGTCCTTCTGCTTGGTCTGACGCGGCCCTTCGGTCACGCCGATGGTGGTGTTATCACCGCCCTTGTTCGCATTCTTTGGGTTGTCGGCCTTCACCTTGCCGTAGAACGCGGCCATGCCCCAGTATTCCGTCTGCTTCCAGGTCGTGAACGGGTGGTTGTGGCACTGCGCACACTGAAGTTGGATGCCGAGGAAGTGCTGCGCGGTGGTGTCGGTGAGCTTGTCGACCGAGCGATTGGCGAGGAAGTAGGTGACAGCGCCATTCTCCGCGACGGTGCCGGTCGCACTCACGAGACGCGTCGTGAACGTGTCCCAGCCGGGGTTCTTGTTGAACTCCTCTTCGAGCCACTTGTAGAGCGGGTCTTTCAGCACGAAGCGGTTACCGCTGTCCTTCGGGAACAACTTTGCGGTCCAGATGTCCGCCATGCGGCGACCGAATCGCGGGTCGGCGAGCAACTCGTCGATGAGCTTCGTCCGCTTGTCGGGGCTTTTGTCATCGATGAAGGCTTTCGCCCGTTCCGCTGACGGGATGACACCGGTGATGTCGAGCGACACGCGGCGGAGGAACTCTTCGTCCGAGGACTGAGCGGAGGCGGTGAGTTTGGCAGTCGCGATCTTTCGGGTAATCTCCGCGTCGATGACCTTCGCGAGTGCCGCAGGGTCTTTCGTCTTGGGTGTCGCGACGTGGATCACTGGCGGCGCGACCGGTTTCACTTCCGGTTTGGTGGCCGGGTCGGCCGGTGTAGTCGTCGCGGGCGGATCGACCTTCTTCTTGCCCTTCTTGATCGCCTTCTCCTGGGCGTCGAGGGAGGGGAAGTCCCCGGCCAGCACGGCAAGACCGGCTGTCAGGGCGAACAAGGCCAGGGAACGGAAACGCATCTGAAAACCCTCGACCGGGTGCGAACGCACGATACCGTATCAAACCCCTGCCCCACGGCAGAAGTTCCGCTCGATATCAGAGATTAGAATACCGGAAATCGGAGAGCGAGACATGATGATGGGTGTGATTTCTTGCCAGAGCACGGGCTTCCGGCCCGCTGAGGTTCGCTCGGCGACCCGATACGACACCGGCCACAGCGCTAAACCTCAATAGTTAACGCGGGCCAGTGGCCCAGTTCTGGCGAGTAATCACAGTCCGAACAGGGTCCGGGCGTTCCGCGTGGTGTGTTCTTCGATCTCCGCGACGCTTACGCCTTTAACCTGAGCGAGCAGCACCGCGGTGTGTGCGACGTAGGCTGGTTCGTTGCGCTTGCCGCGAACCGGTTGCGGTGCCAGGTACGGGCAGTCGGTTTCCACGAGCAAACGGTCGAGCGGCACTTCCTTCGCCACATCCCGCAGATTTTGCGCAGTCGGATAAGTCACCATCCCCGCGAACGACATGTGCAGTCCCATCTCGAGGCACTCGCGTGCGGTTCCGATGTCGCCGCTGAAGGAGTGCATCACGGCTCGCAAGCCCGTCGCTGACGCTCCCGGTTCGTTAGAGGGCATCGCCGCGCGAAGCGTCTTGACAACGTCCGCTTCGGCGTCGCGGCAGTGGATGACGAACGGCTTGCGCAGACTCCGCGCGAGCTGAATGTGCCTCTGGAAGTAATCCTCTTGCACCGGGAACGGCGAGCGATCCCAGTACCGATCCAACCCCGTCTCGCCGATTGCGACGACCCGCTGTTCACTTTCGGCGAGTTTCACGACTGCGTCCCAGTCACCTGCTTGAGCCTCGGCCGCGTGGTTCGGCTGAATGCCAACGGCCGCGACCACAAGCGGGTACGCGTTCGCGATAGCGACCGCCGCGCGCGACGACTCCAGATCGATGCCCAAGCAGATCACGCGCTCGACACCGGCCGCGACGGCGCGTTCGAGCACCGCGGGCAAGTCCTTGCGGAACCGCTCGTCGAACAGGTGCGTGTGAGTGTCGATCAGCATTGCGAAAAGCGCGCGTGTGAGTGTGAGAAACGAGCAAGCGTGAAGAGCAGACCTCATGTCCACGCGGTTTAGCGTTGAACCCGAAGGGATCACCTGAGTGAGAACGCGATCGCGGCCTTCGCGGTCTCGCTCATCAGCGGATCCCACACAACACCCGTAGCGAACAAGAACGCACACAGTGCCACCAGGAACAGCCCTGCGTTCGCGCTCGCCTGCGGCTCGCGGCAAACTGGTTCTTCAGCGTCGTCGAGTAGCATCGCGCGGGCGATCTTCAGGTAGTAGTACGCGCTCACCGCGGTGTTCACGGCACCAACCGCGAGCAATACGTAGAACACCGCGCCCAGCCCCGGCGGACCGGACGCGGTCGCGGTCTTCGCGGCTTCGTACACCGCCGAGAACACCTGGAACTTCCCCGCGAACCCGGCCAGCGGCGGCAGACCTAACAGGCTCGCCAGGAATACCGTGAACGTGATCGCGAGCAGCGGGTTCCGGCGCACCAGGCCGCGCACCGCGCTAATGTCCTCGCTGCCGGTCGCGTTGCGGATCAGAGCGACAACACCGAACGCGCCAAGGTTCATCGCGACATAGGCACACAGGTAGTACAGCACCGACGACGCGCCAGCCTCCGTCAGCACCGCGAGCGCCATCAGCATGTAGCCAGCGTGCGCGATGGTTGAGTACGCAAGCAGCCGCTTCAAGTTGGTTTGTGCGAACGCCGCGAGGTTCCCAAAGGTCACCGTGATCATCGCGACCACGGCGACGCCCACACCGAGGCTCGCGGGGATTCCCCACCCGCCTTGCTGCGATGCGTTCAACGTGAGCAAGATCCGGCCCGTTAGCCCGATAGCCGCAGCCTTCGACGCCACCGACAGGAACCCCGCGACTTCGGCCGCAGCGCCTTCAAACACATCAGGGCACCAGAACTGAAACGGCACCGCCGCGAGTTTGAATCCCAACCCCACGAACGTCAGCGCCAGCCCCGCGAGTACGGGCAAGTCGAGACCGCGTGCCGCGATGCCAGCGGACACGTCGCGGAGTGTGCCGGTGCCGAACGTGCCGGCCAGCAGAGTCATCCCGTAGAGCATCACACCGCTCGCGGCGGCCCCGTACACAACGTACTTCAGCGACGCTTCACTCCCGCTCTTCTTGCCCTTCAGAAACCCGGCCAGTGCGTACCCGGGCAGACTCGCCATCTCCACCGCGATGAAGATCATCAGGAGGTGCGAAGCGGAAGTCATGAGGGTCATGCCGAGCGTGCCGCCGAGCAGCAGCACGTAGAAGTCCGCTGAATCATCCTTGTCCGGAATGCCGGTGAGGAGCGTGAGTATCACCGTGACGAGCGCCGACGCGAGCACGATCATCCGCACGAACCCGCCCCACGCGTCGGCCGTCAGCATCCCCGCGAAATACAGTCCGCTCCACACGCCGTCGCAGACTTGATAACCACCCGTGAACAGCGCTACAACGAGCGCGACGAGCGCCACCCCGCCGAGGTGAACGCGATCGAGTGGAGGCACGAGCCGCGCGAGCAACAGTGCGAGGATCCCGGCGCAGAGCACAAGTTCCGGCATGAACACGAGCAGATCGTTCTGCAGCGCGACCTGGAGTTTCTGGATGTTGTCGGATGTGGGGAACATACCGCGGGCTTCCGGTGAATGAGAGAAGCGATAGAGTAGCCGCCCGACGGGGCAATGGGAAGAGTGTGGGTCTCACGCGTTCGGACCGCGTCATCACGCTCCTCGTTATCACGGCATTTGAAACGACGACCGCGTTCCGCGCTGTGGAGCGGACAACATGCGGAGCGTGATGACTACGATGAAGACATCAAGGCACTGCGAACGTCACGCTCGTCCAGAAGCTCTCCCACTCCGCCGCCGGGGTCGGGTTCTTCTCGGCCACGCGGCGCATGTGAACCGCTCGCACCACCCAAGCGCCGCTTTTCGGCAACTTGAAGACCGCTTTGCCGTCCTTGTTAGTGGTTGCGGTCACCGTCGTGAGCAAATCGCCGTCGCGGTGCCACGCGGTCAGTTTCAACCCCACGAGTGTCTTCTCCTCGAACATCACTTTCATCGGGAACTCCTCGCCCGCTTTCATCGCGTATGGATTCTTCGAGGGGACGATCTCCAACACTTGACCGACCGGCTTCGTTGGTGTGTCGTCCGCAGCGCCGCCAGCGTGAACGATGGTCTTCAGGCATCGCCGGTAGCGTTCCTTCCCGTCAGCGTCGGTTTCGCCCGCTGCGGCACGCGCCTTGATGACCTCGTCCAACCCCTCCTCCTTCAGGTACGCGGTGAACTTGTCGGCCTTCAGCGTGATGCTCGACCAGTCGCGATCAACGCGTAGAACGGCGGTGTTCGCACCCTCCATCTTGAACGCGAACGCAGGCTTCACACCGTCCTTCAGGCTCGCGAAATCGGTGAACGACTTCTTCGCAGTGACAAGTTGAATCGCGGCTGTCTTCTTCGCTGAGTATGGAATCTCCTGTTCGGATTTGAACGCCTCACCGACGTGCATTCGCACCGGCACAGTCGCGCCCTCCTTCGGCACGAACGTCTCCGGCACCAGCCAGTAGTCGTGTCCGTAGACAGGGGAAGCGAGGAACAGGATCAGGAGGCAAGTGGCGCGTTTCACGGCTGGCGTTCTCCGCGTAGATGTCGTGGCAGGGGGAGTGGTCCCGCGTTATGCTATTCAACACGACCCGCACCGCCTGCACGGACACCACACATGCGCCGCCCTCTGTTGGCCACTGCCCTCGCGCTCGCTGTTCTTGCCCTTCCCGCGATCGCACACGACACCTGGGTTCAGACGAACACGCACATCGTCCGTACGGGCGATGCGGTTCACATCGACCTGCTCCTGGGCAACCACGGGAACGATCACCGCGACTTCAAGATCGCGGGTAAGCTCTCGTCCGAGTCTGTCGGGTCGTTCTTCGTCGTGGCCCCAGACGGCAAGAGCTACGACCTGAAACCCGACCTGACAGACGTGGGATACGCACCGAAGGAAGGCTGGCACACTGCGAAATTCGCGACTGCGAAGGCCGGGTTGTACGTCGCGTCACAAAGTTCCGACGGCATCGTGAACCACGGCAAACCCGTGCGTGCCATCCGCAGCGCGAAAGTGTTCTTCCTCGCTTCGAATTCGCTCGACAAGGTGCCGAGCAACACGGCCGGGTTCGACAAGCCACTCGGCCACAAGTTCGAGTTAGTGCCCGTAGCAAACCCGGTCGCCCCGCTGGGGCCGGGAACCGCGATCAAGGTCAAACTGCTGTTGAATGGCAAGCCGCTGGCCGGTGAGCGGGTAAGCTTCGTGCCGCGCGGGGTCACGCTCAAGGAAGGTATGGACGACACCTACGAGCGCATCACGGACAAGGACGGGCGCGCCAGTTTCACGCCGCGGACCGGCAATTACTACCTCGTCGTGGCGCACCACGTGACGGATGAGAAGGGCGAGAAGTACGAAGCGACCAAGTACGCCGCCACGATGACCGTGTTTGTGCCGGATAAGTGCCCCTGCTGCGACGAGTAGCCGCGTTACTCGCGAGGCCGCAAGCGGCGAAACCCTTTTTGAGACCCACTCATGCACGCCCGCGCACGACTCATCGCTTTCATTGGCTTCGCGCTGCTCATCACGAGCGCGACCGTTCGCGGGCAACAGCCCAAAGTCGATCCCCGGTTCGATCGAACCGAGTCGATGGTCACGATGCGAGACGGCAAGAAGCTGTACACCACGGTTCACGCGCCGAAGAACGCGAAAGGACCGATACCGATCATCCTGCTCCGCACACCGTACGGCATCGACAACCGCGCGGAGAAACTATTCCAGAACTACTTCAAAGAGATGATCGACGACGGTTACGCGTTCGCGTTGCAGGACATCCGCGGCCGGTTCAAGTCGGAAGGCACGTTCGTGATGACGCGCCCGGCACGCGACCCCAAGAACCTGATAGCGGTCGATGAGGCATCCGACACGTCCGACACCATCGACTGGCTCTTGAAGGAGGTGAAGGGCAACAACGGTCGTGTAGGCATGCTCGGCGTCAGTTATCCGGGCTGGCTCGCGGCGGTCGCGATGCTCGACCCGCACCCGGCACTGAAGGCGGTGTCACCACAGGCATCGCCAGTCGATATGTACCTCGGCGATGACTTCCATCACAACGGCGCGTTCCGCCTCAGCTACGGTTTCGAATATGTCGCGATGATGGAGACCGACAAGTCGAACTTCAGCTTCAAGTTCGACCGTCACGACACTTATGAATGGTACTTGAAACTCGGCGCGCTCTCGAACGTGAACCGACTGCACTTCAAGAACAAGCTGCCGACCTGGAACGACTTCGTCGCACACCCGAACTACGATGCGTTCTGGAAGACGCAATCGCTGGAACCTCGACTCACGAAGGTGAGCGTACCGACACTCAACGTCGCCGGGTGGTACGACCAGGAAGACTTTCGCGGTCCGCTGCGCATCTACGAGTTGTTGGAGAAGCACGACGCGAAGAACCAGAATTTCCTCGTGGTCGGCCCGTGGAACCACGGCGGCTGGTCCGGCGGCAAGGCCGACAAACTCGGCCGGATCCCGTTCGACTCCGCGACCGGTGAGCACTTCCGGAAAGAGATCCAGGCGCCGTTCTTCGCGCACTACCTGAAGGACGCGGGCAAGGAACGGCCGCCGGAAGCACGCATGTTCCAGACCGGGGCGAACAAATGGGAGACTTACGACACGTGGCCGCCGAAGGGCGTTGCGTCGCGCAAGGTGTACTTCAATCCCAAAGGAAAGTTGAGTTTCGACGTGCCGAAGGACGGTGGCACCGAGTTCGACGAGTACGTCTCCGACCCCGCGAACCCGGTGCCGTACAGGCCGCGTCCGGTGCGCCCGACGTACCCCGGCCCAGAGTGGCCCGAGTGGATGGTGCAGGATCAACGGTTCACGCACGGCCGCCCCGACGTGCTCACGTACGAGACGGAGCCGCTCAGCGAAGACGTGATCGTCGCGGGTTCGATGAAGGTGAAACTATTCGGATCGACATCCGGCACGGACTGCGACTGGATCGTCAGACTGATCGACGTGTACCCCGACGACTACAAGAAGAACCCAGAGTTGGCCGGTTCGCAACTCCTGATCGCGGGAGAACCGGTTCGCGCGCGGTTCCGCAAGAGTTTAGAGAAGCCGGAAGCGGTCAAGCCCGGCGCGGTGGAAGAGTACACGATCGATCTGAACTGGGGCCACCACCGGTTTCGCAAGGGTCACAAGATGATGGTGCAGGTGAGCAGCACATGGTTCCCGGTGATCGACCGGAACCCGCAGAAGTTCGTGCCGAACATCTTCGAGGCCGAGGACAGCGACTTCCAGAAGGCGACGCAGAAGGTGTACCACACGCCGAAGTTCGCGTCGCATGTGGTGCTAGACGTATTGAAGGCGAAGTAAAGAGCGAGCCGCTTGCATCTGCGCACGTGCGCTCACGAAGCCACAATCGCCCCAACTCGTTACAGCAATTCCGTGATCGGCTCGGGGTCGTCGAGGACGTTCACCGGTCGCCCGCTCGGGTCGAGCAGTTGTAGCTTCGGGTCGATCCCGAGGACGTGGTACATCGTGGCGTGAATATTCGACGGTGTGACCGCTCGCGTGTGCGGTCGCTGACCGAGCCGGTCCGTCGACCCGACGATCTGACCACCCTTCACGCCGCCACCACCCATGAGGCAGAACATCGAGTTGCCCCAGTGGTCGCGGCCTGGCGTGCCCTTGCTCATCGGGGCGCCGCCGTTGCCGCCGTCGTTCATCCTCGGCGTCCGGCTGAACTCGCCACACAACACCACCAGCGTCGTATCCAGCAACCCGCGATCATCAAGATCGGTAAAAAGCGCGGACACCGCGCGGTCCACCTTCGGCAGGTAGTTCTCATACCCGGCCTTCAAATCCCAGTGGTGGTCCCAGCCACCGAAGTGGACCGTGACGAACGTCGAACCGGCTTCGACCAGTCGGCGTGCGAGCAGCGTGGATTGCCCCCAACTGTTCCGTCCATAGCGGTCGCGGAGGCGTGTGCTCTCCTTACTGATGGAGAACGCTTCACGCGCGGTCGGCCCGGTGACGAACTCAAACGCCTCACGACCGAACCGGTCCATCGCCTGCGCGGTCGGGTGCGCGTCCAGATGCGATTTCTTCGAGTCGAAGTGCGTCAGTAGCGAGCGGCGGTCTTCCATCTTCTCAAGAGTCAGCCCGGTCGCGAGGTTCAGGTTCCGCACCTGGAAGTTTGCGGCGCTCGGATCACCTGTCACGAACGGATCGTGCTGCGCGCCGATCATGTGCCCGCCGAAATAACCCGGTGCAATGCCGATACTCGCCGCGTGCGGACTCGCGGTGTAACCCGGCATGCCCTGCACACGCGACCCGATTTCGCGGTTCACGATCGCCCCGATGCCGGGGAAACGCTGCGCGGTGTTCGCGCCCGCGACGCCCATGTCTTTCGTGGTCAGCATCCGGTGACCGCCAGCGAAGTGGTCGCCGGTATCGTGGTGCAGCGAGCGCACCATCGAGAACTTATCGGTTACCTGAGCCTGGAGTGGGTACAGTTCCGTCACGTCGAATCCTGGCACCTTCGAACGGATGGGCTTCCAGATGCCCCGGTACTCGACCGGTGCGTCCGGCTTCATGTCATACATGTCCATGTGCCCCGGCCCGCCGTCGAGCCAGATGAGAATCACGGACGTGTTCTTACTGCTCGTCGGCGACTGTGACGCTGCCTTCGCGCGGAGTACTTCCGGCATTCCCAGACTCGCCATCCCGGCGACGCCCAACTGAAGGAAGTTGCGGCGCGAAACGCCATCGCAGTAGCGACCGGATGATCCGAGATCGAGGCGGAACATGCAGAACTCCGTGCGGAGCGGAAGGCGGGAGATTCGGCGGGTGTTATGAATGTCGCATACCGACGTGTCGCGGTCAAGAAGCCATCTCGGAACACCCGGAGCTGCTCCTTGACACGCTGCGCGGTTTCGTCAGGCTAATAGCATGTGCTTGCTTGCGTAAAGCGAGGGCGAACATCGTGGCCGATATCGCGTCATTGTACCCACCCGCACCGGACGCGGTGCCCGCGGACCTCACGGCGCCCTCGCGTGTCTACCGCGCTCGCGTCGTCATCGTGCTGTTGTGTCTCATCGTGTTCGTCGGTACTTACCTCGGCCTCACGGTCGGCTCCGTGGTAACCTGCTACTACTGCTTCTCGGAACTTGCAGCCGACGAACCGCCGACACCGTACACACCACCGGCATCATCGACGAAAAGCGGACAGTACCCGCGAACTTCCACGCCACTGACAGCCTCGCCGCGACCGCCACGCGAAACGAAGCCGGTGTTCGGGTTGATCGTCGGCGGCGTCATTTCGGCCCTGTTGTGTCTCTTCCTTGTGAAGGGGTTGTTCAAGCGGTCGCGCGCCGGTGGCGGCGTGCGCGTCGAAGTCACCGAGAAGGAACAGCCGGCGCTGTTCGCGTTCATCCGCAAGCTGTGCACGGAGGTCGGCGCACCGTTCCCGCACAAGGTCTTCGTGGTGCCAGAGGTAAACGCAGCCGTGTCGTTCGACGATTCATTCCTCAACCTCGTCTTCCCATCGCGCAAGAATCTCCTCATCGGACTGGCCCTCGTAAACCGCCTGAACCTGAGTGAGTTCAAAGCGGTACTCGCGCACGAGTTCGGCCACTTTTCGCAGAACAGCATGAAGCTCGGCAGTTACGTGTACACCGCGAACCGCGTCGTCGCGGAAGTCGTGTACGGGCGCGATCAGGTGGACGATCTACTCGACACGCTCCGCCGCACGGACATCCGCATTGCGATCTTCGCCTGGACGTTCACCGGCATTCTGTGGGTCATGCGCAAGGCGCTCGAACTGCTCTACCGCGGCATCAACTTCGCGCACGTCGCGCTGTCGCGCCAGATGGAATACAACGCGGACCTCGTCGCGGTCCGCGCCGCCGGGAGCGACGCACTCACGTTCGCGCTCGCCCGGCTCGACTTCGCGGGCGATGCGTTTGGCCAAACGTGGACCGACCTGACCGCCGCAGCGGACCACGGGCGATTCACACGCGACATCTACTACCACCACACGAAAGCAGCTGAGTACCTGCGTGCCCGGCGTAACGACCCAACGTTGGGCGGAGTGCCGGCGCTGCCCGAAGACCCGAACGAAACCGTGCAGGTGTTCAAGCCGGAAGACCTGAGCGTGCCCGCGATGTGGGCCACGCACCCGGCGAACCACGACCGCGAGTCGAACATCAAGGTGCGCTACGTCAGAAGCCCGGTGGACGAGCGCTCGCCGTGGCTGCTGTTCGACGACGTCGGCACGGTGCGCGAAGCAGTCACACGCGCCGTGTACCTGTTGGCCCGCAAGACGTGCCCGAAGGAACTCGAAGACCCGGAAGCGATTCAGGCGTTCATCGACGCCGAACACGCCGAGATAACGTACAGCCTTCGGTATCACGGGCTGTACGACAACCGGTACATCAAGCCGGGCGACCTCGCGGAACTGACCGTTCGCGCCGCGCGCGAAGAATTCGACGACCTGGACAAACTCGCGGCCGCGCATAACGCACTCTACGGCCCCGATCTGAAGGACCGGACCGACGGGCAGAAGGCGCGTAACGAGGAATCTGGAAAACTGAACCGGCTCAGGGAGGGTGCGGCGGCGCTGACGGGCACCGACTTCGAGCACCGCGGCCGTCGTTACAGGCGCACCGATGTCGAGCGTCTCCTCAAAGAAGTGGACGCGGAGACCGACCGCTACTTCGAGTCGGTCCACTCGCTCGACCGCAATGCGTTCCGCGTTCACTACGCCATGGCGGTTCAACTCGGAGAGACGGACGCGGCGGAACTGGAACGATGGTATCGATTCCAACTCGGGGTGCAGGAACTCCATTCCACGCTCGTTGGGTGGGCCGGGTTCGTCCAGAGCACGATGGCCGGGATGGCCGGAAAACGACAGGTGCCAGAGCAGGACTTCCAGAACGCGCTCGCCGTTCTCCGCCAGGCACACGAGACGCTGCGACTCCAGTTGCGTGGAGCCAACGAACTCTTGCTGCCGCCGCTCACGAACATGACAGCAGGCGAACCGCTTGGCCCGTTTCTGCTGACCGACCCCCTCCTGGACTACTTGCCAACCTATACGAACTCGCTCGACGGCGCGTGGGTTCAGCAACTTCTTAATCAGACGGGCGAAGTGATCGACAAGGCAGCTCGCGTGCTTTTCAAGAGCCTCGGTGGATTGCTTGCACTGCAAGAACAGCTCGCGGAGCGTTGGACCGCAGCGCGAACTCCGGTCGTTACCGCAGAAACGAATCCAGTTCCGAATGCCGTCGAATAGTGTGGTGCGGTGGCCGGTTCTGTCGTGCTTGAAGTTGTGCGGAATATTCCGATTTGACTGGAGCGGTTTCCTGTCGCACGTTGAATGTATCACCTGGTTCGCCTCCCGCATGAGAGTTGTTCCTCAATGGACCACTGATCCCCAGGAGAATCACCGTGAGGCATGATTCCACCACTCGCACCTCGTTCTCCACGTACCTCAGTGAGATCGACCACACGCCCCTGCTTTCGGCCGCGGAGGAGCGCGAACTCGGCACCCGCGTGCTGACCGGTGACGCCGAGGCACGTGACCGCATGGTGCGCGCCAACCTGCGACTCGTGGTCAACATTGCTCGCGGATACAGCGGTAAGGGACTCGCCCTCGATGACTTGGTGTCCGAAGGGAACATGGGCCTGCTGCGTGCGGTCGAGGGGTTCGAGCCGTCCATGAACACGCGGTTCAGCACGTACGCGAGTTACTGGATCAAGCAGAGCATCAAGCGCGCGATCGTCAACACCGCAAAGACGATCCGCATCCCCGCGTACATGACGGAACTGCTCACCAAGTGGCGTCGGGCGACCAACCAGTTGAGCGACGATCTGGGACGGCCGCCGACGCATGACGAGATCGCCAAGTTCCTGGGGCTGTCGAAGAAGAAACTCGCGATCATCAAGAAAGCGATCCGCGTCGCGAATGCGGGCGCGCAATCGGACCAGACCGACTCCGGTTGGGGCATCGAAGAGATGCTGATGGACGACCGGACTGACACTCCCGAATCCGAGTTGGGGAAGTCCGACGACCTGAAGCAAGTGCTTCAATTGCTAGACAAGATGGACCCGCGCGAGGCAACCGTGCTGCGGCTTCGCTTTGGCCTAAATGACGAGGAGCCGAAGACGCTGAAAGAGATCGGCGAGCAACTCGGTTTGACCCGCGAGCGAGTCCGCCAGATCGAGAACGAAGCACTGGAGAAGTTGGGCGAGGGGATGAGCGCCAAATACGAAGGATGAGGGCAACGGCAGCGTCTTGGAATTAGCCCCAGAAGGGCTGCGGATGGTAGCCAGGTGTGAATCGCAGTTTTGCGAGCGCTACCCTTGCGCTGCGCCCGTAAGTCAATTGAAGTCCCTCCGGGGATATTCCCAATACACGACCTCGGGCCTACGGGTTGGGAGAACAACCACCCGTCGCAAGCATCTCCTGCACGGCGACGGCGAGTATCACCTGCCCCTACGCCTGCGGTAACACCTCGACCGTGGCGGCGCTTAGTGCCGTTTCGCCACTCCCATGTGGGAAATCCGCGATCGGTGGATGCAGCGCCGTGCGGCAGGTACACGTTACTTCGCGTACCCGATGCAGTACAGTTTCTCCTCGCGACGGCCCTGCTCCTTCACTGCGGCACGCATGAAGATACTCCCACCGCACACGGCAGGGGTCGCGTACACCTCGTCGCCGAGCCGGTTCTCCGCTACGATCTCGAACTCCTTCGGTGTGGCCTTGAACACGAACGTGCGACCTGCCTCGTTCGTCGCGAGGATGTGGTCGCCCACTAATACCGGCGACGCGCTGAACGTGCCCGCGAGCCGGCCTTTCCACACCTCCGCGCCGGTGTCAGATTTCCAGCACACTGCGTTTCCTTCGTCCATCACAGCGTAGAGGTGGCCTTCGCGAACCAGCATCGACGGCACGTACACCCGCGACTTGTTCTCCCAGGCCAGTCCAGAACCGTCGGCCTTGAACGCGCCGACGTGGTTCTTAGGGTAGCCGCCGCTGACGAACACGTGCTTGCCATCAGTCACGGTCGAAGTCACGCACTCGGTCGTCGAACCCTTGACTTCCCAGTTCTCCTTCCCGGTCAGTGGGTCGAGGCTCGTCACGAGGTCGCAGCCGGTGACGATCAGTTGTTCCTTGTTGCCCACCTTCACGATGATGGGCGAGGCGTAGTTCGGCGCCTTGGGTCGTTTCCGGCTCCACACGACCTTGCCGCTCTCGCGATCGAGGCCCGCGAGCAACCCAGTGTCCTCGCCCTTGTTGTCAGCCGTTACGAGTACCAGCGGCCCGATGATGGCCGGCGACGAGCCAAAGCCCTGGTGCAGCACGTAGTCCGTCACCTTTGTCTGCCACACCTTCTTGCCGTTCAGGTCAAGCGCGGTCGTGTGAACTGCGCCGCCATTGAGAAAGTTGATGTACACCTGCTCGCCGTCGCACGCGGGGCTGGATGAGGCGTGCGAAGCCTTCCCGTTCCCGCCTTTCGCGAAGTTCCCTTTGTGAACCTCTGTCTGCCACAACAACTTTCCTGTCTTGCGAGAGAAGCACAGGAGCAACTGCGTTTCGGCGTCCTGATCCGCCGTTGCGAGGAACACGCGGTCCCCCACCACGCTCGGCGACCCGTGCCCGCGACCGGGGATTGTTGATTCCCACAGGACGTTCTTGTCCTTTGACCACTCCTGCGGCACCTTCTGGTCCGGTGCGGCGACCCCGTCGCGGGTGGGACCGCGCCACCACGGCCAGTCCGCGGGGCCAACCGCTATCTTTTTCGGCTCAGCACCAGGTAGTTGGGACGCGATTGCGGTGACGGGAATGGTCGCGAGGAACGTGCGGCGGTTCATGAGGCGGGTTCCGCAGGGGGAGGGTGTGATTGTGATACGGGCGCGAGTCCTGGAACGCAAGAACGAGCGCCTTTGGTTTGCTCGCCATTCTGTTGTGTCAACAGCGGCAAAACTGTGTTGGTTCAGCGTGAAATGGAGTTGGCATGGGGCGCGGGTTTGTAAATCACGCGATCATTGTTGGATACTGTACGCGGCCAGGAATCAGTCGCTGTCGAACCTCGGGAACTTCAGCGTCATGAGTGGGGCGAGAGCCTCACTGTGGTCCGTTGGGATGCGATTGAGGCATTTGTCGATGGCGACCCGGAAGGTCGCGAAGTCGGGATACTGCCGACCCCGCAGGGCTTTCTTTTTGGTGAACCTCCACAACCGCTCGATCACGTTGAGGTTCGGCGACTACGACGGCAGAAACACTAACGCGATTCCCTATCGGTTTCCCTCAGCCTCCACCGCGCCACACCGCTGATACCGCGCGTTACCCTGAATCTAAATTCTGGAGTCCCGTCGCGTCAGTCAGGCACACGAAAATCACAGAGATTTGTAGAGTATCCCACGCTCACGGCACCTTTACAAGTTTCGTTTCCAAAACGGTCTATTGCGGGGTATTGGCGTAGCTATGGCGTATATCGGCGTAGTCTTGAGCGATTGTTATTCGCGAGCAAAACACACCAACTGCGCGACCGCGGCTACCCAGGCGTTGCCCGAGCGTTCTGAGCGAAACCTGCGTGATAATATTCGACTGGGGGCACACGGTCCACGGGGACGGGGGGCCGACAAACGGAACCCCTACCCGGTTGTGGTCGGTTACTTCGACTTGCCGGGCGCCGGGAACGGGTACACCTTCAGCACCTCGTCGCCGAAGTGGTTGATGACCTTCACCGCGATCTTGCCCGACTTCGGCAGGTCGAACGGCTGGCTCGTCGCGCTGTACAGTTTCGACCACTCAGCCTCATCGATCTCCGCGCGGAGAGCTTTCTTCAGCTTCTCGTAGGGGCCTTCTTTCGTGTCCTTGCCCCCGTACAGGAAGTACGCGTGCCGGACGAAGAAACTCTGGTCGTCGTAGTCGGTGTCGATGAACCAACACGCGATGTCGTCCGTGTCGCCGGTCCGCACCGCGCCCGTGCTGGGGTCGAATACGTCCACGCCACGGATCGTCACCACCACCTGCCCGTTCTTTACGACTAGCTCCAGGTCGGGTTCGCCGAACACGGTGAACAGGTTGCGCGCCGGTCTTCTTCAGCGGTTCGTCGCCCATCGCGAGGTCCGGGTTCATGCGCACCGGCAGCACGTTCAGATTGCCGTGTTTGAGATCCTTCGTGAGTTCCGCGGTCTGCTCGTGAACGCTCGCCTCGAACGCGAACGCGCACACGAGCAACAACTCACACTTGCTCCCCTTGATGGCTTCGAGCGCGGCCCGCTTGATGTCGGCGTCGCCGAGCGTGCCGAACTCCGGGCCGACGCACACGCGGACGGCCTTGCCGGTGGTCGTCTCGCCTTCGGCCTGGACGTACTCGCCGGGGAACGGATCGAGCCGGGCGAAGGTGATGCGCTGGCTCTTGTCGGTCCCCTTCACCCCGGCCTTGCGGAGGTTGTCGAGGATCATGGAGAGGAAGCTCGTAGGTCGGGTCGAGTCTTCGAGGCCCGACGTCTTCTCTGATACCCCACCGTCGGGCCTCGAAGACTCGACCCGACCTACGTCCGGCAAACCCCTATGAGGCGACAGGCTCTCCACGGTGAACGGGCCGGTCAGCCGCACGATGTCCTTGTCTTCGTAAGGTTGGTCGAACAGCGTTTCTGTGTCGGCGTGCTTCGCAATCGCGGCGTCGATTGCGGCGCGTGTCATCCCTTCCTTGATGTCGGGGTTGTTGGCGATGCTCTTGAGCGTGACGTGCGGCACGACGCGATACACGAACCCCTTGTGCATGTCGCGCTGCGGCGCGGGTGCGCTGGGGTCGGGCGGTGTGCTGGTCAGCGCGGCTTGCTTCTTGCGGCCTTCGGGTGAAACGGTGCCCAGATCGGGAGCGACTTGGCGGCACGTTCTCGGCTTCAATTCGGCCACGGCTTCACCGCCGTGGAAAACGCCCGAGGAACTGCGGCTCCTCCCCGCCGAATGCTCGCTTCAATTCGGCCACGGCTTCACCGCCGTGGAAAACCGCGACAACCTGAACAAAAAGGTCGAGGACCGGTGCGGGCTTCAATTCGGCCACGGCTTCACCGCCGTGGAAAACGGGGCGGTCATTCCGGTACGGCGAATCGCTCTGCTCGCTTCAATTCGGCCACGGCTTCACCGCCGTGGAAAACTGGTGTGCGCGACCGGGCCGCTCGCGAAGCGCCGCCTGCTTCAATTCGGCCACGGCTTCACCGCCGTGGAAAACTTGGAATCGTAGGCTTTTCGTGCCGATTATTTTTCGCTTCAATTCGTCCACGGCTTCACCGCCGTGGAAAACTCGAAGGGAAGAACCGCGAACGGC